>Ga0182739_1001119_pt1 | contig 29501 bp, 28 predicted proteins | sample eDN5th30CBELigBY_FD_128873 | JGI IMG/M metagenome (GOLD analysis project Ga0182739, IMG submission 128873) | Enriched backyard soil microbial communities from Emeryville, California, USA - eDNA 5th pass 30_C BE-Lig BY (version 2) (version 2) | ecosystem: Environmental > Terrestrial > Soil >... | reverse complement strand
GTGAACTTTCATGATTTTATGACAAAAGAGCAAAATGACTCGTCTTTTGAACTTGCATCTGAATTTGGAATTTCCTTAAGAGAAGTAAAGAATTTAAAAAAACATTTAAATCGGTCTTGACAATATACTACAAAGATACGTATGATAAGATAAAATTCGAAAGTATTATCTAAATACAACATATATAATTTTGTGAACCAATGAGGGAGAACAGTAAATAAGATAACACATGAAAAGAGAGGAAATGTCTTAGGCTGAAAGCATTTCTGCATGATGACTTATTGAAAAACACTCCTTAGGTTTCTCTCTGAAAAACAGTAAGTCCAGTAGGAGTAGAACGTGACAGGCGTTAACTGATCGAGTGGAAATAGATGATTATTTCAACTAGGGTGGAACCACGGGTATAACTCTCGTCCCTACATTTTGTAGGACGGGAGTTTTTTTGTTGTATTTTTTAAGGGAGGTAAATTATGTCATTCCAGATTCCTAGAGGTACTCAGGATATTTTACCTGGAGAGGTTGAGAAGTGGCAGTTTGTTGAGAATACTGCACGTGATTTATGTAAGAGATATCAATATAAGGAGATTCGTACACCTATTTTTGAACATACAGAGCTTTTTGCTCGTGGTGTCGGGGAAAGTACTGATATCGTTCAAAAGGAAATGTATACATTTCAAGATCGGAAAGGAAGAAGTATTACCCTTCGTCCAGAGGGAACAGCTTCAACTGTTCGAGCTTTTGTAGAGAAAAAACTTTATGCAAATCCTTCACAGCCAACAAAATTGTATTATATTGGACCGATGTTCCGTTATGAACGTCCTCAAACAGGTCGTTTCCGCCAATTTGTCCAATTTGGTATTGAGGCGCTTGGGAGCAATGATCCAGCCATTGATGCAGAAGTGATTTCACTAGCAATGAATTTATACCAAACACTTGGTTTGAAAAGCTTAAAGCTGGTGATTAATAGCTTAGGTGATAGCGAAAGTCGTAAGGCTCATCGTGAAGCTCTAATTGCTCATTTTGAACCAAGGATTGGGGAATTTTGTTCTGATTGTCAAAAAAGATTACAACAAAATCCGTTAAGAATCTTGGATTGTAAAAAGGATCGAGATCATGAATTGATGGAAACTGCTCCATCTATACTAGAATTCCTTAATGAAGATTCTACCCATTACTTTAACAAGGTTCAGCAGTATTTAACTGCTAATGGGATTGAGTTTGAAGTTGATTCGGGACTTGTTAGAGGATTGGATTATTATAATCATACTGCATTTGAAATTATGAGTAATGCAGAAGGATTCGGAGCCATTACGACACTTTGCGGTGGTGGACGATACAATGGCTTGGCACAGGAAATCGGTGGCCCGGAGACTCCTGGTATCGGATTCGCGCTAAGTATTGAGCGTTTATTAGCAGCACTTGAAGCAGAAGGTATTGAATTACCAATTTCAGCTGGAGTTGATTGTTATATCGTAACAATGGGAGACCAAGCAAAAGATCGTGCCGTATCATTATTGAATGATATGAGAAATGCTGGTCTCGTTGCGGAGAAGGATTACGAAGATAAAAAGATGAAGGCTCAATTTAAAGCTGCAGATCGTCATCAAGCTAAATTTGTTGCGGTTTTAGGGGATGACGAATTAGCAAACAATGTGATTGCCATTAAAAATATGGAAACAGGCACACAAGAAGAAATTGCACTTGATCAAGTGATCTCATATTTAAAACAAAAAACAACGTAATAAAAGGAGAGGGTTTCATGTTTGGCCGTACGTATTACTGTGGCGAAGTTCCAGAGTCAGCAATTGGTGAAGAAGTCATTTTAAAAGGTTGGGTAGCGAAAAGACGTGATTTAGGCGGAGTTATTTTTATTGACCTTCGTGACCGTACAGGTGTTGTACAGGTTGTTTTTAACCCTGAAATTTCGGCTGAAGCATTAGCTATCGCAGAAAGAGTTCGTAGTGAATATGTGTTAGATATAACTGGTAAAGTTGTTAAGCGTGATGAAGAAACAATCAATCCTAATGTTTCAACAGGGACAATAGAGGTTATTGTAGAGAAAGTGACAATTATCAATGCAGCAAAAAATCCGCCTTTCTTAATTGAGGATAAATCGGATGAAGTATCAGAAGATGTTCGTTTAAAGTACCGCTATTTAGATCTAAGAAGACCGGCTTTACAAACTACATTTCAATTACGTCATCAAGTGACAAAATCTATGAGAAATTTCTTGGATGAAAATGGTTTCTTAGATATTGAAACACCGATATTAACAAAAAGCACGCCTGAAGGTGCTCGTGATTATCTAGTACCAAGTCGTGTGCATGAGGGAGAATTTTATGCTCTACCACAATCACCTCAGATCTTTAAACAGTTATTGATGGTTTCTGGTTTTGATAAATATTATCAGATTGCCCGTTGTTTCCGTGATGAAGACTTGCGTGCTGATCGTCAACCGGAATTTACCCAAATTGACATTGAAACTTCATTTATGAGTCAAGATGATATTATGTCTATGACTGAACAGATGATGTCAATAATCATGAAAGAAACAAAAAATATCGAGATTGAACTACCATTACCTAGAATGACATATGATGAAGCTATGGGACGGTATGGATCTGATAAGCCAGATACACGCTTCGGACTCGAGCTCGTGGATGTTGGTGAAATTGTTAAGGATAGTGGTTTAAAAGTATTTAACACTGTAATCGCAAACGGCGGTCAAGTTAAATCGATAAACGTTAAAGGTGCAGCTGATAAATATTCTAGAAAAGATATGGATGCACTAGCTGAATTTGTTGCTCCATACGGTGCCAAAGGGTTGGCATGGCTTAAGGTTGAAGAGGACGGCCTAAAAGGTCCTATTATCAAGTTCTTCACTGAAGAAGAGCAAAAAGGGCTGTTACAAACATTAGAGGCTACTGTTGGTGATCTTCTCGTATTTGTGGCAGATAAAAAATCAGTTGTTGCAGATGCTCTAGGAGCACTTCGTTCCAAGCTTGGTAAGGATCTGAACTTAATTGACGAAAGCAAATTTAACTTCCTATGGGTGGTTGATTGGCCGTTACTTGAGTATGATGAAGCAACAAAACGCTATTATGCAGCACATCATCCTTTTACAATGCCTGCCCGCGAAGACATTGAATTGTTTGATACAGATCCGGCAAATATGAAAGCACAAGCTTATGATATTGTTCTTAACGGATATGAATTAGGTGGAGGATCTATCCGTATTTTCGAAAAAGATATTCAGGAAAAAATGTTTAAGCTGTTAGGTTTCTCTGAAGAAGAGGCTAGAGAGCAATTCGGTTTCCTATTAGAAGCATTTGAATATGGAACACCACCACATGGAGGAATTGCTCTTGGATTGGATAGACTTGTTATGCTTTTAGCTGGTCGTTCAAATCTACGGGACACAATTGCTTTCCCTAAAACAGCTAGTGCAAGTGACTTATTAACGAGTGCACCAAGTGCAGTTAGTGAAGCACAATTAGAAGAACTAAATCTTGAGATTCGTGACTAAGTCAAGAACTTGAAATGAAATTTTTCTTATGCTATTATCTTTTTAAAGTAATATATAAGAAAGTCCTGATGTGTTCGTTGTACACCTAGTTTTGACCTAACATTTTTTATACGGGAGCTTGAAGTTTCCGGACAGAGTAAATGCCTCTCACTCGCATGAGGACTTACAAACCTCTGGAACAAAGCACCCACCTGCTGAGTGCGGGATCAAAACGAGGGAAATGGCGACGGCACAATCGGGACTGCTACATAGAAGATAAAACAGGGGCACCCCTTTCACCAACTGTGAAATGAGGTGTCCTTTTTTATACTATCAGAAAGTATATAAATTTTATGGATGATAGTAAGGCTTTCGCCATAAGGGCGATAAGCCAAGTTTTTCTAATAATAGGGGCTTACTTTTTAAGTGATGTATGGTATATTCTTTTTCAGGTAAAAATACTGTCATTATGACATGATTAGAAATTTTAGGTTATCAATTGGAGTGAGTTAGTTGCTACATCAATTTTCGCGTAATGAATTGGCAATAGGTAAAGAAGGGTTAACTATTTTAAAAAACAGCACTGTCGCTGTTTTAGGAATTGGAGGAGTAGGCTCTTTCTCGGCAGAAGCATTAGCAAGGTCAGGTGTCGGCCGCTTAGTACTAGTAGATAAAGATGATGTAGATATTACAAATGTAAATCGTCAAATTCATGCATTGGTATCAACTGTAGGTCAGCCGAAAGTAGACTTGATGGCTGATCGTATTAAAGACATTAATCCTAATTGTGAAGTCATTTCTTTAAAGATGTTCTACACTGAAGAAACGTATGAACAATTCTTTGCTCATAATCTTGATTATGTTGTGGATGCATCTGATACAATTTCCTATAAGATTCATTTAATGAAAGAATGTATAAAAAGAAACATTCCGATTATCTCCAGTATGGGTGCAGCGAATAAAATGGACCCGACGAGATTTCAGGTCGCTGATATTTCAAAAACACATACAGATCCGATTGCAAAGGTCATTCGAACTCGCTTACGTAAAGAAGGAATTCATAAAGGCATAAAAGTCGTATTTTCAGATGAAAGCCCGATTGTGATTCGTGAAGAAGTACGGAAAGAAGTTGGAAATGATGCGGCGCCAATAAGAAAAGCAAAAATGCCGCCTTCATCAAATGCATTTGTTCCATCTGTTGCAGGGTTAATTATGGGTGGATATGTCATTACAGAGCTACTGAAGGATATTAAGATTACTCGTGTGAAGGATGAAAAGTAAAGTGGTTTCTTTTATTGGGAGAGGAAAAGCATTAATGATAGAGTAGCTTTTCCTCCTCAATTAATTGGACCTCGTTAATAAGACGAAATAAAGCCTTATACCTATGATCTATCTTTTGTTTATGGTTAGTAAGTTGCTCATACTTGTTCAAAAGAGTTTGTTTTTTCTCATACAGCTTTTTATTCTCTTCAGTTAATCGTGCATTTTCATCAAGAATGTGAGTGTGTTTCTCTTTGCTTCGAACTTGAGATAAATAGTGAATGCATTCGTCTATTGTCAGCTGTATCATTTCACCATGTTGTAAAACCTGTTGATTATTATGGGCTTCCTTTTTGTTAAGAGAAATTTCTTTTCCTCTCATTTTGGCTTGTTCAAACTCTTTTGTGTAATTATTGCGTAGTACCGCATTCCACCTGTATCCACATGCTGCTGCTGTACGATTCAATCGATTTCCGATATCCTTAAAAGCAGCTGACTGAGTACGGCCGTTTTGAACATATGATAGAACCGCTTCTGCTAGAAGTTGATCATTTTCTAATGTCCACGCATCATGTCTAGTTTTCACGACAACCTCCCTGGCTTCTCCTTTTTTACCTTACAAACAAGTTAGTCATTTTTTATCCTTTCCGAATAATCTATGTTTATTCCTGATGTTTTCCAAGCTCCATCAATTACAATGTTTCGTTACTCGGTTTATAATGTATGTTAGAAATGAACAGGAGGTATGAATGTGAACGGAGAACCACTTGCTTTCCGAATGAGGCCTTCAACAATTGATGAGATTGTTGGGCAAAAAGAGGTGATAGGAGAAGAAACAAGCCTTTATAAGATGATAAAAAATGGGTATGTCCCTTCTATGCTTCTGTACGGTGAGCCGGGTATTGGAAAAACGTCGATCGCTTTTGCCATAGCAGGCACGACAAATATCCCCTTTATTGCACTGAATGCAACAACTGCAGGAAAGAAAGATGTAGAAGCAGTTGTTGATGAAACGAGAATTACAGGAAAAGTCATTTTGTTTTTAGATGAAATTCATCGTTTTAACAAAGCCCAGCAAGATTACTTGTTGCCACATGTTGAACGGGGAGACATCATCTTAATTGGAGCAACAACAGAGAACCCGTTTCATGATGTCAATCCGGCAATTAGAAGTCGATGTGGACAGATAAAACAGTTAACGAGACTAACTGTTGAAGATATCGAGGTACTTCTTCATCGTGCCCTGCAGGATGAAAGAAAAGGGTTGGGTATGGTTAAGATTGATATTTCAGAGGAACAAGTGAAAATGATTGCTTTTGGGTCCAATGGAGACGCTCGAAAATCCTTAACTTTATTGGAATCAATTGTTTATTCATCATCAAAGGTAAATGATACATATATTGTTGATGATAAAATAGTAAATGATATGGTAGAAAATGTTGGAGTATATGGCGATAAGAAAGGAACCCATTTTTATAATCTTCTTTCAAGTTTACAAAAAAGTATTAGAGGCAGTGACGTAGATGCGGCACTATATTATCTCGCCCATTTATTAGAAACAGGTGACCTTGTTGCAGTTAATCGAAGATTGGTAGTGATCGCATATGAAGATATCGGCTTAGCGAACACTGCTGTAGGTAATAATGTTTTAGCCGCTGTCACTGCAAGTGAGCGTTTAGGGCTACCGGAAGCACGTATTCCGTTGTCTGTGGCAGTTGTTGAAATGTGTCTTTCTTCAAAGTCCAATTCAGCTTATAAGGCTTTAGACTTGGCAATTCAGGATGTTCGGTCTGGAAAAGTAGGAAACATTCCAATGCACCTTCGAGACGGTCATTACGCAGGTGCAAAAGTGTTAGGACATGTTGGATATAAATATCCCCATGACTTTCCGATTGGAACATTTGGAGGTTGGGTTAACCAAGATTATTTACCTGAGAATTTAATTGGAACAAAATATTACCAGCCATTGGATGCCGGTGATGAAAAAAGGCTTGCGGCCATCTATGAAAAGTTAGAGCAGTTTAGAAAACATAAAAAGTAGTATTGTATTTATGTTGAATGATTTGACCATGTACCATAGTGGTTTAAGTGCTTAATACGATAAGTTTATGCTATAATGGCTAGTGTTCAAAAGTATATAGACTAGTAATACATTGGAAAAAGGGTTTCGTTCTGAAAAGAGATGGTTTATCTCTTTTGAAATACTTATTTTTAAAACTCCTGAATCTTTTATCAGATAGTAGATCATGCTGATGATGGAAAAAGATTTATAATATTGAAACAGTTTATATATTTTAAAAGGTTAACTACCTATATTAATTCCTGGCGTAAGGGGGAAAACAATGAAAATATCTACAAAAGGCCGTTACGGACTAACAATTATGATCGAGCTCGCTAGAAAACATGGTGAAGGTCCTACCTCTTTAAAGAGTATTGCTCAGGCTCATGATTTGTCAGAACACTATTTAGAACAGTTAATTGCACCTTTGCGAAACGCACGCTTGGTGAAAAGTATTAGAGGAGCATATGGCGGTTATATTTTAGGTGATGAACCTGCAAATATCACATCAGGAGATATCATTCGTGTTTTAGAGGGACCTTTAAGTCCTGTAGAAGTATTGGATGATGAAGAGCCTGCGAAAAGACAACTATGGATCAGAATTCGTGATGCGGTAAAAGATGTTTTAGACAATACGACATTAGAAGATCTTGCTAATTACAACGGAGATGGAGACCAGGAACCCTACATGTTCTACATCTAAAAATATAACAAATAAAGTAGAAAGGAGGGTATTCAGAATGAGAAGAATTTATTTAGACCATGCAGCAACTTCGCCACTTCACCCTGAAGTTGCTGAAAAAATGATGAATAAAATGATTGAAAACTTTGGAAATCCATCAAGTATTCATTCTTTTGGCCGAGAAGCACGTCGAACTCTTGATGAGTCTAGAAGAAGTTTAGCGAACACAATTGGAGCCAAACCTGGTGAGATTATATTTACTAGCGGCGGAACAGAAGCAGACAACTTAGCTGTTATTGGAACAGTTTTGGCGAATAACCAAATTGGAAAACATATTATTACAACACAGGTTGAGCATCATGCTGTATTACATGCGTGTAAGTATTTGGAAAAACAAGGTTATGAGGTAACTTATTTACCTGTTGATGAACAGGGACTTATATCATTAAATGATGTTAAAAAGCATGTAACAAATCAAACGGTACTTGTCTCTGTAATGTTCGGAAATAACGAAGTTGGTACCATTCAGCCAATACGTGAGATCGGTGAATATTTAAAAGATTCCCCTGCTTTTTTTCATACAGATGCTGTTCAAGCATTCGGGATGGAACCTATTGATGTACAGGAGCTCGGGGTGGATTTATTAACGGTTTCTGCACATAAAATTAATGGACCGAAGGGTGTCGGTTTTTTATATGCAAAAGCCGGTATTAAACTTCAGCCTGCTTTATATGGCGGTGAACAAGAACTAAAACGCAGAGCAGGTACCGAAAATGTAGCTGGAATAAGCGGATTTAGCCATGCAGCAAAGCTATCAATCGAAGAGAGGGAGCAAAAAAAAGAGCAATATATTGGATTTAAAAAGGAAATGATGAGGATTTTTGAAGAAAACAACATTTCATTTCATTTAAATGGCTCTTTAAATGGTCTTCCACATGTTCTCAATTTATATTTTCCTAAAACACATATAGAATCACTTTTAGTTAATTTAGATTTAGCAGGTATTGCAGCTTCAAGTGGATCTGCGTGTACAGCAGGATCTGTTGACCCTTCACATGTGCTGGTGGCGATGTATGGAAAAGAATCAGATCGTATCTTGTCTTCCATACGTTTTAGTTTTGGACTTGGGACAAACATGGATGATATTCAATATGCTGCACAAGAGATTGTAAAAGTGATTAAGCGAATAACAGCTTAGAAAGACACGGAGGTGAAATGGGATGAAAAAAGACCCGAAAGATATAAGAGTGGTTGTCGGCATGTCTGGTGGTGTTGATTCATCTGTTGCTGCTCTTCGTTTAAAAGAGCAAGGATATGATGTAATTGGTATTTTTATGAAAAACTGGGATGACACGGACGAAAATGGTGTATGTACAGCAACCGAAGATTATAATGACGTCATTGAGGTATGTAACCAAATTGGAATTCCATACTATGCAGTAAATTTTGAAAAGCAGTATTGGGATAAGGTTTTCACTTATTTTCTAGATGAATATAAAGCGGGGAGAACGCCAAACCCTGATGTAATGTGTAATAAAGAAATAAAATTTAAAGCATTTTTAGAGCATGCTATGTCTTTAGGTGCTGATTATTTAGCAACAGGACATTACGCACGTGTTGAATACCGAGATGGGGAATATAAAATGCTGCGTGGTGTCGATGAAAACAAAGATCAAACTTATTTCTTAAATCAACTAGGTCAAGAACAACTTTCAAAGGTAATGTTTCCACTAGGAGATATTGAAAAACCTTTAGTTCGGGAAATGGCTAAAAAAGCGAATCTTGCCACAGCAACTAAAAAGGATAGCACAGGAATCTGTTTTATTGGTGAAAGAAACTTTAAAGAGTTCCTAAGTGGATATCTTCCGGCACAGCCTGGAATCATGCAAACTCTTGATGGTGAAGTAAAAGGAAAACATGATGGATTAATGTACTATACGATCGGTCAAAGACATGGTTTGGGTATTGGTGGTAGCGGAGATCCTTGGTTTGCTGTTGGAAAAGATTTAGAAAAGAATATTCTTTATGTTGATCAAGGATTTCATAATGATTTATTGTATTCTGATTCCATCACAGCAACAAATGTAAGTTGGGTTTCAGATCAACCTGTAACAGAACTATCATGTACGGCAAAATTCCGTTATCGTCAGCAAGATAATGAGGTGACCGTTACGATGATAGATGATACAACTGCTAAAGTGACTTTCAAAGAACCTATTAGAGCAGTAACTCCTGGTCAAGCCGTGGTGTTTTATGATGGTGATGTTTGTTTAGGTGGCGGGACGATTGATCATGTATTTAAAAATAACGAAAAGATTTGGTATGTAGGATAAAATGATTTTATCGTTTGTTCTTCCATTAGGGACATTTTTTTTGATAAGATGAGAGGGGTTGGCACACAAAGAGTCAACCCCTTTTCTTCGTAAAGAAACGAGTAATGAAAATAAAGGCAGGTATAAAGATGGACACAAATCAACGTGGAATTGAAGCGATGCAAAAAGGAAATTTTGAAGAAGCAGCAACTATTTTTTCAGAAGCAATTGAAGCTAATCCAAATAATCCGATAAGCTATATAAATTTTGGTAATCTTTTATCAGCAGTCAATGAATTAGAAAAAGCACTTAAATTTTATGAAAAGGCAATTGCAATAGATTCGAATGCAGCTACAGCATATTATGGGGCAGGTAATGTATATTTTAATCAGGAAAACTTTGATGAAGCTAAAAAAATGTATGAAAAGGCATTACAAAATGGGCTTGATGAAGGTGACCTCCATTTTATGCTAGGGATGTCACTCTTTAATCTTGGTCAAAACCGTTTAGCACTCCCATATTTTCAGCGTTCAGTTGAATTAAATAAAAAGGATAGTGACGCCAAATTTCAATATGGATTATGCTTGGCACAGCTGGAACTTATTGATGATGCAGTAAAGCAATTTGAGGCTGTGATACAATTAGATGAGGATCATGCAGATGCATATTATAATCTTGGTGTTGCATTTGCTTTTAAGGAAAAGGCAGATAAAGCGATCGAAATGCTGGAAAAAGCGTTGGATATTCAGCCGAACCATATGCTGGCAGGACACGCACTAAAAATTATGAATGGTCAATCTAATTAAAGATCTATCTGTGAAGGGAGAGTCGTTCATGCAGGAGAGTGCCGATTTATTTAGTGAAAATGAACGTTATGTGAAAGGTCTTGTTAAAGTTGTGATCTTTCACAATGATCAAAATTTATATTCTGTTTTAAAAGTAAGAGTTCATGAAACAAGTGAAAACATTGAAGATAAAGAAATAACGGTTACAGGTTACTTTCCACTCCTGCATGAAGATGATCTTTATACGTTTTATGGCACACTAACAAATCATCCTAAATTTGGTTTGCAATTTCAAACAGAGCATTTTCGTAAAGAAATACCTCAAACGAAAGAAGGAATTATTCAATACCTTTCAAGTGATCTTTTTAAGGGTATTGGGAAAAAAACGGCAGAGGCGATCGTTGAGAAATTAGGGGAATCTGCCATCTCCAAAATACTGCAAAACCCTTCGGTTTTAGATGATATCCCCAAGGTAAATAAAGAAAAAGCAAAACAATTAGTCGATGCTTTAGTTTCTCATCAGGGGCTTGAACAAATTATGATCGCATTAAATCAGTTTGGTTTTGGACCTCAATTAGCCATGAAGATTTATCAAACATATAAAGATGAAACATTATCAATTGTTCAAAATAACCCTTATCAGCTTGTGCAGGATATTGAGGGGATTGGTTTTGTAAGGGCCGATGAGCTCGGTAAACAGCTGGGTATATCAGGAAAAGATTCTGAAAGAATAAAAGCAGCGTGTCATTACATTATTGAGCAATTATGTGTACAAGATGGTCATGTTTACATAACACTTGAACAACTAATAGTAAAAGCAAAGGAATTGCTTGATCATACGAAGCAAGCCATTATTCATGAGACAGACATTGCGACGGAAATTATTGCATTAGGAGAAGAAGGCAAGCTGATTGTAGAAGAAGAACGGGTATATATACCCTCTCTTTATTTTGCTGAGCAAGGATTAGTCAAGAACGTTAAAAAAGTTCTAGAGCAAACCGAGTATGACGAATTGTTCCCTGAGTCTGAGTTTTTATTATCACTTGGTAAACTGGAAGAAAGAATGAAGGTTCAATATGCACCTTCTCAAAAGGATGCTATTCAAAAAGCATTAATGTCACCAATGCTTTTATTGACTGGAGGACCTGGAACAGGAAAAACAACCGTTATTAAAGGGATTGTTGAATTGTATTCTGATTTGCATGGCTGTTCTCTTGAACCAAAAGACTATAAAAAAGAAGAACCTTTTCCAATCTTGCTTGTTGCTCCAACAGGTCGAGCTGCTAAACGAATGAGTGAAGCGACAGGTATGCCTGCAGTTACGATTCACCGCTTGTTGAAATGGAATGGAGCAGACGGTTTTGAACATGATGAAGATAATCCAATATCAGGAAAACTGCTCATTGTTGATGAGGTTTCAATGGTTGACATATGGATAGCCAACCAATTATTCAAAGCGCTGCCTAAGGAAATACAAGTCATCATGGTTGGAGACGAAGATCAGCTTCCATCGGTTGGACCTGGACAAGTCCTGCGTGATTTATTGTCTTCTAAAATGATTCCAACTGTTCAGTTAACAGATATCTATCGTCAAGCTGAAGGCTCATCCATTATTGAGCTCGCCCATGAAATGAAAACAGGAAATTTACCGCAAAATATCGCCAAACCAACATCAGATCGTTCTTTTATTCGCTGTTCACAAGCACAAATGAAGGAAGTAATTGAAAGAATTATTCAAAGTGCAATAAGTAAAGGCTATACCGCAAAGGATATTCAAGTATTAGCACCTATGTACCGAGGCGCAGCAGGTATAGACCAATTGAATAAATTACTTCAAGAACTGTTTAATCCTAAAACTCCCGGAAAAAGAGAAATGAAATTTGGTGAAGTTGTCTATCGTAATGGAGACAAAGTCCTTCAACTGGTCAATCAACCAGACAGCAATGTATTTAATGGCGATATTGGAGAAATTGTTTCAATCTTTTATGCTAAAGAAAATACGGAGAAAGAGGATATGATTGTCATTTCTTTTGATGGAAATGAAGTTACCTACACCAAGCAAGATTTCAACCAATTTACACATGCATTTTGCTGCTCCATACATAAGTCTCAGGGAAGCGAATTTCCAATTGTTGTGTTACCCATTGTAAAAGGTTATTACCGGATGTTAAGACGGAATTTAATTTATACAGCAGTAACCAGAAGTAAACGATCGCTTGTGATATGTGGTGAGTTAGAAGCTCTTCAATGGGGAGTGTCAAATAATGACAGTTCAGACCGGCAGACAAGTTTAAGGCAAAAATTAAGCGGCATGCATTCTGACTCAGAAATGGATGAACTTCAAAAGGAATTGCCTTTTCCCGTTAGTGATGCAAATATTGGCATGGAAAACCTTTCACCGTATGACTTCATGGAGCCAAGTGAAACATAAGAATGTTCGGAAAGGTGGAGAAGACTTTGCGGACATTCTCAAAACTCAAAGGGCTACCTGTATACTGTTGCCATAATGCAGCCATTTTAGGACATATAACGAATTTATGCTTATCTTCCAAAGGCTTTATTTTTGGGCTAATGATGGAAGGAAAGGGTTTTTTTCATCGTGATAAATTTATTCCAATTCATTCAATTTATTCGATTGGAGAAAATGGAGTCATGGTTGAACAAATTGAAACCCTTTTATCCATTCAGGACATGAAGAAACAATATACGTATAATACCTATCATGACCTTGAAAATAAAGCAGTCTTAACAAAAGAGGGAAACAAATTAGGGTTGTTAGAAGACGTATATTTTTCTGAAAAATTGGGCACAATTGAGGCATACGAATTGACGGACGGATTTTTTGCAGACATCGCTGAAGGAAAAAAAGTGGTTAAAGCTTCCGGAGAACCATTTTCGATAAGCAAAGATGCGATCGTCATTGATTTAATGTGAATGAGGTGTGCCTAATTGTTTTCATGTCCTAATTGTAGAAGTAAAGATCTTGGAAAGATAGGTGTAAATCAATATTACTGCTGGGGTTGCTTTATTGAGCTTTCAGTATCAAAAGGAAAAATATTAACCCATCAAGTGGAAGAAGATGGAACGTTAAGTTCACTCGATGATTTATTTTCAGAAGATGAACGATCAATAAGCATGTAAAGGGGAGATCATTTTGAACCGTACTTTAACATCACTAGTATCTCTTGGTCTTGGTGCAGTTGCTTATCATTATGCACGAAATACAAACATGACAAATAATCGTTCGATGAAGAAAATGAGAAAAAGAGTAATGAAAATGTTTTAGTAAAGAAGGAGCTGATCTGTTCAGCTCCTTTTTAGATTTTACTATCAGAACGTATAAGATTTTATTTGATAACAGTTATGATTTCGTTTTCTAAGCTTATTTCTTATATATTGGAAATTGATGTATAAAAATGATAATACCTCCAAACAACTATATAGTAAGGAGGAGTTAAATGAGAGAAAAGCATATTAAGTGGCTGCTGCAAATAACGATATTATTATTAGCCTTATTATCCGTGTATGTATTTTTAAAACTTTACTCCGTATGGGCTCCTTTTTTAGTCATGTTTAAAGCTGTAATTATACCATTTTTAATAAGTGCGTTTATAACATATTTACTTCATCCGGTAGTTGAAAAGCTTCATCGTAAGGGCTTGCCCAGGTCAATCTCCATTCTTATTATATATTTCCTGTTTTTTGGGTTAATAGGATACGGCTTTTATAGGGGAATCCCTGTCTTAATAAGTCAGCTTAGAGATTTATCTGAAAACTTTCCACAGTTTACTATGATTTATAATCAATGGATGGATTCCATTCATGATCACACAGATACATGGCCTGTAGGAATTCACGACCGGATTGATCAAATGTTTAGTAAAACAGAAGAATGGCTTGCTGTTACAATTGAAAAAGCTATTAATAGCTTAAAAGGTATTTTTGATTATATGCTCTTACTTGCGATAATACCGTTTCTTGTCTTTTATATGTTAAAAGATTATGAGCAAATCAAAAAGGCTGCATGGTATTTGACTCCCCGCAAATGGAGAAGTGGTTCCATTCAGTTTTTGAAAGACATTGATCATTCTCTGGGAAATTATATTCGGGGTCAATTGTTTGTCTGTCTTATAATTGGATCATTAGCTTTTTTAGCTTTGTGGTTTTTCCATGTTAAATACCCTTTAATTCTTGGTCTTTTAATTGGAACCACAAATATTATTCCTTATTTCGGACCTGTCATCGGTGCCGTGCCTGCATTAATTATTGCTGCGACAATGTCGACAAAAACAGTCATCATCGTTATTGTTCTTATTGCAAGCCTGCAATTTATAGAAGGAAATATATTGGGGCCATTAATTGTAGGGAAGAGCCTTCATATGCACCCTATTGTTATTATGCTTGCATTACTCGCAGGAGGGGAAATTGGAGGAGTGATTGGGTTAATGTTAGCGGTACCTGTTATCGTGATTTTAAAAGTTATGATTGTTCATCTTGCCCTTTTAAGAAGACAACATTGACATTTAGAAAACGCTTGGTCTATAATTCTAGGGTAGAATAAGGAAAAACGATGATGGAATAAAGTATGCTGATACCGCTTTTAAGAGAGGAATTTTCATGGCTGAGAAAAATTCTAAAGTCAGGGCAGCAGAAAGCTAATCCTAAGTGCAGAAAAACCTGCCGTATTGAACCACGTTACGGTTTTAATAAAGGTGACGGACTGGTGGAGGTTCAAAGATTTGCTATTTAACTTTGTCTTACTGTCTAGCTAAAGGCGTCATCGGCAAAGCACTTGAAGTGCAAGTGCAGTCATGGCGATTGACGTCGCGTCTAAGACTGCCTCGAGGTCATAAGCCGATAAATAGACGCCTGCCGCTTTTCAATGTCCGTAATCAGGGTGGTACCGCGAGTTAACTCTCGTCCCTGTGTTAAGAGAATTCTTTTCACAGTGATGAGGGTTTTTTGTTTACTATTTATTAAAGAAGATATGGAGGATACATATGAGAAATTTACAATCTGCAGAAGTTCGTCAAATGTTTTTGGATTTCTTTAAAGAAAAAGGTCATGATGTTGAACCGAGTGCATCACTCGTTCCTCATGAAGATCCAACATTACTTTGGATTAATAGCGGGGTAGCAACATTAAAGAAATACTTTGATGGACGTGTCATTCCAGCAAACCCTAGAATTTGTAATGCACAAAAGTCCATTAGAACAAATGATATTGAAAATGTCGGTAAAACAGCAAGACATCACACATTCTTTGAAATGTTAGGAAACTTTTCTATTGGTGATTATTTTAAAGGTGAAGCAATCGAATGGGCGTGGGAGTTTCTTACAGATGCAAAATGGATTGGATTCGATCCTGAGAAACTTTCTGTTACGATCCACCCTGAAGATCATGAGGCATTTGATATTTGGAAAGATAAAATTGGCATTCCAGAAGAGCGCATTATCCGTTTAGAAGGGAACTTCTGGGACATCGGGGAAGGACCAAGTGGACCAAATACAGAAATTTTCTATGATCGTGGCGAAGAGTATGGGAATGATCTAAGCGATCCTGAATTATATCCTGGTGGAGAAAATGAACGATATTTAGAAGTATGGAACCTTGTATTTTCTCAATTTAATCATAATCCGGATGGAACATATACGCCGCTTCCGAAGAAAAATATCGATACCGGAATGGGATTGGAACGAATGGTATCTGTCATTCAAAATGTCCCAACAAACTTTGATACAGATCTTTTCATCCCGATTATTAGAGCAACTGAGCAAATCTCTGACGAACAGTACCGTAAGGATCAAGAAAAGGATGTTGCTTTTAAAGTAATTGCCGATCACGTTCGTACAGTAAGCTTTGCTATTAGTGATGGCGCTCTTCCATCAAATGAAGGTCGTGGATATGTACTGCGACGTTTATTAAGAAGAGCTGTTCGGTATGCTAAACAAATTAATATCAACCGTCCATTCATGTTTGAATTGGTTCCTGTTGTCGCTGAAGTTATGGTTGATTTTTATCCCGAAGTTAAAGCAAAGACAGACTTCATTCAAAAAGTGATTAAAAATGAAGAAGAACGCTTCCATGAGACATTAAATGAAGGCTTAACAATTTTAAGTGAAGTGATGAAAACTCAAAAAGGAAACGGCAATGATGTCATTCCTGGAGAGGATGTTTTCCGTTTATACGATACATACGGATTCCCAGTCGAATTAACGGAAGAGTATGCAGAAGAAGAAGGCATGAAAATTGACCATGAAGGCTTTGATAGAGAAATGGAAGCACAACGTGATCGTGCACGTGCTGCTATGCAGAAGGTTGATTCAATGCAAGTCCAAGGTGGCATGTTAGGCGAGATTAAGCTTGAAAGCAAATTTGTAGGATATGACCAATTTGTTGTAGAAAATGCGACAGCGGTTGTTATTGTGAAAAATGGAGATGTCATTCAAGAAGCTCATGAAGGGGAAGAAGTACAACTAATTCTAGATCAGACTCCTTTCTACGCTGAAAGTGGTGGACAAATTGCGGATATTGGTACTCTTTCAAGTGAAAAAGCTGTTCTAAAGGTAAAAGATGTTCAAAAAGCTCCAAATGGTCAAAATCTGCATAATGTAATTGTAGAAAGTGGCACAATTCAAACAGGTGATCAACTAACTGCAAGGGTTTTAGAAGAAAACAGAAGTGGTATTGTAAAAAATCACACGGCAACACACTTGTTACATCAAGCCTTAAAAGATGTGTTAGGAACACATGTAAATCAAGCAGGATCATTAGTAACGTCAGATCGCTTAAGGTTTGATTTTTCTCATTTTGGTCAAGTTACACAAGATGAGTTAGTTCGAATCGAACAAATTGTAAATGAACAAATTTGGAAAAGCATTGACGTTCAAATTGATTATAAGTCGCTGACAGAAGCAAAAGAGATGGGGGCTATGGCCCTGTTCGGAGAAAAGTATGGTAATATCGTCCGTGTTGTTCAGGTTGGTGGCTACAGCTTAGAACTGTGTGGCGGTTGTCACGTACAAAATACTTCTTCAATTGGTATTTTCAAAATTATTACAGAAACAGGAATTGGAGCAGGTACAAGACGAATTGAGGCTGTTACAGGCAAAGCGGCATATGAGCTAACAAATGAACAATATGGTAGACTTCAAGAAGCTGCAGAACTATTAAAATCCAACCCTAGAGATATCGTGTCAAGAATAACCGGCCTTTTACAGGATTACCGTGCCCTACAGCGTGAAAATGAGTCTTTGACAACAAAGCTTGGAAATTTAGAAGCAGGTAATATCGTTGATCAAGCTGTCACAATAAATGGTGTAACTGTATTGGCTGCAAAAGTGAATGCAAAAGACATGAATAGTCTTCGAGGTATGATGGATGACTTGAAAAATAAATTGCAATCAGCTATTGTTGTTCTCGGAGCTAGTGAAGATGGAAAAGTGAATCTTGTAGCGGGTGTGACAAAAGATCTAGTCGATAAAGGCTACCATGCTGGAAAGTTAATAAAAGAAGTGGCAGAACGCTGTGGTGGAAAAGGTGGCGGTCGTCCTGAAATGGCTCAAGCAGGTGCGAAACAACCTGAAAAGTTGACAGAAGCACTTAAATATGTCGAAGAATGGGTTGAATCCGTTTTATAATTAGGAAAAGTAGTGTAAAATGTAGGTAAGATAGGACAAGCAGATTCCAATTATGAATCTGAGAAAGAGGTGCGAACGGTGAGTTCATTTGATAAAACAATGAAATTCAACTTTTCTGATGAAACGGTCGAAACGAATGTAAACGAAGTTCTTTATACTGTATACGATGCGTTACAGGAAAAAGGGTATAATCCTATAAACCAAATTGTAGGATATTTACTTTCTGGTGATCCTGCCTACATTCCAAGACATCGTGATGCCCGGAATTTAATTCGCAAGCTTGAGAGAGATGAATTAATTGAGGAGCTAGTTAAGTCTTACTTACAAAAAAACCGAGAGGCATAATATGCGAATACTAGGATTAGATTTAGGCTCCAAAACACTTGGAGTCGCAGTGAGTGATGAACTGGGCTGGACTGCTCAGGGAATTGAAACGATTAAAATTAATGAGGAAAGCCGAGACTATCAATTAGGAAGGCTTTCTGATATTATCGAACAGCACAGTGTAGAGAAAATTGTACTCGGTATGCCCAAAAATATGAATGGAACCATAGGCCCGAGAGCTGAAGCAAGTCAAAGGTTTTCTGAAATATTAACAAAAAAGTTTAATCTTCCTGTAATTTTATGGGACGAACGCTTAACCACAATGGCAGCCGAGAAAATGCTGATTTCTGCTGATGTTAGCCGAAAAAAAAGAAAGCAAGTCATTGATAAGATGGCAGCAGTGATGATCTTGCAGGGCTATTTAGATAGTCTAAACTAGAAATACAAAATAAATCTTGAGGTGAAAACATGGATCACGGAGAAAAACAAATTACAGTTATCGATGAAAACGGAAATGAACAATTATGTGAAGTCTTATTCACTTTTGAATCTGAAGAATTCAAAAAATCATATGTACTGTATTACCCGGTTGGAGCAGATGAAGATGATAATGAAGAAATTGAAATTCATGCTTCAAGCTTTAATCCACACGCGAATGGTGAAGATGGAGAATTAGAGCCGGTTGAAACAGATGAAGAGTGGGATTTAATTGAAGAAATGTTAAATACATTTCTTGACGAAGAGGAAGAATAAGAACGAAAAGGTGCAAAGGAGAACATCTCCTTTGCACCTTTTTTCCTTTCCGGTGCAAAGTAAGTGTGATTTCCATAAATCATGTAATTTATTGCCGAATCGTCCAGAACATTGTAGTATAATAATGGGGTGAAAGGGGGATATACATGTCTGAAGATCCGAAAAAGGATACATTCCGTAAAAACCTAATGCAAAAACAAAGTGAGGCAAAGGTAGTTAGAAGAATTGTATTAACCGTTTTTATTATTCTTATTATTGCTTTTTCAGGAATAATCGGAGGCGGTTATCTATATATAAAATCTTCTCTAGAACCAGTAGATCCTAATGATCAGACAGCAATAGAAGTCACAATACCAATTGGTTCATCTGTATCAACTATCTCAAGAATTCTGGAAGAGCATGACATTATTAAGGATGACCGGATATTTAAGTATTATATAAAGTTTAAAAATGAGTCAGGCTTCCAAGCTGGAGATTATAAATTAAACAAATCTATGACTTTTAAGGATATTATTACAAGTCTTAAAGAAGGAAAATTGCTAAGTGAAGCAGCCTTTCAGATTACAATCCCAGAAGGTAGACAATTAACCGAGATAGCATCTATTATTGCAAATCATACTGATTTTGAGGAAACAGAGATTCTTGCAACATTAACAGATAAAGAATTTATTAACTCGATGAAAGCAAAATACCCTGATCTTTTAACAGATGATATTTATGGAGAAAATGTGAAATATGCTCTTGAGGGATATTTGTTTCCGGCAACTTATCCATATTACAAAGAAAAACCAACCATTGAAGAAGTGATAGAACCAATGGTGAAAAAAACAAGTGAGATTGTAGCAAAGTACATTCCAAAGCTTCAGGAACAAAAAATGAGTGTCCATGAATTTGTTACAATGGCTTCGCTTATTGAAGAAGAAGCAACAGAAAAAGCAGATCGCGAAAAGATCTCAAGTGTCTTTTATAACCGAATCGACGTAAACATGCCTTTACAAACAGATCCAACCGTATTATATGCGTTGGGAGAACACAAAGATCGAGTATTATATGAAGATCTTGAAGTGAAATCTCCGTATAATACGTATCAAAATAAGGGACTTCCACCAGGACCGATTGCTAATGCAGGTGAAGTTTCATTTGTGGCAGCTCTAACTCCTGAAGATACAGATTTCTTATATTTCCTTGCAACAGGTGAGGGAGAAGTTATCTTTACAAAAACACTCGAGGAACATAATAAAGCTAAAAGTAAATATATTACAAACAACTAAATGTCGTTAGAAATAAGAAAGGGAACGCAGTTATTCTATTCGCATTCCCTTTCTTGTTGTGGTAAAATATATCGAGTTGTTAGTTGGACGACGATTTTTATAATTTTTGAACAAGAGTTCTCTATGTATGAGGCTCTTCTTTTTAGTGTTTACCATTTGTGACGAATGTTAGCAAAAAAGAAACTTAGGTTTATGATTGCAATACATGAACAGGAGGGCAATCATGTTAGATCAAGATGTTATTACGTATGTAGAAAATTTAATACCGAATTCATCACCCTACGTTAAGCAAATGGAAGAGTTTGCGAAACAACATGAAGTGCCAATAATGGAGAAAGTTGGTATTGAGGTTTTGCTTTTACTTTTATCCATGCAGCAGCCAAGGAGAATTTTTGAAATTGGAACAGCGATTGGTTATTCAGCCATTAGAATGGCGACACATTTGCCCCAAACCCAAATTGTTACGGTTGAGCTTGATGAGGAACGGTATCACCAAGCGAACAAACATATCCATGAATTAGGTTTAGAAAACCGAATTAAAACCTTTTTAGGAGATGCTCTGTCTATTTCAGAAGAAGTTAAACAATATGGACCATTTGACGCATTATTTATAGATGCTACAAAAGCAAAATACAAGAAATTTTTTACATTATATGAACCGGTGTTAGCTGAAGATGGCATTATCTATTCAGATAACGTGTTATTTAAAGGAACTGTTGCCCGAGATCGTTCAGAACTTAAAACGAGAAGGCAGCGTACTCTTGTTCGAAAGCTGGATGAGTATAATCAAATGCTTTCAACTCTAGAAGGATATCATACAACGATTATACCTGTTGGCGATGGAATTGCAGTAACAAAGAAAATGAAATAAAAGAGGTGTGAAAAATGCAAAAACCAGAATTATTAGTTACACCTAAATCAGTAACCGATGTTCTTCCATTAATTGAAGCTGGTGCAGATGCGTTTATGATTGGAGAACAAAGATTTGGGCTGCGCCTTGCAGGGGAATTCTCAAGAGACCAAGTGAAACAAGCAATAGAAATTGCTCATCATCATAATAAAAAAGTATATGTTGCCATGAATGCTATTTTCCATAACGAAGCAATCGAAGATATAGAAAACTATTTATCCTTTTTAACAGAGGTAAGTCCTGACGCAGTTGTGTTTGGTGATCCGGCTGTTTTAATGGCAGCAAATGAAGTGGCACCCGATTTAAACCTTCATTGGAACACTGAAACAACAGCAACAAACTGGTATACATGTAATTATTGGGGGAGAAAAGGTGCAAAGCGTGCGGTACTTGCACGTGAATTAAGTATGGATACCATTATTGAAACAAAAGAACATGCAGAGGTTGAGATTGAGGTACAGGTGCACGGGATGACGTGTATGTTCCAATCAAAACGTACACTTTTGGGCAATTATTTTGAGTATCAAGGTAAGGCATTAAAAGTGGAAAACCGTACAGATACCAAGGAAATGATGTTTTTATTTGATCCTGAAAGGGATAATAAATATCCAATCTTTGAAGATGTGAATGGAACACATATTATGAGTCCAAATGATATCTGTATCATTGATGAGCTTGGAGACATGATTGACGCAGGAATTGACTCCTTCAAGATTGATGGAGTATTACAAACTTCAGACTATATTATAGAGGTCACAAAAAAATACAGAAAAGCAATTGATCTTTATGTTGAAGACAATGCGAAGTACGAAGAAGCAAAAGATGTACTTTTAGAAGAAATTGAAAACATACAGGCGAAGAACCGCTCATTAGATACAGGCTTTTTCTTTAAAGAAACCGTTTATTAATTTGAATAGTTTTAGTGCAAAAAGGGAGTGAAAAAAGTGACGACAGTTATAGATAAAATATCTACAATCATCGATGGAAAACGTGTAATAACGAAGAAGCCAGAGTTATTAGCTCCAGCAGGAAATTTAGAAAAGTTAAAAATTGCCGTTCATTATGGTGCGGATGCTGTATTTATTGGAGGTCAGGAATATGGTCTTCGTTCAAATGCCGGTAATTTTTCTTTAGAGGAAATGGCAGAAGGTGTACAGTTCGCTGATAAATATGGAGCGAAAATCTATGTTACAACTAATATTTTTGCACATAATGAAAACATGGACGGACTTGATGAATATTTAATAGGATTACAGAATGCAGGTGTAACAGGAATTATTGTTGCTGACCCGCTTATCATCGAAACATGCCGTCGTGTGGCACCGAAACTTGAAGTTCATTTAAGTACACAGCAATCTCTTTCAAACTGGAAAGCTGTCCAGTTTTGGAAGGAAGAAGGATTAGAGCGTGTCGTTTTAGCTCGTGAAACAAGTGCTGAGGAAATAAAGGAAATGAAAGAAAAGGTTGATATTGAGATTGAAGCCTTTATCCATGGTGCAATGTGTATTGCTTATTCCGGACGCTGTACATTAAGTAACCATATGACTGCACGTGACTCAAACCGCGGCGGTTGCTGTCAGTCATGTCGTTGGGACTATGACTTGTTTAAGCTTGAAAACAATCAAGAAGTGGCTTTATTCAATGAAGATGATGCATCGTTTGCAATGAGTCCAATGGATTTAAATTTAATTGAATCTATTCCTAAAATGATTGAACTTGGAATTGACAGTTTAAAGATTGAAGGAAGAATGAAATCAATTCACTATATTGCTACAGTTGTGAGTGTCTATCGTAAAGTCATTGATGCTTACTGTGCTGATCCTGAGAACTTTGAGATAAACCCTGAATGGTTAAAAGAACTTAGTAAATGTGCTAACCGAGAAACAGCTTCTGCCTTCTTTGAAGGAGTTCCCGGCTATAAACAACAAATGTTTGGCGAGCATAGTAAGAAAACCGAGTATGATTTTGCCGGACTTGTATTAGATTATAACAAAGATACACAATTGGTTACCCTGCAGCAACGTAACCACTTTAAAATAGGTGAAACAGTTGAATTCTTTGGTCCGGAAATCGAAAACTTTACACAAACAATTGAGAAGATTTGGGATGAAGATGGAAAAGAGCTAGATGCAGCTCGCCATCCACTACAAATTGTGACTTTTAAAGTAGATAAACCCGTCTTCGTAAACAACATGATGCGAAAGGGGTTCTAAAAATAATGGCGAAGAATCCGGTTGTAATAGGAGTTGCTGGAGGTTCAGGCTCAGGAAAAACAAGCGTGACAAAGGCAATTTACGAGCATTTTAAAGGTCATTCAATCTTAATGCTGGAACAGGATTTTTATTATAAAGATCAAAGTCATCTGCCATTTGAGCAGAGGTTAAATACAAATTATGACCACCCCCTTGCATTTGATAATGATTTATTAATTGAACATTTAAATGCATTAATGAATCATAATTCAATTGAAAAACCAGTTTATGATTATACATTGCATACTAGATCTGAAGATGTTATTATCGTGGAACCAAAAGATGTTATTATTCTTGAAGGTATCCTCATCTTAGAGGACGAGCGCTTACGCGAATTAATGGATATCAAACTATTTGTTGATACAGATGCTGATTTACGAATTATTCGTAGAATTCTTCGTGATATCAAAGAAAGAGGCCGTTCAATTGATTCGGTTATTGAACAATACATTTCAGTTGTAAGGCCAATGCATAACCAATTTATCGAGCCGACAAAGAGATATGCTGATATCATTATCCCTGAAGGTGGGCAAAATCACGTTGCAATTGACTTAATGGTAACAAAAATTCAAACAATTCTTGAACTAAATGCAATTTTGTAATAACATAGCATAGATAAAGTCTACTGTGATCATATTATGTATAAGTAATAAAAATTATCTAGCTTTCTTTAAAAGCATCGTTTATATAAAATAGCGGGGCACATTGTTGCCCTTACTTTTTACATACTGTGATAAACGATAAAGGGTTTAAAGCTTAAAAATTTTTTACTTAATCATGTAAATGTTTAGTTAATACATAAGCAAAAGGGTAAAGAATAGCATGAATGACTCAGTACGACCGGGAAGTCTACTAGAAGGAGTGGAATAAACATGGCACAAGAAAAAGTTTTTCCAATGACTAGAGAAGGTAAAGAAAAGCTCGAACAGGAGCTTGAATATTTGAAAACGGTTAAACGTAAAGAAGTTGTAGAGAGAATAAAAATCGCTCGTAGCTTCGGAGATCTATCTGAGAACTCTGAGTATGATTCAGCGAAAGAAGAACAAGCATTTGTTGAAGGGCGTATTACAACTTTAGAAAATATGATTCGTAATGCAAAAATAATTGAGGGTGAAGCTGATACAAGTTCAGTATCACTTGGGCGTACAGTTACTTTTACTGAGCTTCCAGATGGCGATGAGGAAACATACACAATTGTAGGTAGTGCAGAGGCAGATCCATTTGAAGGTAAAATCTCGAATGATTCTCCAATTGCTAAAAGTTTACTTGGTAAAAAAGTAGGAGATGAAGTAACAGTTCAAACACCTGGTGGAGAAATGCTTGTGAAAATTGTGAATATTAGTTAATAAAATGTTTATATCAGAAACACCTCGTCAAAAATGATGACGAGGTGTTTCTTTTATATTCCTCTTTTTGATGAATAATAAGGGAAAGATCGGGCCTCAATGGAGGGAACGATGTTACAAAATAAGAGATTTATTTTCTTTGGTATTATGTATTTAGTGGTATTAACATTCTTTTTATATCGCTTAGCAGATATTCAATTAATAAATACAGAATCTTTTTCTAAAAAAGGTGTTAATCTTGTGCAGGAGAGTGTTAATCAAAGAACACAAGAAGTGATGATTGATGATGGACGGGGGCGTTTTGTTGATAAAAATGGAGATCCGCTTCAAAAACAGGCAGAACCCTCATTAGTTCTTTTCCCTTTTTTAAAGGAGACGAAGTGGCCTTCTGAGGACCTTTCAAGAATTGTTGGTATTCCCAGTAATAAATTACAAGGATTAGTTAGTGACACGAAAGAGCCGATCGTGTTATCAAGTAAAGATGGTGTTTCTTTAACAGCATCAGAACTTGAAAAAATTAATGAACTTGAAATTCCTGGCGTTTTCGGTATTTATCAGCAAACAAAGTTAGACGAGACAATAGGAGAACATATCATTGGGATCGTTGGTGAAAATGCAGAGGCACTGAGAGTGAAATACCCTGACCGCACAGACTTATCCTACAAAACAAAAATTGGTGTGACCGGGCTTGAAGAAGCATTTGATGAATTTTTGTTACCAGATGCAGAAACAAAGCTGCTTTATCATGTAGATGGAGACGGCCATCCTCTATTTGGTATTAACGTCAAATATATTGCTGACTCAAATCCATTTTATCCTGTAACAGTTGAAACAACAATTGATAAGGAAGTACAGACAATGGCTGAAGATGTGTTAGAACAACAAAATATTGAGAAAGGGGGACTTGTTTTACTTGATATAGAAAATAATGAAATATTAGCAATGGCTAGTAAACCAAGTTTAAATCGATCTGATTCAAGAACACTTTCAAATCAAATGCTTCAACCCCTTTTTCCAGGTTCTATTTTTAAAACTGTCATTTCTGCTGCAGCTATCGAATATGGTTTAGATGATCCCACAAGACAGTTTAACTGCAGTTTAAACTTACACGGTGAAGCAGATGGCGGACAAGAAGATGGACAACTTACCTTTGAAAGAAGCTTTGCGAAAAGCTGTAATTACACATTTACAACGTTAGCTAGAGAATTAATGGAGAAAGATCAACATGTTATTGAAGATACAGCAAGCAAAATGGGATTAATTAATCCGGTCGGATGGACTGGTGAAGTATTCCATTATGAAAACTTTAAGCAATTTCCTGATGAAAAAACAGGTAATATTTGGAGTGATGATAAAGATAAACATGTCCCTAGAGCGATTGATCAAACCGCTATTGGGCAAAAAGATGTAAAAGTTACCCCGCTTTCCATTGCAAATATGATGGCAACCATAGCAAGAGGCGGACAGAAACAACAAGTGAAAATCGTAAAAAATATATTATATAAAAATGGAACCAAAATGTATTCATTTACGTCTAATTCTTTAGAAGGAGAAACTATATCTCCTATGACAGCTGCTAAGCTTCAAAAGCTGCTCAGATTGGTTGTGACAGATTCTGAGGGGACAGGAAGAAGGTTTCAAACATCCCCTATGGAGGTATCAGGTAAATCAGGGACTGCTCAAACAGGTAAATCAAATGAAAATGATCAAACGTTGTATAATAAGTGGTTTGCTGGTTATTTTCCATCAGATCAACCAAAATATGCATTAGTAGTTGTGGAGATGGATACAACCAGTGCTGAGGCTGGTACTAATGCCGCTTTTTATGATATTGTAAATGAAATGTCTAAAATTGACGAACGAAAAAACTAGTTTAGGAGTAGTAATCTTTTCAATTAGGATTTATGATACGACTAGATAGAAAATCTTCGAAATGCTAGAATGTAGACTGAAGGTAAAGGGACAAAAAGGAGTGTAGGGCATTGAGTAATAATCAATTTAGCACCTCTCGTTATGAAAAAAGAGATAAAAAAAGAAAAACGAATATTGTGTTAAACACATTAATAGGGATTGTGCTGGTTCTAATATTTGTGATAGGATCACAACTTATCCTTGGGGCAAATCAATCTGAAAAAACAGCTAAATATAATGAACAGCCTGATATAAAACTTGCAAGTGATGAAGAAAGTTCCAAAGAACCTGCAGCTGAAACCGATGAAAATGAGGAAGCAGAAGTAGAGGATCCTGAAGCATCTGAAGACCAAGGGGAAGAAGGTTCCGAGGAAACAGAGAACACTGATACCGCTGAGAAAGAAAGTACAGAAGATCCTTTTGAGCAAGCAACGATTACTGAAGGAGAGCCTGGTTCAGGTGTTGCAGAAACAATTGAAAATCCCGCATGGGAGCCTGTAGGTACCTCACAATCTGAGCCACATTCAGCAAAATATGATAAGAATTCACAGGATTGGAAGGAAATGACAAAAGCGCTTAGTTATGCAACCGGAATTCCTGAAGCAGAAATGATTATTTGGCGCCTTGAAAACAATGGTAGCCCGAATGATGCAGTAGGTACGATCTCGCCTAAAGATCAATCTGCAAAATATAAAGTTTATATTACCTGGGTTGAAAATAAAGGTTGGATGCCAACGAAGATTGAAAAACAAAGTTAAATAAGCTAGGAGCTTTTACGTTTAATACGTAGAAGCTCCTTTTTTAAGGTAAGAAAGTATAAAATTTTATACGTAGTTTTAGTCCAGCTCCACAGCCTTGCCCCGAAGCACAGGATGTGCAAGTGCAGTTGTGGAGATTGACGTCACGGTTTTAAACTGCCTCTAGGATCTAGCCACAAATGAATTGAGACAAAGAACGTCTTCTATTCATTTGCGTCTTATTTGCCTTAGGCAGATCAAGGTGCCTGTGCTTTTCTTATGTTCTAGATTTTGGCCTTAAAGTGAACGACAGCACTATATATTCTTTTGCCTTCTTCCGTAACAAACATCTGATGGGAAACAGAATGCACATGTAACAAAATAGCCTGGTTATTTACGATTTGATCATTTATCTTTTTTTCTAGGTCTTTAATAGATGTTGCTTCAAAAAATTCAACTTTGTCTTTTAATAAGTCCAATTGAAAATCCATGTTCGACACCTCAATATCTTTTTCTTTATTAAATACTAACAAAACATACATGTAAGTCAATTAACCTTGCTTTGAACAAATGAAATAGGTAAACTTCTATGTGGAGATAGAAAGAGATAACTTGAATGTACAAAGATACATATGAAAGGATTGAGTAAGATGAAAATTGCCATTATTGGAGCAATGGAAGAGGAAGTAACAATCTTAAGAGATAAATTGGATAATCGGGAGCAAGAAATAATTGCTGGAAGTGAATTTACTACTGGTATATATAATGGAGTTGACATCATTCTCCTTAAATCTGGTATTGGAAAGGTTAATGCTGCTCTTAGTTCCACATTATTATTAGACCGCTATAAACCTGACTACGTAATTAACACCGGTTCTGCTGGTGGATTCCATTCGTCACTGAATGTAGGTGATGTTGTTATTAGCTCTGAAGTACGCCACAATGATGTGGATGTAACAGCATTTGGCTATGAATATGGACAAGTACCGGGATTACCTGCAGCCTTTACTCCAGATCAAAAGCTTGTGGAAATTGCTGTGAGAAAAGCTGAAGAAATTACCGATATTCAAGTAGCTAAAGGGTTAATCGTGACAGGTGATTCATTTTTAAATGATCCTGTTAAAGTAGATTTTATACGAAGTAAGTTTCAAGACCTTTATGCAGGTGAAATGGAAGCAGCAGCAATTGCACAAGTTTGTCATCAATTTGAAGTACCATTTGTGATCATTAGAGCGTTATCAGACATCGCTGGTAAAGAATCAAATGTTTCATTTGATCAATTTTTAGACCAAGCAGCTAAACATTCAGCTGACTTAGTTTTGAAAATTGTTGAAGCGATCTAAATTTTCAAAATGACTTAAATCGTTGAGCAAGCTCTCAAACATTTGAGTCATTATGTAAAAAATTATTCCACCATTGGGTTAATTTACTTGGTTTAATAGTCTGCTAGGCTGTGTTATTGTTTATATATAACACATTTAGTAGGTGATTATATGAATAAAAAAGCATTACAAGCGTTGGTAACAGATTTTAAAAATTATGCATTTGTTCTTTTAGCAGCAAGCGTATTTTTATATATAGGTGTCGTTTTGCCGGATCAAGGAAAGCATGCTATGTATGATATTGTTTTAATGATTACGACCATACTATTTTTAATTGGAGCTTTTGGAAGCTTCAGAATGTCGTTAAAATATAAGAAACAATTAAATGAAGCAGAAAACAAATAAATATTCGAAAAAGCCAATTTCATTTAT
>Ga0182739_1001118_pt1 | contig 29513 bp, 23 predicted proteins | sample eDN5th30CBELigBY_FD_128873 | JGI IMG/M metagenome (GOLD analysis project Ga0182739, IMG submission 128873) | Enriched backyard soil microbial communities from Emeryville, California, USA - eDNA 5th pass 30_C BE-Lig BY (version 2) (version 2) | ecosystem: Environmental > Terrestrial > Soil >... | reverse complement strand
GCGGAAGCCGCCGCCGCCCATACCGATGCCGCCCCCGCGGCCACCGCCCATGCCCATTCCACCGCCGCCGAAACCACCTCCGCCGCCGCGGCCACCCCCGCCCCGCTGGGCTTCGGCGACCGACGCGAACGCTACGCTGCCGAGAATTACTCCGGCAGCGACCACACTCATTATAGTGCCGGTTTTCATCGTCTGAACTCCCGAAAAAGCGGCCTGCTTGGCCCCCCAGGAGCGGGCTGCGACGCGTGCTCAATCATGCCGAAGGCGAAAGGTTCCTTGTCGGAGGTAAAAAAGAACTGCCGAAGGTTTCAGCTGCGTGACATCGGCGGGTGCGAACAGGATGTCGGCCTGCGCTTTCGGCATGCGCGGTCAGACTCTGCGCACTGATGTCCGTGGGGGCGTGGCCGAAAGAGCGCTGTGCCGTTTGCTTTCCCACGCGTTCAAGGGCAACCTGTGCAACGGACCGTATGGTTCGGCTGCCACACCCGCAGTCTGGACGGCATCGCGCCGGACGGACAGTGCCGGACGCGCCGTGCGGACCTCCGCCCAAAATTTCTTCTTTCGGCCCTGAACCTGTCAGTCCGTTCAGACGACCAACTCATGAGACGATAGTCGGCGCGATGCAGACCACTTCGGACGAAGTTCTGATCGGCCGGATCGCGAGCGGCGATCGGCTTGCCATGCAGGTGCTTTTCGCGCGGCATCACGTCCGGGTCTACCGGTTCGTGCTGCGGCTCGTAAGCGACCCTACATTGGCGGAAGACCTCATCAGCGAGGTCTTCCTCGATGTGTGGCGTCAGGCCGGACGGTTCGAGGCGCGGTCGGCGGTGTCGACCTGGCTGCTCGCGATCGCACGGTTCAAGGCATTGTCCGCGCTTCGCAAGAAGCCGGAGGCGGAATTGAGCGACGAGATGGCCGAGGCGATCGAGGATACGTCCGACACGCCGGAAGCCGCTCTCCAGAAGAAGGATAAGGGCGCAGTCCTGAGGGAATGTCTGAAGTCGTTGTCGCCGGAGCACCGTGAGGTCGTCGATCTCGTCTACTACCACGAGAAGTCCGTGGAAGAAGTCGCCCAGATCGTCGGCATCCCGGAGAACACGGTGAAGACCCGGATGTTCTACGCACGGAAGCGTCTGTCGGAGCTACTCAAAGCGGCGGGTGTGGATAGAGGTTGGCCATGAACACGAACACGAAAAGCGGGCCGGAACGCGAGGAGCTCGAGCAGCTCCTGCCGTGGCACGCCGCCGGCACGCTCAGCAGGCGGGAGGCGCAGCGCGTGGACGACGCGCTGGCGCGGGACCCGGAACTCGCCCGCCAGTTCGCGCTGGTGCGCGAGGAGTTGAGTGAGACCATCCATTTCAACGAAACGCTCGGCGCCCCTTCGGCGCGCGCCATGGAAAAGCTCATGGCGGGCATCGAGGCCGAGAGCGGACCGGCAAAGCAGACGGCCGCGCGGTTCTCGCTCTCGACCTGGCTCGCCGAACGGCTGTCGGCCTTTACGCCGCGCACGCTCGCTTATGGGGCGACGGCGGCAGCGATCGCGATCGTGCTCCAGTTCGGGGTGCTGACCGGCATCGCCGTCAACCGGGCTGTCGGTCCGGCGACGTTCGAAACGGCTTCGGGTCCGGCAGTCACCGCGCCAGCCGGCGTCGGGACTTTCGCGCTGATCGGGTTCGCTCCGGATGTCGCTGCGGCGCAGCTTTCGGCTTTCCTCGAGCAGAACAGCCTGACGATCGTCGAAGGGCCGCGCGCGGGCGGGCTCTACCGGGTGCGGATTGCGGCCAAGCCGCTGCCCAAGGCAGAGGCGGACGCCGCGATCGAGAAGCTGCGCGGGAACACCTCGGTGGTGATGTTCATCGCGCCTTCGGAGTAGCGGTCGCCGAGGCTGTTCGTAAGACCGGTTACAGAACCGCTTGAATGCGCAAGCCGGGGATCGGAATGGCCTCCGCTCCCCGGCCTTCGTAAGTCCGGCCCTGCGCCAATGCCGTGAAAAAGTTGGAAAGTCGCTCTATAGCGCGCTAGTCTTTGACCTCGCGCTGTCGTCGGAGGCCTTTGCCATGCCCGCGTTCTTCCGCCGCGCCACCACCACGACTGCGAACCCCCTTCCCCATCATCATGCCCGGACCTTCGGCCGGGCCGTCGCCGTTATCGCGGCCGCCTTCGCACTGCTGTGCCTGACGGCGCTGACGACCGCCGACCAGGCGGCTGCCCAGTTCGGCGGCTTCTCGCGCGGCGGCGGTGGCGGCATGGGCTTCGGCCGCGGCTCGTTCGGCGGTGGCCGCAGCACCATGGGCGGCGGTGGCCGCGGCATGCGCATGCAGTCGCCATCCGGTTCGCGCTACGGCGGCGGTGGCATGAGGAATCCCGGCGGGATGGGCCGCGCGTCCAGCGGCGGCGCCGGTCGAGTGGGACGTGCGCCGGGTGGCAATGCCGGCCGTGTCGGGCGTTCGCCGGGCGCAACGACGCGGGCCGGCCGCGACGGCCGTTCGGCACGGCCCGGTTCGCGGACGACGGACCGTCGCACCGCCGGCGACCGCCGGGGCAACCGCGATGCCGCCAAACGGGAGGCCTCGCGCAAGAACGAAAGCAGGAACGCTGGCAAGAAGAAGACTGACAGCAAGCAACCGTCCCGCCACGTGCGCAGCACCAGCTATGCGGGCGGCAAGACGCATGCGCGCAGCGCAAGCGCCGGCAAAAATAGCGACGGCCGTGCGACCGCCGATGGCACCGGGCACCGGCGCACCGCGAGCAACGGCAACAGCCACTACCGCAGCGCCAGCGCGGGCGGCAGCCATGATCGCCGTGCAAGCGCCGGCGGCGGGCACCAGCGGACCGCCAGCAGCGGCAACACCCACTATCGCAGCGCCAGCGCAGGCGGCAGCCACGACCGTCGCATGAGCGCGGGCGGCGGCCATCAGCGCACGGCCAGTCACGACCGTCGCGCCAGCTATGGCGGCGGCGGTGAAGGTCACTACCGTCGCGCCAGCCACGACCGCCGCTTCAGCATGGGCCGCGTGCCGCCCTACACGCCGCCGGTGCCGCCGGTGGTGATCTATGATCCGCCGGCCGGCCCGCCCGCCCCTCCGACGCCCCCGAGCGCGGGTGGCGGTGGTGGCGGCAGCCAGCCTCCGCGTGCGGCGCCGCCGAGCTCCGGCCAGCCGCCGGTCCGCGTGTCCCGCGCCTTTGGCGGCGTGCCGCCATCGGGCGAGGATCGCTACGTGCCGGATGAAGTCATCTGCGTGCTGCGCGACGACCTGACCGAAGGCGAGATCGACCAGTTCCTCGCTGACAACCAGCTCGAGCGCACGCCCAATGGCCGCATCCATATGGGTCTGATCGGCGTGCAGGTCTTCCGCTATCGCATCACCGACGGCCGCTCGGTGCCGCAGGCGATCGCCGGTCTGCAGAACGACGCCCGCGCGATCAGCATCCAGCCGAACTACATCTATCAGATGTCCGACTCCTCGGTGCGCGCGGAGCCGGTCACGCCAATGGTGCGCACCGCATCCGGCCTCGCCAAGCCGTCCTCCTACACGTCGATGCAATACATCGTCGGCAAGCTGCGGCTGCGGCAGGCCCACCAGTTCAGCCGCGGCGAGCGCGTGCTGATCGCGGTGATCGACTCCGGCGTCGACGTCGACCACCCCGAGATCGCGGGATCGGTGATCCAGCAGATCGACGTGACGGATGCCGGCGAAACCGGCCCGCACAGCCATGGCACGGCGATGACCGGGATCATCGTGTCGCAGTCGCAACTGATGGGCGTCGCACCGGCGGCGCGGGTGATCGCGATCCGCGTCTTCGCCCCGCGCGCGAAGGTCGGCACGCACGGCACCAGCTTCCACATCGCCATGGCGATCGACCGTGCCGCGCAGGAAGGCGCCCGCATCATCAATCTCAGCCTCGCCGGCCCCAACGACCCGTATGTGCACAAGGCGGTCAAGGAAGCGCGGGCGCGCGGCATCGTCCTGGTGGCGGCCGCCGGCAATGCCGGGCCGACCTCGCCTCCCCTCTATCCGGCGGCCTATACCGAGGTTATCGCGGTGACGGCCACCGACCGGCAGGACCGGCTTTACGCGCGCGCCAATCGCGGCCCGCATATTCTGGTCGCGGCGCCCGGCGTCGAGGTTCTGGTCGCCATGCCGCGCGGCGCCTATGGCGTCGACTCCGGCACCTCGGTCGCGACGGCGCATGTCTCCGGCATCGTCGCGCTGATGCTGGCGCGCAACCCGATGCTCGACCCGGACGCCGTGCGCGAACTGCTCGTGCGCAGCGTCCGCGCGCCCGGCGCCGACAGCCCGCAGGATGATTACGGCGCGGGCCACGTCGACGCCTATGAAGCGGTGGCGGCCTCGGGTCCGCCCGAAGCCGGGCCGCCGGTCGCTGCCGGTCCGCGCCCGACACCGGCGCAGTATTCCCCGAACCAGTAGCGGGCCTGATGGGGAAATGCCGACGCGCGCGAGGCTGAAACCGGCCTATGTTGAAAACGGCTGACGCCGCGTCCGCGGTGCGCGCAGTGACCGTGTTCCGCAAACGGCCAGCTATGCTGGCCTTTTGGGCGCTGTTCGGTGGCGCTGTCTCGCTGCAGGGCCTGGCAACGGCCGGCTATTTCATCTTCATCGACATGCCGCAGCCGCAAGGACTGGCCATCATCGTCATCGGCATTGCAATCGCGCTCGTCCTGTTCGGCCTCGTTTTCCTCGCCTATGCGGTCGGACGCCTGCGCGGTCCGCCCGACGCGATCATGATCGGACCGGACGGCCTGCACGACCGGGCGGTCTCGGGGCAACCGATCCCCTGGCGCGACATAACCGACGTCGCCGTGGTGCGGGTGCGCGGGCTCTGCCTCGTCTTCGGCGTCTCCGCTGGCGCAGAGATGCGTGCCGGGATCTATCTACGACAGCACCTGGCGGCCGTGTTCGAGAAGGCGCTCGGCTATCCGGGCTACCACGTCCACATCATGGGGACGGAGGCCGAGGTGGAGAGCGTGGCGCAGGCCATCGCTCCCTTTGCGACGGTGCGCGGCCGCGACTGACGCGAACCCCGGACCGCCGCAAGGAGCGCCCGGCCGCAACCCCGGCGAGAGGCGCTGCCCCCTGCGCTCCGGCGCAAGCCGGCGCATTTCGCACGCCGAACCGTTCACTGCAAAAGCCGCAACAGGCCGTGATCCGCCAAACTTTGGGCTGGACCTTTCGAGGCGGACTGCCTGAGAATGCGGTACGGGAGGACTGTGGATGATAACAAAAGAAGACATCATCCTGGAAACGCAGGAACTCACCAAGGAGTTCGCCGGCTTCGTCGCCGTCGCCGGGGTGAACCTTCGCGTGACGCGCGGGACCATCCATGCGCTGATCGGCCCCAACGGCGCCGGCAAGACCACCTGCCTCAATCTTCTCACCAAGTTCCTGCCGCCGACCAAGGGCCGCATACTCTATAAGGGCGAGGACATCACCGGGCTCGCGCCAGCGGATATTCCGCGCCTCGGGCTCGTGCGCTCGTTCCAGATCTCGGCCGTATTCCCGCATCTCACGCTGCTCGAAAACGTGCGCGTCGCGCTGCAGCGCCGGCGCGGCGGCTCGTTCGATTTCTGGCGCTCGAAGGGCGTGCTCGACGAATACAACGACCGCGCGATGGCGCTGCTCGATGCCGTCGGCCTGACGCCTTACGCGCATCTCACCGCTGTCGAACTGCCCTACGGGCGCAAGCGCGCGCTCGAACTGGCGACGACCATCGCGCTCGAACCCGAGGTGCTGCTGCTCGACGAGCCGATGGCCGGCATGGGCCACGAAGACATCGACCGGATCGCGGCGCTGATAAAATCCGTGGCGCAGGGGCGCACCGTGTTGATGGTCGAGCATAACCTCAGCGTGGTCGCCGACCTGTCCGACCGCATCACCGTGCTCACGCGCGGCCGCGTGCTCGCCGAAGGCGACTACGAGACCGTGTCCAATAATCCCGAAGTACGGGAAGCCTATATGGGGACCGGACATGCTTGACGTCGTGTCCAGGCAACCGCTGCTTTCGGTCCGCGATCTCCAGGCGTGGTACGGCGAGTCCCACATCCTGCATGGCGTGAACTTCGACGTCTCCGAAGGCGAAGTGGTCACGCTGATCGGCCGCAACGGCGCCGGCAAGACGACGACGCTCAAGGCGATCATGGGCATCGTGGCGCAGCGCGCCGGCTCGGTGACGTTCGAAGGCAAGGAACTGATCCGCCGCACCTCCGACCAGATCGCGCGCGCCGGCATCGCGTTCTGCCCGGAAGAGCGCGGCATATTCGCCAGCCTCGACGTGCTCGAAAATCTGATGCTGCCGCCCGAGGTGCGGCCCGGCGGCCTCGACCGCGAGCGCATCTTCCAGCTTTTTCCCAACCTGCGCGAGCGCCTCACCAGCCAGGGCACCAAGCTCTCCGGCGGCGAGCAGCAGATGCTGGCGATCGGCCGCATCCTGCGCACCGGCGCGCGGATGCTGCTGCTCGACGAACCGACCGAAGGGCTCGCACCCGTCATCATCCAGCAGATCGGCCGCACGATACGCGCGCTGAAGGAACAAGGCTTCACGATCCTGCTGGTGGAGCAGAATTTCCGTTTCGCCTCCACGGTGGCCGACCGCTACTACGTGATGGAGCACGGGCGCGTTGTCGAAAATTTCGCCAACACCGAGCTCGAATCCAACCTCGACAAGCTTCACGCGTACCTCGGAGTGTGACTACACTGGCAAACATCCAACCGGATGAAACGAGCCGATCAAAAAGAGCTCAATGAAAGGGAGTTGTATCGATGAGACGTCTTTTGGGAATGGCAGTTTTCGCGGCGGCTTTCACGGCCGGCGCGGCGCAGGCACAGTACTCCGACGGCGTGATCAAGATCGGCGTACTGAACGACATGTCCGGTCTCTATGCCGACATCGCCGGTCGCGGCTCGCTGTTCGCGGCGCAGCAGGCGGTCGCCGACTTCGGCGCTGCCGCGAAAGGCATGAAGGTCGAAGTGGTCGCGGCCGACCACCAGAACAAGCCCGACATCGGCTCGCAGATCGCGCGAAGCTGGATCGATGTCGACAAGGTCGACATGATCGTCGACGTGCCGACCTCGTCGGTTGCGCTCGCCGTCAACCAGGTCGTGCGCGACAAGAACAAGGTGTTCCTCAATTCCGGCGCGGCGAGTTCGGACCTGACCGGCTCGGCCTGCTCGCCCAACACCGTGCACTGGACCTATGACACCTGGGCGCTCGCCAACGGCACCGGCACCGCGATGGTCAAGACCGGTGGCAACACCTGGTTCTTCCTGACCGCGGACTATGCCTTCGGTCATGCGCTGGAGCGCGACACCGCCGCGGTGGTGGAAAAGAGCGGCGGCAAGGTGGTCGGCCGCGTGCGGCACCCCTTCCCCGGCACCGACTTCTCGTCCTTCCTGCTGCAGGCGCAGACGTCGAAGGCCAAGGTGATCGGGCTTGCCAATGCCGGCGGCGACACCATCAACTCCATCAAGCAGGCATCCGAGTTCGGCATCACGCAAGCCGGCCAGAGCCTCGCGGGACTGCTGATGTTCGTCTCCGACGTGCACGCGCTCGGCCTGCAGACCGCGCAGGGCCTGGTGCTGACGGAGGCCTGGTACTGGGACCAGAACGACGCGAACCGCGAGTTCACCAAGAAGTTCCAGGCGCAGTTCCCCGGCAAGTTCCCGACCATGGTGCAGGCCGGCGTCTACTCGGCCGTGACGCACTATCTCAAGGCCGTCGAGGCGCTCAAGAGCGACGCCGACGGCAAGGCGGTGGTCGCGAAGATGAAGGAAATGCCGACCGAGGATAAGCTGTTCGGCAAGGGCAGCATCCGGGCCGACGGCCGCAAGATCCACGACATGTATCTGTTCGAGGTCAAGAAGCCGTCGGAGTCGAAGCATCCTGGCGACTACTACAAGACGCGCGCCACGATCCCGGCAGCGGAAGCCTTCCGGCCGCTGAACGAAGGCAAGTGCCCGCTGGTCAGTGGCTGAGAAGTAGCGAATAGCGGATAGGGAGTAGCGAATAGGGAAGAAAGCTGCGCTGCAGGCTTTCCGCCCCCTATTCGCTACCTCGCTATAGCTACTTCGCTCTCTCGCAGAGCAAACATCATGTTCGAACTCCTCGGCATTCCTCCCCAGGCGCTGTTCGGGCAGCTTCTGCTCGGGCTCATCAACGGATCGTTCTACGCGCTGCTGAGCCTGGGGCTGGCCGTCATCTTCGGCATGCTCAACATCATCAACTTCGCGCACGGCGCGCAGTACATGATGGGTGCTTTCACCGCGTTTCTGTTGTTCAACTGGCTCGGCATCGGCTACTGGGGCGCGCTGATCCTGGCGCCGATCCTCGTCGGCATCACCGGCGTGATCATCGAGCGATTGTTTCTGCAACGCCTCTATCAGCTCGACCACCTCTACGGGCTACTGCTCACCTTCGGGCTGGCGCTGATCATCGAAGGCATCTTCCGCAACCTCTACGGCTCGTCCGGGCTGCAATATGCGATGCCGGACATCCTGCGCGGCGGCTACAATCTTGGCTTCATGTTCCTGCCGACCTACCGCGCCTGGGTGATCGTGTTCTCGCTCGTGGTCTGTTTGAGCGTCTGGTTCGTGATCGAACGCACGCGGCTCGGCGCCTATCTGCGCGCGGCGACGGAGAACCCGACGCTGGTGCGCGCCTTCGGCATCAACGTGCCGCGCATGGTGACGCTCACCTATGGCTTCGGCGTCGGGCTGGCGGCGCTTGCCGGTGTGATGGCGGCGCCGATCTACAATGTCAGCCCGCAAATGGGCGCGGACCTGATCATCGTGGTGTTCGCGGTGGTGGTGATCGGCGGCATGGGCTCGATCATGGGCGCGATCGTCACCGGCTTTTCGCTCGGGATCGTCGAGGGACTGACCAAGGTGTTCTTCCCGGAAGCATCCAACACGGTGATCTTCGTCATCATGGCAATCGTGCTGCTGCTGCGGCCGGCGGGCCTGTTCGGCAGGAGGGCGTGAGATGGCGCAAGTGGCAGAGCGTTTGACGGCGCCTGCGGGGCGCTCCAGCCTGAGCCGCAGCGAGATCGTCGCTTTCGTCCTGATGGTCGGCGTGCTGGTGATCGCGCCGGCCTTCGTCTATCCGCTGTTCCTGATGAAGGCGCTGTGCTTCGCGATCTTCGCCTGCGCCTTCAACCTGCTGATCGGCTATGTCGGGCTGCTCTCATTCGGGCATGCGCTGTTCTTCGGCTGGGCGAGCTATCTCAGCGCGCACGCGGCCAAGGTCTGGGGGCTGCCGCCCGAACTCGCCATCCTCACCGGCATGGCGGCCGCCTGCGGGCTCGGCATCGTGGCGGGCGCGCTCGCCATCCGCCGCCAGGGCATCTACTTCGCGATGGTGACACTCGCGCTGGCGCAGATGATGTATCTGGTCGCGGTGCGCGCACCGTTCACCCATGGCGAAGACGGCATCCAGGCGGTGCCGCGCGGTGTGCTGTTCGGCGTGTTCGACCTGTCGAACGCGATGACGATGTATTTCGTCGTGCTGGCGGTTTTTCTCGTCACCTTCCTGCTGATCTACCGCATCATCAACTCGCCCTTTGGCGAGGTGCTCAAGGCGATCCGCGAGAACGAGCCGCGCGCGATCTCGCTCGGCTACCGGACCGATCGCTACAAGCTGATGGCGTTCGTTCTCTCGGCCACGATCTCCGGCCTCGCGGGGGCGCTGAAGGCGATCGTGTTCCAGCTTGCCTCGCTCACCGACGTCAACTGGCCGATGTCCGGCGAGGTCGTGCTGATGACGCTGGTCGGCGGGCTCGGCACCGTGTTCGGGCCGGTGGTCGGCGCCTTCACCATCATCGCGATGCAGAACTACCTCGCCGAGTTCGGCCAGTGGGTGACGATCATCCAGGGCACGATCTTCGTCGCCTGCGTGCTGCTGTTCCGCCGGGGGATCGTGGGCGAGATCGCACACTTTTTCCGCATACGGCTGTGAACATGGGCACCCTTTCGCGCTACCGCGATTGAACGGCGGCCCGATCGGCGCTACGGTGTAGCTCTTCTGGGGTACTGAGTTCACCGAGTTTCACAGATGTCGAAAAATGTGGCGGGTGGGGCCGCGCGCGACATGGCGCGCCGGTGGCAGGGCTTGGCAGAACGCCGTCGTAAGCATCTGATCGAGATGTACCGCACGGGGCGCTGGCGGCTTTATTACACTGAAGAGCAGCTGACCGCGCAAATGCGCGACGCTGTGCGCGACATCGAGCGCTGGAGCGCAACCACCGGCGAACCGCCGGCGGCGGATGGCGCATCGCCGGTGCTGCGGGAAGCGGCCGAGTAACGGTTTTCCTCTGGAAGCCTGCTGGCCGGGCGGCCATCTAGCGCCCGACCTTTTAGCTGTGCCCGGCCGGATAGAACGTAGGGTGGGCAAAGGCGCGGAACGCGCCGTGCCCACGAGGGTTCGCGCGGCGCACAATCCGGCGCCTTGGTGGGCACGCTCCGCTTTGCCCACCCTACATTGGCTTTCATCCCGGCCGAGCGCGGAACAACGCCGCGCCTCACCGCAGCAAATTCGGCAGCCCGGTCGCGAGCGCGGGGATCATCAGGATCAGCACGATCTCGATCAGCAGCAGGATCCAGTACGGCGTCGTGACGAGGAACAGCGACGCCAGCGAGATTCCCGGCTCGGGCGACGCCGCCTTGACCCCGTAGACCAGCAGCCCGAACGGCGGCGTGAGGATGCCGGCCTCGATCGCCAGAATGCCGATGATCGCGAAGTGGATCGGATCGAACCCCAGGCTCGTCGCCACCGGAACGAAGATCGGCACCGTCAGCAGCATGATCGAGATCGAGTCGATGAACATGCCCAGCACGATCCAGATCAGGATCATGACCAGCAGCGTCCCGTAGGGACCGAGACCCATCCCCGTGAAGAAGTCCTGCACCGCCACGCCGACGCCGGACATTGCGAGCACGCGCGAATAAAGCTGCGCGGCAAACAGCAGGATCATGATCGGAACCGCGGTGCGCCCGACCGAGAGGATCGCGTCATAGATCTGCGGCAGCCGCATGCCCTTGGCGATGCCCAGCGCGAGGCCGAGCACTGCGCCGATGCCCGCGCCCTCGGTCGGCGTGAACCATCCGGCCCAGATGCCGCCCAGCGTGATGGCGATGACGCCGAGGATGGCGAGGAGGCTCTGCAATGAAGTTGCGTTGGACGCTTCAAGATCGGCCGGCTCGGGCAGAGGGCGTGGCGCGCTTTGCGTAACGGCTGCGCCGACAGGCGCGCGGCGCGTGAAGCGGCCGACCTTCGCAGGATTGAGCAGGCCGACGCTCAGGATGTAGGCCATCTGCAGCGCCGCGAGCAGCAGGCCCGGAATGATGCCGGCGATGAACAGCGCGCCGATAGACTGTTCGGTGAGAATTCCCCACACGATCATCAGGACGCTGGGCGGAATGAGCATGCCGAGGCAGGCACTGCCGGCGATGATGCCGTGCGCGAACAACTGGTCGTAGCCGTACCGCTTCATCTGCGGATAGGCGATGCGCGTGAACGCCGTCGCCGCCGCCAGGCTGGTGCCGGTCACGAAGCCGAATATTGCATTGCCGATCACCGTCGCATGCCCCAATCCGCCGGGGATGGCGCGCAGGCGCCGGTTGAGCGCATTGAAGATGTCGGCAGCGGCGCCCGAGCGGGCGATGAACTCGCCCATGAACATGAACAGCGGGATCACCGCGAAGACATAGCTGCGCAGCGCCTCGTGCGCGGTCGTGCCCAGCATGTAGAAGACCATGTCCCAGTCGCCGCCGGTGATCATGGCGAGGCAGATGACCGCGGCGATGCCGAGCGCGGCCACGACGTGGAAGCCGGCAAACACCATCACCAGCAGCAGGCCGATCAGCACCGCGGTGGCATTCACATCGAACATCGGGGACTTCCGCGCTGGAGACCGGGAGAGGCGTGGCGACTACAGCATCGTGCCGTTTCGATGAATCGGCACGATGCTGTAGGGTCTTGTTTGAGCATCGCTATTTCCGAAAACCGGCGACCACTTTTCGGAGCGATGCTTTAATGCAACGGAGGGCTTTCCTCGGCCGGCCGTCCCGTCGCCTCGTCGATGATCAGGAGCACGTAGTTGAAGGCGACGAGCGCGCAGCCGAGCACGACGGCGAAGCGCGACGGCCAGGTGGGCACGCGCAGCGCGCCGTCGCCCTGGAACTCGCCGCTGTGCCAGGCTTCGATCGCCGGCCCCCACGAGCCGTAAAGCACCGCCAGGAAGAACGCGGCCGCGCCGATGTAGCCGAGGATGGTCAGGGCGCGCGAGACCGCCGGGCTCATGATCGAAACGAGGAAGTCCGCGCGCAGCATGCCGCCGATCTTCACGCAATAGGCAAGCTGCAGGAACACCACCACGACGATCGAGTCGCGCACGATCTCCTGCGTCCCCTGGATTGGCATGTTGAGGTTGCGCGCGATCACGTCGACCAGAATGTAGAACCCGAGAAACAGGGCCCACACCGCGGCCGATACCATGAGCGCCTTGGTGATCCAGTCGTTGATGCTGCGAACGAAAGCCATGTCGCTCCGCGTCCAATCTGTCCGCGTCAAATCTGCTGCACCGGCGGACGGGAGCGCGGGTGTTCCGCGCCCTCGCCCGTTCTTCGCTCAGTCGATCTTGTAGCGGACCGGCCATTTGTGGCCGTGCTTCTCGGCCACATCGAGCGTCATGTTCAGCACTTTGCGGCCGGGGAGCCCCTTGTCTTCCATCTCCTTGGCCTTCTCGGCCGGCCAGTCCTTGAGCTTCTCGGCCCAAGCCTGCCGTTCGGGCATCGGCAGGTCGACGATGTTGACACCCATCGACTTCGCTTTCGCGATCCCGTCCTCGGTTTGCTTGACGACGTATTCGGTGACGTGCGTCTCGAAGTCCTTGCCGAGTTGCACGAGGATGTCCTGGACCTCCTTCGGGAGTTTCTTCCAGGTGTTGAGGTTGATGGTCAGGCCCTGCCAGACGATCGTGCCGTGCCCGGTCCGGTTCCAGTACTTCGCCACCTCGCCGAGCCGCAGCCCGTTGACGGCGGTGATGTAGATGACGGAGCCCTGCATCACGCCGGTCTGAATGCTGTTGTAGACCTCGCCCGCGCTGGTCTGCACCGGCACCGCGCCGAGCCTGTCGATCCACGGCGCATTCGGACCCGCCGCGCCGATGCGATGGCCGGACACGTCGCTCGCCTTGTTGATCGGGAAGCGCGCGATGATGCCGTATGGATCGAGCGGCCAGATCGCGAGCAGCTTCTGGTTATACTTCGCCTCGAACACGCCATGCAGTTCCGGGAAGGCGTCGTAGACCTCGCGCGTCACGCGCTGGCTGATATGCGGGTCTTCGGGGAAAAACGGCAGCCAGACCGGGAACGAATGCAGCGGCAGGCTCGACGGCTCGAAGCAGAAGCAGAAGCCGCCGAGGTCGATGATGCCGCGCTCCACCCCGCGCAGCGTCTCGGTGACTTTCACGACCGACGCCGAATAGGCTTCCAGCACATTGACGCGATGCTTGGTCTTTTCGGCCACGCGCTTTTTCAGCTCGGGCACGAGATAGGTGCGGAACAGTTCTACGTAGTGCTGACCGGGCGGATGGCCGGAGCCGATCCGCAGATTGAAGGTATCGGCTTTTGCCGGCGCCGCAGCGCCCGCCAACACCGATGCCGCGACGATCGCGGCAAACACGCCTCCCGTCCTCATGCGCGCTTCTCCCATGTTCTTCCGCTCTGTTTCGCACCGGACGGCATGCGGCTACGCATGTCATCGGGCGAATGGCGGCGTGGCTCGTCACCGGCGAAGGCCGGCCATGGCCATGTTTTATGAATGCGATTATGCACCGAACACCCACCTGGCAAAGTGGAATCGGCCTTCGGGACAAGAGCTTTTCCACCGTTCCACCAAGTGGACGGCCAGCCGTACAGTCAGGCTGTTACGGGCTACCGGAGGGCTACCGGAATAAGGGGCAACGTCTGCGCGGAGCGTACGTTAAAATCCCAGACCTCTGCGAAACTCTCGGTCGTCATTCCGGGGCGGCGCGGCAGCGCCGAACCCGGAATCCATAACCCCTGTCTCGCCTCAAAAATTCGGCAGGGAGTATGGATTCCGGCCCTCGCTTCGCTCGGCCGGAATGACCGCTGACGGTTTTGCAGAGGCCGTGCGGACGTCCTCTCGGCTGCGAGCGTCCCCTCACCTCACCAGTTCGCGCATCGCATCGTCGAGCCCTTCCAGCGTCAACGGATACATGCGCTCGCCCATGATCTGGCGGATCATCCGGATCGAGTGCGTGTAGTGCCACTGGTCTTCCGGCACCGGGTTGAGCCAGACGCAGTGCGGATAGGTCGCCGTCACGCGCTGCATCCACAGCGCGCCCGGTTCCTCGTTGAAGTGCTCCACCGATCCGCCCGAGGACGTGATCTCGTAAGGGCTCATCGAGGCATCGCCGACGAACACCACCTTGTAGTCGTGCGGATACTTGTGCAGCACGTCCCAGGTCGGCGTCGTCTCCTGGAAGCGGCGGCGGTTCTCCTTCCACACCCGCTCGTAGAGGCAGTTGTGGAAATAGAAATGCTCCATGTGCTTGAACTCGGAGCGTGCCGCGGAGAACAGTTCCTCCGTCGTCTTGATGTGCCAGTCCATCGAGCCGCCGATGTCGAAGAACAGCAGCACCTTGACCGCGTTGCGCCGCTCCGGCCGCATGTGGATGTCGAGATAGCCCTTGTGCGCGGTGTCGCGGATGGTGCCGTCGAGGTCGAGTTCGTCCGGCGCGCCGGTGCGCGCGAACTTGCGCAGGCGGCGCAGCGCCACCTTGATGTTGCGGGTGCCGAGTTCGGTGTCGCCGTCGAGGTCCTTGAACTCGCGCCGGTCCCACACCTTTACCGCGCGGCGGTTGCGGCTTTCGTCCTGGCCGATGCGCACGCCTTCGGGATTGTAGCCATAGGCGCCGAAGGGCGACGTGCCGGCGGTGCCGATCCACTTCGAGCCGCCCTGGTGGCGGCCTTTCTGCTCCTCGAGCCGCTGGCGCAGGGTCTCGAGGATCTTGTCGAGCCCGCCGAGCGCCTCGACCAGCTTCTTCTCCTCCTCGGTGAGGTATTTTTCTGCGAGCTTCTTGAGCCACTCGGTCGGAATCTCCGCCAGCAGCGCGTCGCCGGCGAATTCGAGGCCCTTGAAGACGTGGCCGAACACGCGGTCGAACTTGTCGAGGTTGCGCTCGTCCTTCACCAGCGCGGCGCGCGAGAGATAATAAAAGTCCTCGACACGCCGGCTCGCGAGATCGGCGTCCATCGCTTCCATGAGCGTCAGATATTCGCGCAGCGTTACAGGAATACCGGCCGCTTTGAGTTCGCTGAAGAAGCTGATGAACATCTGCCCGCTTTCGTCTCTGGGTACCGCCGATGCCGCAGGTTTCCTGCGCCGGTTGTAACCGAAATTACACGGCCGGTGAGGGAAAAGGATGCTGAACCGGAGGACCCTCCCTTGCCGCTCCCATTCCTGGCAGGCGAACTTGCCATAGCGACCGGCGAAATCGCCGGCGCCATCGAAGGCCTGCTTGGCGTCTGCGCCGGCCTCTACCAGGGACTGCGACCCCGCACGGAACACGCTGCCGCCGACGTGGTGTCGTTTTCCGGGGCCGACGCCGTCGAGCAGGCCGCACCCGCATGGCGCTATATCGAGCGCGCGGACGGCGCGGCGACGCCGTTCCAGTCGCTGGCGCTGGCAAGGACCGCCGCCGCGGTCCATGTCGCACGCGGCGAACAGCCGCATGTCGTCATCGTACGGGAAGCAGGACGCCCGGTCGTCATCCTGGCAGTCGTCTCCGGCGGCTGGGGCGGCTTGCGAACCCTGCGCTTTCTCGGCGATCCGCTGATCCAGTACGGCGACGCCATCGCGACCCCGGCGGCGCGCCTGCACCATTTCGAAAGCGCCTTGAGCGCGGTCGCGGCCATGCCCGCAAGCCTCGCCGTTCTGCGCAAGGTGCGCGCGGATGCGCGCATCGCACCCGTCCTCGCCAGACACGGCACGGTCGTCGCGGAGCAGGAAGCCCCGTATGTCGACGTGGAAGGCGGCGTTGTGCGCCATGCGCGCGACGAACGGGAACTGCGCCGCTTCCGGCGCCGGCTCGGCGAGCGCGGAGACGTGAACTTTGCGCTGCATCGCGGCAACGATGCGATTGGGCCACTCCATGAGGCCCTGCGGCTCAAGGGCCAATGGCTCGACGAGCGCGGCCTTGCGAGCCAGGTCATCGGCGATGCCGGCTGGGAAGCGGTGCTGGAAATGCTTGCGCGCGACCATCCGCGGATGCTCGCGGCGGCCTCGCTGACGGTCGGCGACACCCTGGCGGCGATCGAGGTCGGCCTCGTGCATCAGCAGCGCTGGTATGCTTTCCTCGGCGCGACCCACCCCGACTTCACCCGCGCCGGCCCCGGACATGTGCTGATGGCCGACACTGTGGCGCAGTGCGCCACCGAGGGGCTCGCGGTGTACGACCTGCTCGCCCCGGCGCAGGCTTACAAGCGCGCGATGGCGAGCGGTTCGGTCGTGATTCACGATTATGCGGCCGCGCTCAACCTGCGCGGCAAACTGGCGCTGTGGGGCGCCCGCCAGCTGCCGGCGGCAAAGAACGCGGTCAACGCCCTGCCCGCCCCCATTCGCCGTGCAGTGCTGAAACTGGCGCTCAAGCCGACGCCGAACCAGGGCAAGGAGTAAACTTGCAGTCGGCGATCGCGAGTCCTCTGCGAAACCCTCGGCCGTCATTCCGGCCGAGCGAAGCGAGGGCCGGAATCCATAACCCCTGTCTGTGTTTATGGATTCCGGGCTCGCGTGCTGCGCACGCGCCCCGGAATGACCACTGAGAGTTTCGCAGAGATCTCGGTCTCGGCGCATTGGCTACGTTGCATCGGTGCGCCGGATATGTCAGGTCTATTGACCTATCTGCGCCGGAACCTCCCAGCATGTTCGACAGCATGCCAGCTTTGACGCTGTTCGCCCTGGCGGGCGCGTTCACGCCGGGGCCGAACAACATCATGGTGACGGCCTCCGGGGCCGCCTTCGGCTTCGCCCGCACGGCGCCGCACATTGCGGGCGTCACCATCGGCTTCGCGTTCATGGTGGTCGCCTTCGGCCTCGGGCTCGGCGCGGTGTTCCAGCGCTATCCCGACCTGCATCATTGGGTGCGCTTCATCGGCGCGGCCTACCTGCTCTATCTCGCCTGGCGCATCGCCCGCGCCGGCGATCCGGCCGCATCACCGGGCGCAAAGCGGCCGCTGAGCTTTCTCGAAGCCGCGCTGTTCCAGTGGGTCAATGTGAAGGCATGGACGCTGGCGCTAGGCGTGATCGCCGCTTTCACGAGCGTCGGCGGCGACCTCTTCGCCGAGCTTACGATCATCACGGCGGTATTCACCTTCACGACCGTGATCTCGCTCGCGGCCTGGTGCCTGTTCGGCGTCGCCATACGCGAACTGCTGACCTCGCCGCGCTCCCGGCGGATCGTGAATTACTCGCTCGCCACGCTGCTCGCGCTTTCCGTCGTCACGCTGTTTCTCTGATCCGCCGCCCGTGTCATGCGTCATCGCACTGCAATGTTGCTGTGCGATCCGTCGCTTAACACAATAAGGAATCAGAGCTTCGGATGGCTCACGACGGCATCTGCCAACTGCGCAGTCTCTTCATCTCCGACGTGCATCTCGGAACGCGGGGCTGCCAGGCCGAACGACTTCTCGACTTTCTCAAATACTACGACGCCGACACGATCTACCTGGTCGGCGACGTCGTCGATGGCTGGGCCCTCAAGTCCCACTGGCACTGGCCGCAGATGCACAACGACGTCGTGCAGAAGCTGTTGCGCAAGGCCCGCAAGGGCACGCGCCTGATCTACACGCCCGGCAATCACGACGAATTCCTGCGCGACTATCTCGGCACGCATTTCGGCGGCATCGAGGTCATGGAGCGCGCGATCCATGTCGGCGTCGACGGGCGCCGCTACGTGGTCGTGCATGGCGACCTGTTCGATGTGGTGATCCGCCATGCGCGCTGGCTCGCGCTGGCCGGCGACAAAGCCTACGACGCGGCGATCGCGCTCAACACCGTCTACAACAATGTTCGGCGCCGGTTGGGACTGCCCTACTGGTCGCTGTCGCAATGGGCCAAGCTGAAAGTCAAGAACGCGGTCAGTTTCATCGGCGAGTACGAGCAAACGCTGGTCGCGGAAGCGCGACGGCATGGCGCGGACGGGGTGATATGCGGCCACATCCATCATGCGTGCATTCACGACGCCTACGGCCTCCGCTACATCAATTGCGGCGACTGGGTCGAAAGCTGCACGGCGATCGCCGAGCACCCCGACGGCCGCATCGAGGTCATCGACTGGACCGGGGCGCGTGAAAGCGAACTCACGCGCGTGCCGGCGCTGACGCGCCGCGCCGCCTGAGCGCAGCGATGACAATGCGCATGCCGATCGACGGCGATCTCGATGGCAAGTCGGTGGAGCGCGCCTATGCGCGCTGGGCGCCGATCTACGACACCGTATGCGGCCCGATCTTCCGGCACGGCCGCAAGGCGGCGGCAGAAGCGGCAGGCCGCATCGGCGGGCGCATCCTCGAAATCGGCGTCGGCACCGGGCTCTCGCTCGCCGACTATGCCGCGCCGGACGAAGTCATCGGTATCGACATCAGCGAACCGATGCTCGCCAGGGCGCGCCAACGCCTTGCCAGCCGGCGACTTCCGCATGTGCGCGGCCTGTTGGTCATGGACGCGCATAGGCTCGCCTTTCCCGATGCTTCCTTTGACTGCGTGGTGGCGCAATTCGTCATCACGCTGGTCGCCCAGCCGGAAGCCGTGCTGTCGGAATGCGCGCGCGTGGTGCGGCCCGGCGGCAGCATTCTTCTGGTCAACCACCTCTATTCCGAGCGCGGCCCTGCCGCATCGCTGGAGCGTCTGCTGGCGAAGCCTGCGCGCGCGATCGGGCTGCGGCCTGAGTTTCCCTTCCTGCGGCTCGCGGCCTGGGCAAGAGCACATGGCGAGGTCGAACTGATCGAACAGCGCACCGTCGCGCCGTTCAATCTCTACACGCTCGTCCGCTTCCAGCGGCGCGAGTCCGCCGTTGCGCTTTCTTCGCGATAGACAATCGAGCGACTAAGCTGCGTTTCCGCTCTCGGCGACCCGCATCGCATTGCCGCGCCACACGAAGCGTGCGCCGACCCAGCCGCTGATCCACACCACCGGCAGCATCAGATCGCGCAGCATCCATGCCGCCGGCGAGCGCCAGGTCAGAGGCCAGCCGGCGGTCCGCGCGAGCGCAGCTTCGACGGCGTACCACGCCACGACGCAGGCCAGCGCGGCCGCCGCCGTCAGCGTACCCGTAGCGACCAGCGTCGCCAGCAGCACCAGCGGCAGAAAGCCGCCGGTCAGGATTTCCAGAGCAAACCAGAACTTGAACGACCCTCGCCGGAGCCGCGCCCAGCGCACCTGCCGGCGCCACACGTCGCCTATGCTCCGCCGCCCCAGCGGTTGCAGGAACGGCGCATCGGTCAGCCGCACGCGCAAGCCCGCAGCGCGAACGATCTTGGTCACGGCAGCGTCTTCCGCGAGATCGACCGCGAGCGCGCGCAGGCCGCCGAAACGCGCGATCAGATCGCGCCGCAGCAGCATGCTCTTGCCCTGCGCGAAGCCGGAGCCGACGCTGTCGGCGGCATATTGCCAGCGCGCCGCATAGGTGTTGAGGAACGCGCATTCGAGTTCGGCGAAGAAGCCGACAGGATGCCCGCCGACCGCCGGTGAACAGACCGCACGGTGTTCGGCCGCCACGCGCGCATCAGCCGCTGGATGTAGTCGCGCGGCATCAGCACATTGCTGTCCGCCATGATGATCCAGTCCGACGACGCAGCGCGCCAGCCCTTGGCGACGTTGTTGAGTTTCGGATTGTCGTTGAGCCGTTCATGGCCGAACAGCATCTGCGCACGCGCCTTCGGATGATTGGCGATCAAGCGGCGCACGAGTGGTGCTGCCGGATCGTCCTGCGAGGAGATGCAGAAGATGATCTCGTAGTCGGGATAGTCGAGCGCGAACGAGGAGCGCAGCGTCGTTTCGAGGTTGTTCTCGAGCCCGCATACCGGGCGCACGATGCTGACCCGCGGGGCTTTCTGCGGCATCGGCGCCGGCGCCGCCGCCCTGCGGCAGCGCCGCATGGCGAGGCCCAGGCTCACCCCATGGGAAAGTGCGAGCAGCAGGAAAAGAATCGCAGCGGCGAGGGTCCAGTTCATGGCGCGGTAATCTCACGGCGGCGGTGACACCGTGATGACCTGCCCTGCCCCGCAATACGGCCGCCCCGGCGCTTGCCGGCCCCCCGGCTCCGGCGGTATGTTTGGACATGGACAAAATCAAAGACGCGAATGACGCTCTGCCGACGGCGGCCGATGTCGAGGCAGCCGTGCAGCGGCTCAAGGGCGTGGCGCTGCGCACGCCGCTGGTGTCCTCACCCGTACTCGATGCGCTGACCGGCGGGCGCGTGTTCCTGAAGGCCGAGACGCTCCAGCGCACCGGCTCGTTCAAGTTCCGCGGCGCTTACAACAAGCTCTCTTCGCTTCCTCTGGCCCAGCGGCGCGGCGGCGTGGTCGCGTTCTCGTCCGGCAATCACGCGCAGGGCGTGGCGCAGGCCGCCAAGCTGCTCGACATGCCGGCGGTGATCGTGATGCCGCGCGACGCACCGCGTCCGAAGCGCGAGCGCACCGCCAGCATGGGCGCCGAAGTCGTGCTCTACGACCGCGCGTCGGAGGACCGCGAAGCGATCGCGCGCAGCATCGCGGCCGAGCGCGGCGCGGTGCTGGTACCGCCCTATGACGATCCGATGATCATTGCCGGCCAGGGCACGGCGGGCGCCGAGATCGTCGAGGATCTGGCGGCGCTCGGGCTCAAGCCCGACACGGTCATCGTCACCGCTTCCGGCGGCGGCCTGACCGCGGGGGTCGCGCTCGCCGTGAAGGCGCGCCATCCCGACACCCGGCTCTTTACGGCCGAGCCGCAGGACTTCGACGATCACGCCCGCTCGTTCCGCAGCGGCCGGCGCGAAACCAATGCCGCGCTTTCCGGCTCGATCTGCGACGCACTGATGTCGCCCTCCCCCGGCAAGATCACGTTCGAGATCAACCGTGCGCTGGTGGGCGACGGGCTTATCGCCAGCGAGGACGAGGTCGCCCGCGCGGTCGCGTTCGCGTTCCGTGAATTGAAGCTGGTGGTCGAGCCCGGCGGTGCGGTCGGTCTCGCGGCGCTGCTTTCCGGCGCGGTCGACGTGAAGGACCAGGTCGCGGTCGCCGTACTGTCCGGCGGCAATGTCGATCCGGAACTGTTCTACCGGCTGGTGGCCTGACTTCCGCCGCGCGCCGCGCGCGTCAGGTGAACAGCGCGATCTTCTCGTCGCCGCTGAGCGCGGCAAGCGGCGCGAGCGGATCGGAACCGTCGGGCGACGACGATGGCGCTTCGGCCTCATCGTCCTCCGCCATCACCGCGTCCAGTTGCAGGGACGCGTCGACCGATGGCGCATCGGGTTCCAGTTCGGGAAACTCATCGACGTCATCGGTCGCGACCCACATGACATCGTCGACGATGATCGGCTCCGGCGTCGGCGTCTTGCGTACGCTCGCCAACGGCACCTCGGTCTCGCCCTCGTCCGAAAGCGAAAACAGCGGTGGCTCCATGCTCAGCATGGAATCGATGTCGGACTGGTCGAGCCCCTCGCCCGGACGCGCCGGGCCATTAAGGAGCGCGCGCTCGGCGTCCTGCGGCCGTTCCGGCGCCGCCTCGCCCGTCTCGGCGCGGCCCCACAGGTCGATCATCGCCTCGATGCGGCTCTCGAGATAGCGCATGACGCTGATCACCTGGCGGGTGCGTTGCCCCGTCAGGTCCTGGAACGAGCAGGCCGTATAGATGTCGGTCGCAAGTGAATCGAGCGTGTCGCAGTGCGACGGATCGAGCGGGCGCTCGCGCAGGGTCCAGGCGATCTCCTGCACATGTTCGGCCGCGGCCAGGATGTCGCTGGTGGCCGTCTCGGTCGCACTCACGATCGAATCGAGTTCCTCGGTCGCTTCCTCGATGTGGCCGGTTTCGCCTTCCGCCTTCAGGGCTGCAATGTCGGCCTTGGTGCGTGCAATCGCGGCCGACATTTCCATCAGGCCCGACCGTACCCGGTCGACCGAGGCTACGCTTTCGCCGCGAACGACATTCTCCAGCCGCCCCATCGCGCTCAGCAGCATCTCGGTGTCGGCCTGGCGATGGCGACGGGCATATTCGTCCAGGAACCAGCGTCCGCGCGTGGTTTCCATCACCGCGGATTCGATGGTCTCGTAATCGTCTTGCGACAATGGCGGCACGGCACTTGGCATTGGACGAAACCCGTATGGCGGCTGGCCTTGGCAGGAACCCCAAATCCACCCACAAGTGTGCACCCCAAATCGTCACAATCGGCTTAATGCGGTAGTTGAATCTGGTCCCATGGGTTTCATTTTTCGACTTGCGGTGGTCTACGCGGGTGTATTCGGGGCCATCGGCGTCCAGCTTCCGTTCCTGCCGGTGTGGTTTGCCGCCAAGGGCCTCGACGAAAGCACCATCGGCGCGCTGCTGGCCTTCGCGACCCTGATGCGGGTGAGCGTGGTGCCGTTCGGGACGCGCATCGCGGACCGCTTCGGGCGCCCGCGCGAGGCGATCCTCCTGACCACCGGCTGTTGCGCGCTCGCGCTCACGGCATTGGGCGCGGCCAGCGGCGCACCGGCGCTGTTCGCGCTCTATGCGTTGGCGGCGGCCGCGGGCGCGACGGCGCTGCCGCTGATCGAATCCTACGGCCTGCGCGGGCTTGCCGAGCGCGGCCTGGCCTACGGTCCGGTGCGGCTCTGGGGCTCGGCCGCGTTCATCGCGGGCACGCTCGCGACCGGCGTGCTGCTGACCTGGATGGCCCCGGTCAACATCATCTGGGTGCTGGTCGCCATCTACGGATGCGCGGCAATCGCCGCGTTGCGGCTGATGCCGCTCGCCCCTCCGGCCACCGGCGCGCAGCGCCCGAGCGCGATCGGTCTCCTGCGCGACCGCACGCTGCTCGCCGTCATCGCGGGCTCGGCGCTGATTCAGGGCAGCCACGGCCTGCTCTACGGATTTGCCAGCCTGCAATGGAGCGCCGCCGGGTTGAGCGGCCTCAGCATCAGCCTGCTCTGGAGCCTCGGCGTCGTCGCCGAGATCGTGCTGTTCGCCATATCGGCGCGGTTCCCGCCCGCCTTCGGCCCGCTCGCCTTGATGGCGGTGGGCGCCTTTGGGGCGACGCTGCGCTGGATCGCGATGGCGTTCGATCCCGGACTTTTCTGGCTGCCGGCCCTGCAATGCCTGCATGCGCTCAGCTTCGGCGCGACGCATCTCGGCGCGGTGCAACTCGTCGCCCGGCTCGCGCCGCCGGGCCTGAGCGCCACCGCGCAGGGCCTGCTCGCGGCCGGCAACGGCGTCGCGATGGCCGCGGCAATGGCCATGGCCGGCTTGCTCAATGCGCGGTTCGGGGCCGTCAGCTACGCGGCCATGGCGCTGATCGCGATAGCGGGCGGATTGATGCTGCTTGCCGCACGCCGGGAAGGCGGGCGCATCTAAAGGCGATCTCCGAAGGCGAAGGCGGGCAGATCAGCCCCAGAGCGCCGGGGTCGGCGGGTGCACCAGGCTCGCCTCGTAGACGAGGCCGTGCGGACGGTCGCGGGCGAGCAGCAGCGGCCCGTCGAGGTCCACCACCCGCGCGCGCTGCGCGACCAGCATGGCCGGGGCCATCGCGAGCGAGGTCGACAGCATGCAGCCGACCATGATGGCGAAACCCAGCCGCTCGGCCTCGGCGGCAAGCGCCAAGGCTTCCGTCAGGCCGCCGGCCTTGTCGAGCTTGATGTTGACCGCATCGTAGCGTCCCGCCAGCGCTGCGATCGACGCGCGGTCGTGCAGGCTCTCGTCGGCACAGACCGGCACGCTGCGCGCAACCGAGGCGAGCGCGGCATCGTTGCCGGCCGGGAGCGGCTGCTCGACGAGCGTCACGCCCGCTTCCGCGCAGGCGTCGAGATTGGCTGCGAGATTGCCCTCGTCCCACCCTTCATTGGCGTCGACGATCAGTTCGGCGCGGGGCGCAGCGTTGCGCACCGCGCGCAGGCGCGCCACGTCGCCATCCGCGCCGAGCTTGATCTTCAGAAGCGCGCGATCCGACACCTTGGCTGCGGCCACCGCCATGGCCTCGGGGGCGCCGAGCGAGATCGTATAGGCCGTCACGAGCGGACCAGGCACCGGGATACCGGCAAGCGCGTGAACCGGCCGGCCGCTGCGCTTGGCCTCGAGATCCCAGAGCGCGCAGTCGAGCGCATTGCGCGCGGCGCCGGCAGGCATCGCCGCCTGCAGTGCCATGCGGTCGAGCCCTGCCGCAAGCGGCGCACGCATCGCCTCGATCGCAGCGACGACGCCGTCGACAGTCTCGCCATAGCGCGCGTAGGGCACGCATTCGCCGCGCCCGACCACGCCGTCCGCCGCAAGCTCGGCGACCACGACGACCGCCTCGGTGCGCGAGCCGCGCGCAATGGTGAAAGCGCCGGCCACCGGCCAGCGCTCCACCTTGACGTTCAGCGATGTTGGCATCGCGCGTGCCCCGCCGCAGCGTGGGGCGCCCGGCCGATCAATCGAGCCGCCCCGAAGCATGCGCCAGCATCGTGTAGACCTTGCCGGTCTCCGAGGTGAAATAGCCGAGCGCGACTTCGGAGTCCCGGTCGTTGTCGCACACTTCATCGAGCAGCCGCTCGAACTCCGCGACGTAGGTGTCGACCGTATCCCGGAACACGTCCTCCTCAAGGTACCTGCGCTGGATCTCCTCGAACATCTTCAGACCGGTCGCGGTGTAGATGTCACGGCTGATCGCTTCATCGCTTCCGTTCTGCCGACGCTCCCAGAGATCGAGCACCGCGTCGTGATCGATCATGCGGGCGATATCGACGGTGATCGAATCGAGCGGATCAGGACTTGAGTCGCGCGGGGATTCCTCGGCCTCTTCGACGGGCGCGACCGACGGCGCCGGCGAATAGCCGCCGAGCGGTTCATTGAACCACGCGTTGTCGGCGCCGGGCAGCGTCGGGGCCGCGCGCCGCGGCGGAAGCGGCGGCACGCTGAAGTCGATCTCCGAATAGGTCGTCGCCCTGAACCCCGTGGCATTCGCGACCGCGGCGATTGCGTCCTCCCGAACCGAGGCGCGGGGCGGCTGCACCGCGTCGATGGTCCGGCCATGCTTGGTCACGATACGGTTGAGTTCGGCCAGCGCATCGATCTGTTCGACGATCACGCGGCGCATCTTGGCCGTGCTCTCGGCCGCGTCCTGCGGCAGTTCGAATATGCCGCGACGCAGCTGCTCGCGGGTCTCGTCGAGATCCGCCTGCATCGTGCGGGCGGAGTCCTTCATCTCGCTGACAAGCCGGTTGAAGCGATCCGCCGCCTGCTCGAACAGCCGCTGGGTGTCGCTCGCCGTCTGCTCGAACATATCGCGCAGAACGGACTCCGTGCGCTGGCGCTCCTCCGCACCAAGGCCGCGCATCTGCTCGTACTGCTGGGCGATGGCGCGTGTGCTCTCCGTGCTGGAGTCGGCCACCAGCCGCGCAATTTCGCGGGCACGGCTTTCGGCCGTCGCGAGTTGGTCGTGCAGCAGGATCGAGAAGCGCTGGAAGCGGTCGTCGAGAGCGTCGGTGCGTCCGCCCAGTTCGTCCACCACCGCGTTGAGCGCCTCCTGACGCTCCATCATGCTGGTCTCGACCTGGCGCTGGTTGCGCTCAAGCGTGCCGGCAGCCTCCAGCAACGTGCGGCCCTGCCCCTCGAACCGGTCCGCCATCGTCCCGATGTCGACCAGCACGTTGGCGGTGACGGCATGGAACGACTTGACCTGCCGCTCGACCTCGGCGCTCGCGTCGCCGCTGCGCTTGTTGACGTCGTTGAGGGCGTCGACAAACTCCCTGACCCGTGCCGACAGGCTTCCCTCGATGGCGCCGAGATTGTCGGCGGCGCTGCCGAGCACTTCCTGCAGCAGCACGTTGGCCTCGCGCAGCCGCTCGAAAAGAGCGCTGGTGTCGTTGCGCAGCATGCTGTGGGTCTCGAGCATCTCGGCGACGGCCGCCGTCGATGTCCGCTCCGACTTCTCGATCGCGAGCTTCGCCTTGTCCTCGAGTTCGTGGAGCGCACGGCCGACCGCACCGGTCGCCGCCGTGCTCGACTCGTTGATCAGGCGCGCGATCTCCTGGCTGTTGGCGAGGATCGCCGCCGCGAGGTCGGTGCCGCTCGAGTCGAAAGCCTTGACCGCGTCGCCGGTAACGCGGGCGATCTCGTCCCGGAACCCTGTGCCCCGCGTGTCGAAAGCCTTGATCGTCTCGTCGGTGATGCGCGCCACCTCGCCGGTGAAGGCGCGGCTCTTGCTGTCGAACGAGCCCAGGAAGGCGCCGCCCCTCTCGTCGAGGATGCGGGTGAGTTCCTGGCTGCGGTGCATCAGCGCCGTGGTCAGTTCGCTCGCCTTGCCGCTCATCCCGCGCACAACTTCCGCGCTGGCGCCCAGCAGCGTGCGCTCGACTTCACCGGCCTTCTCGGTAAGTGCCTTGGCAATGCCGGCGGAAGCCGAAACCAGCACGCGCTCGGTATCCTGCGCGCTGGTGCGAAGCGCAACGGCGCTGACCTGCGCCGCGGCGCCCATCGCCTGCTCCGCTTCCTGGACGCTGGTGCCCAGGGCCTGCGTCGCCGACGACGCGGCACTTGCGATGCGCCGTTCGATGTCGTCCGCGCCCTCGCGCAGCCGGCCGGTTGTCTGTTCGGCAAGCGCTTCGAGACGCCGTTCGGCGCCCGCCGCACCCGTCTCCAGCGTCGCCGGAATGAGGACCGACAGCGCCTGCAGGCGCTGCTCGGCATCGCGGGTCCCGTCGCCAACGCGCGCGACGAGGTCCGCTATCAAGCCCTGCAGACGGTTCTCCAAAGTATCCGCGCCAAGGTTCATGGACTGCGAGACATTGCCGATCACCGCCTGCATGCGACGCTCGGCATTGAGCGATTCCGCACCGATCGTATCGACCGTGATCGCTGCAATCGCCTTGATGCGCTGCTCCACATCCTGGGTGCCCGCCCCCAGCCGTTCGGCCGCGAGCGCGAGCAGAGCGTTGACACGCTGCTCCGCATCGTAGGCGCCCGAGCCGATGGCGTCGGCGACCAGCGTGGTGAGGCCCCGCATGCGCGTTTCCGCCTCGTGGGTGCCGCTGCCGAGACGTTCGACGGCGAGGTTTACGAATTCGCGGAGGCGCTGCTCGGCCTCGTTCGTTCCCGAACCGATGCCGTCGGCGATCATCGTCGCAAGCGCCTGCACGCGGCTTTCCGTCTCCTGCGTGCTCGACGCCAGCCGTTCGCCGACGAGCTGCGTCAGGCTCTGGATACGCCGCTCGGCGTCCGTCGTCCCGGCCTCGAGAGACCGGGTGACGGCGGCGGCAAGCGTGCCTATCCGGTCCTCGGCATCCTTCGCGCCGGCGCCCAGGGTGTCGGCCGTCAGCGCCGTGAGCGCCCGCATGCGGCGTTCGGCTTCCAGCGTCTCGTTACCGATCCGCTCGGAGATGAATTCGGCCAGTCGCTCGGTGCGCTGCTCGGCGTCCTGCACCCCGGTCCCGAGCGCCTCGGAGATCGCGCTCGACAGACGGCTCAGCCCTCCCTCCGCGTCGGCAACGCCGGTGCGGATGTTGTCGACGCTCGCGCGCGCAGCGCTCTCCATCGAGTGCTCGGCTGCGCGGGTACCGGCACGCAGAATCTCCGCAATCGACGTGGCGATCGCTTCGAGCTGGCGGCCGCTGTCCTGCGCCGTACCGCGCACGGTGGCGGTGCTGGAGGCCGTAACCTGTTCGAGCGAACGTCCTGCATCGGACGCGCTCGTGCGGATGGCTTCGCTGGTCGAGGCCGCGAGCGTCGTCAGCGCGGCTTCCGCTTCCTGCGACGTGGTGCGCAGGGAATCCGTGGTCGAGGTCGCGACCGCGCTCAGGGTCTTTTCGGCCTCATGCGCGCTGGTGCGGATCGCTTCGCTCGCCGAGGTGGCCAGCGAGGTGAGCTTGTTCTCGACTTCCTGTGCGCTGGACCGCATCGAGTCCGTCGTCGATGCGGCGACCGCCGTCAGCGACTGCTCAGCGTCCTGCGCTCCCGACCGGATCGCTTCGGTCGTGGCCGAGGCGAGCAGCGCCAGCGAACGCTGGGCATCCTGGGCGCTGCCGCGCACCAGATCCGATGTCGACGTCGCCAGCGTGGTCAGCGAGCGCTCGGCTTCGCTGCTGGTCGACTTGACCGCCTGGTTGAGCTGTTCGACCCGGATCGCGATCGCATTGGCTGCAGCAGAACCGCGCGACTCGATCTGGCTCGACGCAGTCTCGACCCGATCGAGCAGAAGCTCCTGGAAACGCCCGATGCGTGCATCGAGGCCGCTGGCGATCTCGTCGGCGCGCCCGCCGACGACACGTTCCAGTTCCGCCGCGCGGTCTGAAATCAGCGCGACGAAACTATTGCTGCGGTCGTCGATGGCCGTAACGGCCGCGCCGACGCGCGATTCAAGCGCTTCGACCACGATCCGGCCGCCTTCGGCCAGGACGCGCGAGGCTTCGCCGATGCGGGCGCCGAGCATGCCGTCGAGCGAGGTCGCGCGGCCCTCCAGCGTCTCCTCGGCGCGGGCGAGCCGCACATCGAGCGCCGCCGCGATGCCGCCGGCGCGCTCGTCGAAGTTCTGTTCGAACGCCTCGGCATGCGTGCGTAGCGAGTCCGTAAGCTGCGCCAGCCGCGACCCCATCCGCTGCTCGAATGTCTCGGTGCGCGACGTCAGCGCCTCGGTCACACCCTCGAGGCGCGAGCCGGTGCGCGACTCGAATGCGTCGAGGCTGGCCTCGAGACCGCTCGTGACCTCGCGCAGGCGCAGATCGGTCCGTTCGTCGAACGACGCGACCTGGGTGCGCATGGCGTCCCTGAGCTCGTCGCCACGTTCGCCCAGCCGCTCGGTCAGTTCGCCCCCGAACACCTTCACCGTGTTCTCGAACTCAGTGAGCGAGCGGGTAATCACGCTGCTCAGGCCGGCGGCGTCGCGCGCGACCTTGTCCGCAAGGTCGGACCCGTCGCGGGTGAGCAGGGTTTCGATTGCCTCGAAGCGGGTCTGCAGCATGTCCTGCAGCGAGGCGCTGCGTTCGCCGAGTGCGGCGGAAAGCTCGTCCGCCTTCTGCTGGAACGCGGTCGCGGCCTCGGTGCCGTGCGAGCGCAGCGTGTCGCTGATCCGCGCGCCGGCCTCGTCGAGGCGGCCCACCAGATCCTCGCCGCGCAGGCTGAGGTCGAGCGCCAGCGAGTCACCGCTCGCCTTGATGCTGTTGTTGACCTCGTCGGCCCGCGTGACGAGCGTCTCGGCCATGCGGCTGCCGGTCTCGACCATGGTCGTGACCACTTCCTGCGAGCGCGCAGTCAGCTGATCGGAGAGTTCGGTCGTG
>Ga0182739_1001117_pt1 | contig 29528 bp, 26 predicted proteins | sample eDN5th30CBELigBY_FD_128873 | JGI IMG/M metagenome (GOLD analysis project Ga0182739, IMG submission 128873) | Enriched backyard soil microbial communities from Emeryville, California, USA - eDNA 5th pass 30_C BE-Lig BY (version 2) (version 2) | ecosystem: Environmental > Terrestrial > Soil >... | reverse complement strand
GGAAACTGCTCTATTCCAGCGCAGCCGCCGCGATGCCGAGGAAGTCGGAAGCCTTCAGGCTGGCGCCGCCGATCAGGCCGCCATCGACATTGCGCACGCTCAGCAGTTCCTTGGCGTTCGAAGGCTTGACCGAGCCGCCATAGAGGATGCGGATCCCCTCCCCGCCATGGCCGAAACGCGAGACAAGCCGCTCGCGTATGAAGTTGTGGACCTCGGCGATGTCGCCGGTCGTCGGGGTCAGTCCCGTTCCGATCGCCCAGACGGGCTCGTAGGCGACCACCAGGTTCGCCGCGCTCGCCTTGTCGGGCAGCGATCCGGTGAGCTGATGGCCGATGACCCGCAGGGTTGCGCCCGATTCGCGCTGCTCCTGCGTCTCTCCGACGCAGACGATGGCCATAAGTCCCGCGCGGTGCGCTGCGAGCGCCTTCGCCCGCACGTCCTCATCCCGCTCGCGCTGGTACATGCGTCGCTCGGAATGGCCGACGATGACCGCCTTCGCCCCGGCATCCTCAAGCATTTCCGCAGAAATCTCGCCCGTAAACGCGCCCGACGGCTCGGCGTGGCAGTTCTGTCCGCCGATCCGCACCTCGGAGCCCTTCGCCAGCGCGGCAAAGCCGGCAATCAACGTGAAAGGCGGGCAGACCAGGAAGTCTGCCTTGTTCGAAAAGCGGCCTGCGCCAGCGATGATCGCGCGCAGTTCGGCCGCCGAACTCTCAAGGCCGTTCATCTTCCAGTTGCCCGCCACAAGCGGACGCCGTTCATCGTCAGCCATCGGCTGCTCCCTTACCCGTTATGCCGACCGGTGCGGTTAGCAGAGCCGGACGCGGTCGGCCAGAGGCGGAGCGCCACGCGCCGCCCCAATCCGGCCACGCGGCCGGAATCGTATGCGTCATCGCGTCCTTCGGCGGCGGTGCACAGGCCCGGTTTCTATGCTACCAGACCGCCCAACCGCCCCAAGGGCGCACAGTTTCCACAGCAGAAGAGTCCCATGCTCCGCGACATTCGAAAAGCATCGGCAAACTGGCTCGGCAAGACCGTCATGGTCGTCGTCGTCGGCGTCCTGGCACTGAGCTTCGCCATCTGGGGCATCGGCGACATTTTCCGCGGCAGCAGCACGACGGCCGTGGCATCGGTCGGTTCAACCCAGATCACTGTCGAGCAGTTCCGGCAGACCTATAACGAGCGGCTGCAGCAGATCAGCCGGCAGATGGGCCAGCCGCTGCGCTTCGACCAGGCGCGTTCGCTCGGCCTCGACCGCCAGATCCTGCAACAGGTGATCGCGGATTCGGCCCTCGACCAGTGGGCCCAGCGGATGGGCCTCGGTATCACGGACGACGAAGTGGCGCGGCTGGTGCGCGGTATTCCGGCCTTCCAGGGCCCGGACGGGCAGTTCAATCACGCGATTTTCATCGACCGTATTCGCTCCGCTGGCTACACCGAGCCCCGCTTCATCGCCGAGCAGCGGCGGGTGATGATCCGCCAGCACCTCACCGACTCGGTCGGCGGGCTGACAGCGGCGCCCAAGACGTTCATCGACGCGCTCAACAGCTATCAGAACGAGCAGCGCAACATCGAATACGTGCAGCTCGGCCCCGCGCAGGCCGGCGACATCCCCAATCCGACGCCGGAGCAGATTTCCGAGTATTTCGAGAAGCGCAAGGCCACTTTCCGGGCGCCCGAATACCGCAAGCTGGTTGTGGTGCGGCTGTCGCCCGACGATGTCCAGAAGTGGCTGCAGATCACGGACGCGGATGCCCGCAAGTATTATGACGACCGCAAGTCCCGCTATACGACGCCGGGCCGGCGGCAGGTGCAGCAGATCGTGTTCCCCAGCGAGGACGAGGCGCGCGCGGCAAAGGAGAAGATCGACGCCGGCACCTCCTTCGCGGAAATCGCCAAGGCGCGCGGGCTGAGCGAGCAGGACATCGACCTCGGCCTCGTCACGCGATCCGCTTTTGCGACCGCACAGGCCGTCGGTGACGCCGTGTTCTCACTGCCCGAGGGCGGCGTGAGCAATCCGGTGGCCTCGCGTCTGGGCACCGCCCTCGTGCGGGTGGTGAAGATCGAGCCGGATCAGACCCAGCCGTTTGAAGAGATCGCAGCGGACATCAAGCAGGAGATGGCACGCGACCGCGGCCGCACCGAACTGAACCAGAAGCACGATCGCATGGAGGACGAGCGCGCCGGCGGAGCTACCCTGACGGAAGCAGCGCAGAAGGCCGGCCTCACTGCAACGGCCATCGACGCCGTCGATCGTTCGGGCCGCGATCCGCAGGGCGCCTCCGTCACCGGACTGCCGACCGAAGTCGACGTGCTGACGCCCGCCTTCAACAGCGCAGAGGGAACGGAAGCCGATGCCCTGCGCCTCGATAACGGCGGATGGGTCTGGTTCGAGGTCGCCGGTGTCACGCCATCGCGCGAGCGCACGCTCGACGAGGTGAAGGACCGGGTCGAGGCGCGCTGGCGCGCCGATCAGGTCGGCGAACGCCTCAAGGCGAAGGCGGCCGAAATTCTGGCGAAGGTGAAGGCCGGAAGTTCGCTCGCCGAGGTCGCGACGGCGGACAATCTGACGCTCGCCACGGCGTCCGACCTGAAGCGAAACGCACGCCAAGATTCCGTTCCGGCCAACGTCGTGACGGCGGTGTTCCGCACGCCCAAGGGCGCCGCCGCCGAAGCGGAGGGCACCAGCCCGGACCAGCGCTTCGTCTTCCGCGTGACCGAAGTGACCGTTCCGCCGATCGACCTTGCAAGCCCTGAAGGCGCGCAGGTTCAGGAACAGGTGCGCGTTGCGCTCGCCGAGGACATGCTACGGCAGTACATCGCCTACATCGAAACCCAGCTCGGCACGCACGTAAACACCGAAGCGCTCTCGCGCGTGTCCGGCGGCGAGACGTTCTGACACCGCCATGCAGGTCGAGCCGTCGTATGAAACTTTCGCCGCCCGCTACGAGCGCGGCGAACCGCAGGTCGTCTGGACGACGCTGGTGGCCGATCTGGAAACGCCGGTCTCGGCGTTCCTGAAGGTCGCCGGCGGCCGGCCGATGTCCTTCCTGCTCGAATCGGTAGAAGGCGGGGCGACGCGCGGCCGCTATTCCATCATCGGGCTCGATCCGGACATTGTCTGGCGGGCACGCGGCGGCAAGGCGGAGATCAACCGCAATCCGCGCCACCAGTCCGACGGCTTCGTACCTTGCACCGAGCCGTCGCTGCAGGCGCTCCGCAGCCTGCTGGCCGAGAGCCGCATCGCCGTCCCGGACACGCTGCCGCCGATGGCGGCCGGCGTCTTCGGCTACCTGTCCTACGACATGGTGCGGCTGATGGAGGAACTGCCGGCCGACCTCCCCGACCCGATCGGCATTCCCGACGCGACCATGATCCGGCCGACGATCGTGCTCGTCTTCGACGCGGTCAAGGACGCCGTCACGGTCGTGACGCCGGTGCGGCCGGAGCCCGGGACCAATGCGCGTGCCGCGCTCGCACGCGCGACCGAACGGCTGACGCAGGTGGTCGAGAGGCTCGACACCTTCATCCTGCGTTCGGAGGAAAGCCATTCCGGCCCGCTCGCGGCGCCGATGAACTCCAACACCACGCCCGACGCCTACAAGCGCATGGTGCTGCAGGCGAAGGAATACATCGCCGCCGGCGACATCTTCCAGGTCGTGCTCGCGCAGCGTTTCGAAACCGACTTCGACCTGCCCCCGTTCGCGCTTTATCGCGCGCTGCGGCGGGTCAATCCGGCGCCCTTCCTCTTCTATCTCGACTACGGCGACTTCTCCGTCGTCGGCTCGAGCCCCGAGATCCTGGTCCGGGTGCGTCAGGGGGTCGTGACGATACGGCCGATCGCCGGGACCCGCCCGCGCGGGCCGACGCCGCATGAGGACAAGGCACTCGAAGAGGAACTGCTCGCCGACCCCAAGGAGCGCGCCGAGCACCTGATGCTGCTCGACCTCGGCCGCAACGACGTCGGCCGCGTCGCCGAGATCGGCACCGTGAAAGTAACCGACCAGTTCTTCGTCGAGCGCTACAGCCAGGTGATGCACATCGTCTCCAACGTCGAGGGACGGCTGGACCAGAAATACGACGCGATCGACGCGCTGGTCGGCGGCTTCCCGGCGGGAACCGTCTCGGGCGCGCCGAAAGTGCGCGCGATGGAGATCATCGACGAGTTGGAGAAGGAGAAGCGCGGGCTCTATGCCGGCTGCGTCGGCTACTTCTCCGCCGATGGCGACATGGACACCTGCATCGTGCTGCGCACCGCGCTGGTGAAGGACGGCAAGATGTATGTGCAGGCGGGCGCCGGCATCGTCGCCGATTCCAACCCCGACTCCGAGCAGCAGGAGTGCATCAACAAGGCCAAGGCCCTGTTCCGGGCGGCCGAGGAAGCCCAGCGCTTCGCCAGCGGAGCGGAACGGGGGCAGTAGGCAGCCGCGCTCTGCCTGTCGTCGTCGAAAACTTGACGCCGAATGGCAGAGAATGGCACGCAGGCAAGTGTCCGGACACGAAGACCCATGGCCAACGTCATCCTGATCGACAACTACGACAGCTTCACGTTCAACCTGTACCACTACCTGGGCGGGCTGGGCGCGGACGTCGCCGTGCACCGCAACGACAAGATCGCGATCGAGGACGTGGTGGCGGCCGATCCGGACGCCATCGTGCTCTCGCCCGGCCCCTGCACGCCCAAGGATGCCGGCATCTGCATCGACCTCATCAAGCATGCCGCACCGACCATCCCGATCCTGGGCGTCTGCCTCGGGCATCAGGCGATCGGGGAGGCCTTCGGCGGCCACGTCATCCGCGCGCCGGTGCTGTTCCACGGCAAGCTGTCCGAGGTGGAGCATCAGGGCCGGACGCTGTTCCGTGGCATCAACGGCGCGTTCAAGGCAACGCGCTACCACTCGCTGATCGTCGAGCGCGCGAGCCTGCCGCCGGACCTGCAGATCACGGCCGAGACCGATGACAGACTGATCATGGGGCTGTCGCACGCCTCGCTGCCGGTGCATGGCGTGCAGTTCCATCCCGAAAGCATCGCTTCCGAGCACGGCCACCTGATCCTGAAAAATTTCCTCGACCTCGCTGATGCCTGGAACGTGGAAACCGGCAGGCGCTCGGTGCCGCGGCGCGCCGCCGCTCAGTAGGCGGTCCACCGAACCGCTTCCACTGCGGCGGAAAGCGCGCTAGAGCAGGATTGGATTGGAACATGCACCAGAAGTCGTTGTCTGGTCGCATTTTCCGGCGGTGAACCGGCTGGCGATTCACCAGAAAAAGCTCTGAAGGGGCGCGCATGGAGGGGCTCAAGTCAATCATCGCCAAGGCCGCCACCGGCGCCTCGCTCACGCGCGAGGAAGCCGCGCAGGCCTTCGACTGCATGATGTCCGGCGAGGCGACGCCATCGCAGATGGGCGGCCTCCTGATGGCGCTGCGCGTCCGTGGCGAGACTGTCGACGAGATCACCGGCGCGGTCATGACGATGCGCGCCAAGATGCTGCCGGTCTCCGCGCCTCAAGGCGCCATCGACGTGGTCGGCACGGGCGGCGACGGCTCCGGCTCCTATAATGTCTCGACCTGTGCCGCGTTCATCGTGGCCGGCGCCGGCGTGCCGGTGGCCAAGCACGGCAACCGCGCGCTCTCGTCCCGGTCGGGCGCGGCGGATGTATTGGCGGCGCTCGGCGTGCGCATCGACCTCGGTCCCGAGGAGATCGGCCGCTGCATCCGCGACGCCGGCATCGGATTCATGTTCGCGCCGGCACACCACCCGGCGATGAAGAATGTCGGGCCGACGCGCGTCGAACTCGGCACCCGCACGATCTTCAACCTTCTCGGACCGCTCTCGAACCCCGCCAATGTCCGGCGGCAGATGGTCGGGGTGTTCTCCAAGCAGTGGGTCGAACCGATTGCCCAGGTGCTCCGGAACCTCGGCTCCGAGCACGCCTGGGTCGTGCACGGCTCGGACGGTCTTGACGAGATCACGCTGTCCGGCCCCACGACCGTGGCCGCGCTGGAAAACGGCGCGATCCGGTCGTTCGAGATTTCTCCCGAGGAGCTTGGCCTCACGCTCTGCAAGCCCGACGACCTGCGGGGCGGCGAAGCGGAAGTGAATGCGGCAGCCCTGCGCGGCGTGCTGCGACGCCAGGACAGCCCCTATCGGAACGTCGCGCTGCTCAATGCCGCGGCGGCACTGGTGGTGGCGGGCCGCGCGAATGACCTTGGCAGCGGCTTGCGCCTCGCCCGCGAATCCATCGATTCCGGCAAGGCCGAAGCGACGCTCGACCGGCTCATTGCCGTCTCGAATACTTAGCGGATGGCGTGTAAACTGCCTGCCATGGCCGACATCCTCAAGAAAATCGAAGCCTACAAGCGCGACGAGATCGCTGCGGCGAAACAGGCTCGTCCGCTGGCAGAGATCGAGCGCGCGGCGCAGGCAGCCGTTCCGCCGCGTGGCTTCATCGCCGCGATCGAACGCAAGCTTGCGCAGGGCGACCATGCGCTGATCGCCGAGATCAAGAAGGCGAGCCCGTCGAAGGGCCTGATCCGCGCCGACTTCGATCCCCCTGCTTTGGCGGAGGCTTACGAGCGCGGCGGGGCCGCCTGCCTCTCGGTGCTCACCGACGCGCCGTCTTTCCAGGGCGCGCCTGAATTCCTTACTGCCGCCCGCGACGCCACTGCCCTGCCCGCGCTGCGCAAGGACTTCATGTACGACACCTACCAGGTCGTGGAAGCACGGGCCTGGGGTGCCGACTGCATTCTCATCATCATGGCGGGCGTCGACGATGCCTGCGCCCGCGACCTCGAACAGTCCGCGCATGCGCTCGGCATGGACGTGCTGCTCGAAGTCCACGACGAAAGCGAACTGGAGCGCGCGCTCAAGCTCTCCTCCCGCTTTGTCGGCATCAACAACCGCAACCTGCGCACCTTCGAGACGACGCTGGCTACCAGCGAGCGCCTCGCCACCCTGATCCCGCCCGACCGGATCACCGTCGGCGAGAGCGGCATCTTCACCCCGCAGGATATGGCCCGGCTGGCGCAGAGCGGCATCCGCACCTTCCTCGTCGGCGAGAGCCTGATGCGAAACGCCGATGTCGAGGCCGCGACCCGCACACTGCTGGCGCGCGCCCCCGCGGGGCGGCTTTCGGCCGCCGGCTAGTCCCGTGGCGAGCAACGACCGCCTCACCCATCTCGACCGCGGCGGCGCGGCACGGATGGTCGACGTCTCCACCAAGGAGGTGACCGAGCGGACAGCCGTCGCCGAAGGGCGTGTATGCATGTCGCCCGAAACGCTCGACATCGTGCGCCGGGGCGATGCCAAGAAAGGCGACGTGCTGGGCGCGGCGCGGCTCGCCGGCATCATGGCGGCGAAACGGACGCATGAACTGATCCCGCTCTGCCATCCGCTGCTGCTGTCCAAGGTCGAAGTCGAGGTCGAGCCGGACGAGAAAATTCCCGGCATTGCCGTTCGCGCGACCGTGAAGGTCGCCGGCCAGACCGGCGTGGAGATGGAGGCGCTGACGGCCGTGTCGGTGGCATGCCTGACGATCTACGACATGGTGAAAGCCGTCGAGCGCGGGATGCGGATCGAAGGCATCCGGCTGGTCGAGAAGCGTGGGGGCAAGTCTGGCGTCTATCGCGCAACGGAGGCGTAAGCGATGGCCCTGATGCCGGTCGACAAAGCGTTGTCGCTGGTTCTCGACGGCGTCGAACCGCTGCCGCCCGAACTGATCGCGGTTGCGACCGCGCATGGCCGCGTGCTCGCCGCCGACATCGCGGCCCGCCGGACGCAGCCACCGTCTGACATGTCGGCGATGGACGGCTATGCCGTGCGCGCGGCCGATGTCGCGCAGGCGCCGGCGCGCCTGCGGCTGGTCGGCGAGTCCGCTGCCGGCCGCGTGCTCGAGACACCGGTCGGTCCCGGCGAGGCTGCGCGGATCCTCACCGGCGGCGTCATGCCGCCCGGCGCTGACACGGTGGTGATCCAGGAGAACGCCCGCCGCGACGGCGACTTCGTCGTCATCGAGCAGGGCGAACGTCCGGGCCGCCACATCCGTCGCGCAGGTCTCGACTTTGCCGAGGGCGACGTCCGGTTGGCCTGCGGCCACCGGCTCACGGTGCGCGATATGGCGCTCGCCGCGGCGATGAACCATGCGGTGCTGCCGGTCTATCGCAGGCCACGGGTCGCCATTCTCTCGACCGGCGACGAACTGGTGCTCCCCGGCGCGGCGCCCGGTCCGGGACAGATCGTCTCCTCGAATGGCGCGGCCCTCGCCGCCATGGCGCGCGCGGAGGGAGCGCAGGCGCTCGATCTCGGCATCGTGCCCGACCGCCTCGACGAGACCGTCGCCGCCATCCGCCGCGCGCGCGAATGGGGCGCCGACCTGCTCGTCACGACCGGCGGGGCATCGGTCGGCGACTACGATCTCGTGCAGGACGCCCTCGCCGCCGAAGGCATGGCGCTGTCGTTCTGGAAGGTCGCCCTGCGGCCGGGCAAACCGCTGATGCACGGCAGGCTCGGGGCCATGCGCGTGCTGGGCCTGCCGGGCAATCCGGTCTCGTCCTACGTCTGCGGCCTCTTGTTCATGACGCCGCTGCTGCGCGCGCTCGGCGGCCGCGAACCGGCCATCGAGACCGAATCCGCCGTCCTCGGCCGCGACCTGCCCGCGAACGACGAACGTCAGGACTATATGCGCAGCCAGTTGCATTGGCGTCCCGACGGAGCCTGGGTCGCGACCCCGTTCGACGTGCAGGACAGTTCCATGATGTCGGCGCTCGCGGCCTCCGATTGCCTCGTAGTGCGCGAGCCGCATGCGCCTGCGATCAAGGCCGGCCATCCCTGCACGATCATTCGTCTGCCTCTCTGAAAACCTGTCCCGGCGCAGCCCTGTTTCCGGCCCGACCTCGGGCCGAATCCGGCCTGTCGAAACGCGCGCATTTCGCCCCCAATGCGCCGGGAAATTTGCGCCGCGGCTTAAGCCCCGGTCAGTCTTAAGCGGCTGCTGACGCCACCTTTCGCATTCTTCACCCCAAATTAATGGGTTGCGGAACAGAGTCGGAACATATAGTGTATGTTCATGATTTGTTTTCTACGGGTCGTGGCCGGCCTGTACCGGGGAGACCAGAGGGATGCTGACGCGCAAGCAACTCGAACTTCTGCGCTTCATTGACGAGCGCCTCAAGGAGGCGGGCGTACCCCCATCCTTCGACGAGATGAAAGACGCGCTGGATCTGCGCTCCAAGTCCGGCATCCACCGGCTTATCACGGCGCTCGAGGAGCGCGGCTTCATCCGGCGCCTCCCGAATCGCGCCCGTGCGATCGAAGTGGTGCGGATGCCGGAGACGGTTTCGCAGATTGCCAATGCGCGGCGCGGGTTCACGCCAAGCGTGATCGAAGGCAACCTGGGACGTGTGCGCACAACCTCGGAAGATGACGGCGGCCGCCCGGTGGCGGTGCCGATGATGGGCCGGATCGCCGCCGGCACGCCGATCGAAGCAATCCAAACCCGCAGCGCGACCATCAGCGTGCCGCCCGACCTGCTCACCACCGGCGAACATTTCGCCCTGGAGGTGCGCGGCGATTCGATGATCGACGCCGGAATTCTCGACGGAGACACGGTGCTCATCCGCCGCGGCGACGGGGCCGACACCGGCGACATCGTGGTGGCGCTGATCGACGATGACGAGGCGACGCTCAAGCGCTTCCGCCGCCGCGGAGCGTCGATCGCGTTGGAGCCGGCCAACAGCGCGCATGAGGTGCGCATCCTGCCGCCCAGCCGCGTGCGCATTCAGGGCAAGCTGGTCGGACTGTTCCGGCGTTATTGATACCGGGATTGCGCCGTGCGGGGCGTACGGGCACTTGGCGGTCGCGCGCGGGGGCGGCGATGTGATAGTCTCGCGAGCATGATCCGTATGATCGATGCCCGCATGTTCAACGCGCTTCGCGCCGCGCTGCCAGCCGCTACCTTGTCAGCCGCGACCCTTGCGGTGTTCCTGACGCCCGCGCAGGCTCAGGACTGCACGCCACGTGGCGCCAGCGTCGGCGGCACGCTGTCCAGTCCGCAGGCCCCCTGCTCTGCCGCCCCGGCCCGGCGTCCGTTGCAGCCGGAGTCCGGCCGTTCCGCTCCGCCGCAGCAAGGCGAGCGCGGCGTATTCCGTCACGGCAATACGACGATCCGCATGGGCGGCTCGGTCTCGACCGACATCAATATCCGCGGACGCTGACAAGCCGGGCTAGCGCATGATCTGTCATTGCGAGCGAAGCGAAGCAATCCAGATCGTTGATATAGCTGGACTGCTTCGTCGCTGCGCTCCTCGCAATGACAGCCGCTAGACCAGGGTCCACTCATAAAGCCCGTCAACGGGCAGGAACCGCGAGGTTGTCGATCAGCCGCGTGCCGCCCAGTCTGGCGGCCACCATCAGCCTGACCGGCCCTTCCGTCAGCGCCGCGATCGGTTCCAGCGTGCTTGCGTGCCGCGCCTCGAAGTAGTCGACGGCAAAACCTGCCCGCGCCAGCCGTTCGCGCCCCTCGGCGACTGCTGCGGCCACCGCCACGCCGTCAGCGATGCCGGCGGTGCAGTCCCGCAGCGCCCGGTGGATTTCCGGCGCGACCGCCCGCTCCGCTTCCGACAGGTAGACATTGCGCGACGACAGGGCGAGCCCGTCGCGCTCGCGCACCGTCGGCACGCCGACGACCGTCGTGGGAATGTCGAGATCGCCCGCCATGCGCTGGACGACGCGGAGTTGCTGAAAGTCTTTCTCGCCGAACAGCGCCACGTCCGGCAAGCACTGAAGCAGTAATTTCGCGACCACGGTGGCGACGCCGGTGAAGAAATGCGGACGGAAGCGGTCTTCCAGCCCCACCACCGCCGGCCCCGCGGGGACCACCTGCAGCGCGAAGCCCGGCGGATACATCTCCGTCACCGACGCCGGCGCCCAGACGAGGTCGGCCTGCGCGTCGGCCAATGCGCGGACATCGGTGTCGAAGGTGCGCGGATAGGTCGAGAAATCCTCGCTCGGTCCGAACTGCGCCGGGTTCACGAAGATCGACACGACCACGCGGTCGCAGCGCTTCTGCGCCCGTCGCACCAGCGCCAGGTGGCCGGCATGCAGGGCGCCCATCGTAGGCACCAGCGCAACCGTCTCACCGGCGGCGCGATAGCGGGCCACGGCCCGCCGCAGGGTCGCAACCGTTCGCGCGATGGGAATACGGGGCTTGGTCATTGAAGGGCGAGATCAGACTCGAACGGAGGTTAGCGGCGCCAATCCTAGGGCAACCCATCCGGTCGCTGTCAAACATCCATGCGCCTGGCCAGGGCACGGATGTAGCGCCGGTCGCTGGCATCCGTCGTGCCGTCGCTAAGGCCGCGCTTGAGTTCGGCGAGCGACTGGCGCATCTCCTTCGAGACGCCCTTTCGCGCCAGGATCTGGTCGATGAGCTTGGCGTCGTCCGCCTTCTCGCCGACCACCACCGGCTGCGGCCCGGCGTCTTCGTCATTGAGGTCCTCGTCCGCGTCGACACTTTCGAGGCTGCGCGGATTGGCGCGCAGGAGATCGTCCCAGGTCAGCCCGGCTTCCGCGATACGCGCGTTCAGGCTGCGTGCGGACGCCAGCACTTCCTGGTCGTCGGCGGCCCCCAGCCGTTCCAAAAGGCCGAGCATTTCGCTTCTATCCAGTTCGGCCATGGTCTCCGTCGCCTCCCTTACGCTTCTGCTTCCCTTCGCCTGCGCTGAGTGCCGCGCGGCAGGCCCTGATAGGCTGCGGGGCGCGCGATTTCCACCATAATTGGCCAGTGGCCTGAAAGTGAGACGGATGGTCACATCCGCGCGATCCGTTTCCCCAAGGCCGCGAGTCGGCGTGTTATCCTCATGCGGCCCCCGAAAGCGGCGCGTGCGACCCGGCGCCCGATTGCACCGGCGAGGCGAGAGACCACCTAAGCACGAGAGCCCGTCGACGCCGGGCCCAAACCGACGGAGGCGCATGAGCACGCAAGGTTCCAGCAAGCAAGGTTCCGATGTCAGGACGCCGGCGGGTCGCGACAAGTCCACGCCGGCGACGTCGCCGTGCGCCGAAATCGACGCCTTCCTGCAGCGCGCGCGCACGCTTGCGCCGCCGACGGAGCCCGGCAAGCGCGGCCGCCTGATGTTTGCTCTCGACGCTACGATGAGCCGCCAGCCGACCTGGGACACCGCCTGCCGCCTGCAGGCAGAGATGTTCCGGGAAGCCGACACCGTCGGCGGTCTCGACGTGCAACTCATCTATTATCGCGGTTTCAACGAATGCCGCGCATCGCCCTGGGTTTCGCAGGCGGCGCGCCTTGCGGATCTGATGAGCGCGATCGACTGCCGCGGCGGCCATACCCAGATCCGAAAAGTTCTCGCCCATGCCCGGCGCGAGACCGCCAAGCAGAAGGTACAGGCGCTGGTCTTCATCGGTGACGCGATGGAGGAGCCGATCGATGACCTGTCCGCTTCCGCCGGCGAGTTGGGCATGCTCGGCGTACCCGCCTTGATGTTCCACGAGGGGCACGATGCGGTGGCCGAGCGCGCGTTCCGCGAGATCGCACGGCTCACCCGCGGCGCCTATTGCCACTTCGATTCCGGATCGGCCGAAACGCTGAGCGAACTCCTGCGGGCTGCCGCGGTCTATGCCGCTGGCGGCGTCAGGGCGCTTAGCGATATGTCCGGGCGGCAGGCCGGTGCGCGCCTGCTGCTGCAACAACTCAGATAGCCATGCCGACCATCCTCATCGGTCTCGCCGCTCTCATCCTGCTGTGGTGGGGCCTGAAACTGCTGGCGCGTTCGAACCCGCACACGCTGGCGATCGGCGTCAAGACCGCCGGAGGTTACGGCGCGCTGGCCGGCGCCGTCGCGCTGGCGGTCACCGGACGCGTCGCCATCGCCGTGCCGCTCGGGATCGCAGGGCTCGCGCTGCTCGGCTGGTGGCCGGGCGCGCCCGCCGGCTTCGGGCAACGCTGGAACAAGAGTCCCGGGCAGATTTCCCGTGTCCGCACCGCCTTTGTCGAGATGGAACTCGATCACGACAGCGGACGGATGGAGGGACGCATCCTTGCCGGCCCGCATGAAGGCTCGGCCCTCAACGACATCGACGTCGCAACCCTGACGCAACTGCTCGCCGCCGTCGACGACGAGAGCCGCGCCCTACTCGCAGCGTATCTGGATGGCCGGGAGCCCCGCTGGCGTGAACACGCGGACGGTGGTCCGGCATCGGGGCGCGGCCGCCATGCGTCTTCCAGCGGACCAATGACGCAGGAGGAGGCCTATGAGGTCCTTGGCCTGAAGCCGGGGGCGAGCGCTGACGACATCGCCCGCGCGCACCGGACGCTCATGAAGAAACTGCATCCCGACCAGGGAGGGTCGACGTACCTTGCGGCCAGGGTCAACCAGGCCAAGGACATACTGCTTCGCCGACATCGGTGAGGTACTCCACTCGTAATCAACACCGCCGAAGGCTCCTGCCGGTCTACGCTTCCCGTTGATGGCCCGGACGATTGAATCCGTCCTGTTGAACGCGCCATCCATTGTCTCATGGTCCGTATTCAGAATTCGTAACCCGCCGAGACCACGCCTCAGCGGGTATCAAATTACTCCTGCCTCAACGCCAGACAGGCGATTTCGTTGCGCTTGAAGTAGCGGCACGCAGCCTGCGCGCGATCGCGGTCGAAACCTGCAAAGCGCGCGCGGAACAGCGTGACGTCGCCACGCACCACGGTCTCCGTGAAAGGCTCGGCGCCCGAGAGGACCCTGCCGGCGACGGATTTCGCTGCCTCCAGGCGGCTCTGGGCTTGTTCCTCGGCCGGAAAAGCGCCGACCTGGATCACCCATCCCTTGCGAACGGCTGAACGCGCGGACGCAGCCGTGATGGAGGCGGTTGCGGCCGGCAGTGCCTCGACGACCGGCTCAGCCGCGACGGCCACCGCACGGTGGGTCGGCGCCAAAGCGGTCGCAGTACCCGCCCGGCCCGGGCCCTTGCGGACCGTCATCGTCCGCACGATCAGCGGCTTGATGGGATCAGCCGAGCCGACGAGAGCGGCTGCGGTGTGGGGAACCTCCAGTTCGGCGACCGGGGCCGCCGGCGGCATCGGAGGCGCCGGCAGCGGCCGAGGCGGCGGCGCCGCTGCGGCAACGCGCGTGCGCGGCGCGGCCTCGCTCGCTTCCGCCACTTCCACAAGCCGCGGAGCGGTGCGGCGGACCGAAGCGATCTGGATGTGCCCCTCGAGCAGGGTGCGCATGCGCGCATCGCGGGCCCGGCCGGACGTGCCGCCGATCACCACGGCGACCACGTGCCGGTTGTTGCGGCGCATCGACGAGATCAGGTTGAAGCCGGACGCCCGGATGAAGCCGGTCTTGATGCCGTCCACGCCCGGCACCCGGCCGAGCAGGCGGTTGTGATTGGCGATCACCCGTCCGCGGTAATGAAACCGCGCGGTGGCGAAATATTTGTACAGGCGCGGGAAGCGATCCTGGATGGCCTGACCCAGCCGCGCCTGGTCGCGCGCGGTCGTGACCTGGGACGTGTCCGGCAGACCGTTGGCGTTGCGGTAGACGGTGCGGGACATACCCAATGCGCGCGCCTTGCGCGTCATCATGCGGGCAAAATTGGTTTCGCTGCCGCCAATGGCTTCTGCGATGACCACGGAAACGTCGTTGGCGGAGCGGGTGACGAGCGCCTTGATGGCATCGTCGACCGCGATCGTTTCCCCTGCCCTGACGCCGAGCTTGGACGGCGGTCGCCCGGCGGCATAGGCCGAGACCGGCAGCCGGCTGTCGAGGCGGAGTTTTCCGGCATCGATCTGCTCGAACAGCAGATAGAGCGTCATGACCTTGGTGAGAGAGGCCGGGTGGCGCAGCGCGTCGGGGTTGCGCGAATGGAGAATCTGACCCGAATTAACGTCGACGACGATCGCGGCATAAGGCGGATTATACGCCGGCCGGATCTTCTTCCTCTTCTTGCGTGCATCTGCGGGATCCGCGCCGAGCGCCACGATCGCGATGGCTGCCGCAAGCACAAACACTCCCCAACGCAGCCCAGGTCGGGCTGCGGCCAACATTCCAATCATGCGGAAATCCCCGTCTGCCGATACGCCGCTTCCGGGCGTCCACCGTCCCTGTGTTAACCTGCCCGGACAGGACAGGATGGCCCACGCGTCGCCCATGGCACCGGCGGGGTCAGCGCCCCCACGCTTTCCGCCCGTTTCCGGCCCTCAACGGGTCGGACCAGTGGCGACAGGCAAGAGCGTAATGCCATTGCGCTTGCCAAACGGTTAAGTCATGGCAGCCCCGTCATATTGCACTGCACAAAATCAGTTGACACCATTGTGCGTCGCACTATATCCTTGTTTCATGCAGCCGGGGATCGCTTCCCAAGGGCTACGCAACCGACAACCGGGTAATCAGGCAGGAGAACTCGATGTTCAAGAACTTGGACGACTTCCAGAAGCTCAGCAAAGAAAGCGTCGATGCCTCGATGGCGTCGTTCAGCGCCGCCTCGAAGGGCGCGCAGACGATCGCGGTCGAAGTGGCCGAGTATGCACGCAAGTCGTTCGAGCAGAGCGCTTCGGCGACCGAGAAGCTGCTTGCCGCCCGCACCCTCGACCGCGCGGTCGAGATCCAGAGCGACTACGCCAAGTCCGCCTATGAGAGCTTCGTGGCGCAGGCAACCAAGATCGGTGAGATCTACGTCGACCTCGCCAAGCAGAGCTACAAGCCGTTCGAAGGCTACACGTCGAAGTTCACGCCGACCGCCTAAGGCGCCGTCATTCTCGGAAAGTAAAAGCCCGGCTCAAGGCCGGGCTTTTTGTTTTTATCGGGCGCTCGACCGAAACCGCATCAAACGCAGAAAGGAGGAGCGCCTTCCAGCGCCCCTCCCCTTTTCGGCATGATCTGCCGACTGCCTGATCTGCCCGCTACTTGGCGATGCGCAAACTGGCGAGGTTCTTCGCGATGGAACTGAACACCGCATTGAGCTGCGAAGCCGTCTCGACGTTGTAGTACATGTCGGTCTTGGTCGCGCAGTTGCGGAGCAGCGTTTCATTCCCATCCATGGTGCGCACCGTGTAGAGCTTGATGCCGCCCGGCAAGGTCTGACTGAGCGCCTTGAAGTTTCCGCAGGCCAGACCGGTGCGCTCGTCGATCGCTGCATTGTTGGTATCGTAGCGGTGCCAGCGATTCTGAGTGTTGTCACCATCCGTCATCAGGATGATCACCTTGTCGAGATCTTCCTTGGGCTCCTCGGCCTGAGACATCGGATCGTTGTTGAACAGCGCGTGCCAGCCCCAGGCGAGGCCGATGGTGATGTTGGTGTAGCGGGTGCCGGACGTGCTGCCCGCAGTGTTCATCTCATCGACCTTGTCGTTCAGCGACGTCCAGTTATTGGTCAGACCGATGGCCCGCGCCAGCGGCGCGGAGCCGCCGCAGTTTCTCGTTTGCACCGGCGAAAACTTGGTGTCGGCAGCTGACGTAGGCGTGGCGTCGTTGACGTCGTAGTTCTGGTCGCGGTCGCGCACGCAGCCGGTCCAGGTGCTGGTCGCCGGTGTGGCACGCAGGCTGATCTGCGAAGAGCGATCGCTGGCCGCAGCATTTTCGGCCGGCCGCCAGAAGTGCTTGTAGGTCTTTTGCACGCAAGCTCTATTGCGGCCGTTGCCATTGCATTCGCAGTTCGCATTGGACCCGCAACTGGCCGACGATCCGGTTGCGACAGTGTACCACTCGCTGCTCGGCTCTTCTTCGCTGTTGTAGCAGCCATTGTGGTAGCGATCGCTCAGGACGCCGGTGGTGGCGGTGGACTTGCTACCGTTATCGCGGCTGGGGCAGATCAGTCCGGCGTTCTGAGTACCAATCAACGGGATCGTCGAGACGGTGGACTCATTCGAATTGCCGGCAACGCCGCTGGTGCACTGGAAGCCTTGATTGCCGTTCGAGAATGGACAGGAACTGCCAGGCCCGGTCCGCCTCCAGGCAAGCGCGTTGGAACTGTTCTTGAGCCAGCTCGCCATGATCGCCGGCTCGGCCTTCCAAGTGGTCCAGTCCAGCCATGAATCGTTGAGGCCCGCAATGTCACGGACGTTGACCTCGGTGCCATAAGGAATGATGGCGACCTTCACGTCCTCCGGCTTCATGCCGGCCGTTTCGAGCGTGCTCAGCAGGCTCTTGGTCGCCTTCTTGAGTTCGACCATGCGGCTCTGGCTCGCCATCGACGTGGTGTTGTCGAGGACCAGTGCGAGTTCGAGCCGACGCATGCCCCACTTGGCTTCGCTCGAGGTGGAGATCGGCATCGTGTCGTAGCCGAGCACGCGGGCAATCGTCGTGTCGACGTCAGCCGCCGCCGAGATCTTGACCGTGAGATCGCCGCCGTTCTGTTCGAACTGCGTGTCCAGCGTCACGTTCTTGGCGTAAGCGCTGTGGAAGATGCTGTCGAAATATTCCTGCCCCTTGGCAGACACCTGCTCGGGCGTGAGCCCCTTGGCCTCGCGCGACAGGAACAGCGCGGTCGCGTCGAGCGCGGACTGCATGTTGGTCCGTGCAAGGCCGGCGCGGCTGAAGTCGACCGCTGCCCCGACGAACCCGAACACCGGGATCATCGCGATTGCAAAGATCGGCGCAACGTTGCCGCCACGGTCGCCGAAGAAATTCCGGAGACGTTTTCCAAAATACCGGCGGAGCACCATAGGTTTCACCCATGTGTTAGTGATTGAATAAAATTGGCAGCAACAGATGAAGCGGCGCTTGCGGCATTAGCTAAAATTGTTCGCAACTGCCCCGTGCGAGGCCGTGGAACGCGCATTTGCGCCGCTCTCTTTTGAGAGGCCTAACGCCGGGTGAATGCGATCGCAGACTCGAGGGGGCCTCCCCGGCCGGTACCGAAGGACCGCCCCGCCCGCAGGGCTGGCGCCGGCGCTCTGCACAATGTGCGCTGGAGACTGGCACCGGAGGGGGAGGATCATTATTATTAACCCGTCCCGGGGGTGGCTTTCACCCGCGGCACGATCCTTGAAAGCGCCGGAACCGTCTTGAAAGTGCCGGAAACGCCCGTATCGACTTGCTGACCGTCGGACCTGAAGAAATGAATGCCCAGGACTTTCCAGATCTGGTCCCGGTCCCCCGCCTCGCGGATGACGACCGTAAGCGCCGCGGCGACGGCAATCCGCCCAGCACGGCCATTATCACGAAGACCAAGCCGCAGACCAAGCGGCCCAATCTGTACCGGGTTCTGCTGCTCAACGACGACTACACGCCGATGGAGTTCGTGGTTCACGTCCTGGAGCGGTTTTTCAACAAGGATCGGGATGCGGCCACCCAGATCATGCTGCACGTTCACAATCACGGTATCGGGGAGTGCGGCGTGTTCACCTACGAGGTGGCCGAGACCAAGGTGACGCAGGTGATGGACTTTGCCCGCAAACACCAGCATCCTCTGCAATGCGTCATGGAAAAGAAGTAGCCTCACTGATACCGGAGAAACGAGAAGACTAGCGAATGCCAACTTTCTCCCGCAGTCTCGAGCAGTCGCTGCACCGCGCTCTGGCGCTCGCCAACGAACGCCATCACGAGTACGCCACTCTGGAGCACCTGCTGCTGGCCCTGATCGAAGATCAGGACGCCGCGGCCGTGATGCGTGCCTGCAATGTCGACCTCGACAAGCTGCGCCGCAATCTGGTCTCCTACATCGAAACGGAACTCGACAATCTCATCGTCGACGGCGGTGACGATTCCAAGCCGACCGCGGGCTTCCAGCGGGTGATCCAGCGCGCCGTCATCCACGTCCAGTCCTCCGGACGCGAGGAAGTGACCGGCGCCAACGTGCTGGTGGCGATCTTCGCCGAGCGCGAGAGCCATGCCGCCTACTTCCTGCAAGAGCAGGAAATGACCCGCTACGACGCGGTGAATTACATCAGCCACGGCATCGCCAAGCGCGCCGGAATGTCGGAGTCGCGCCCTGTCCGCGGCGTGGACGAAGAGACCGAAGCCAAGCCGGGCGACGAAGCCAAGAAGAAGGGCGACGCGCTCGAAGCTTACTGCGTCAACCTCAACAAGAAGGCGCGCGAGGGCAAGATCGACCCGCTGATCGGCCGCGACGCCGAGATCAGCCGCACCATCCAGGTACTGTGCCGGCGCCAGAAGAACAACCCGCTGTTCGTCGGCGACCCCGGCGTCGGCAAGACCGCGATCGCGGAAGGGCTCGCCCGGCGGATCGTCAATGGCGAGGTGCCGGACGTCCTCAAGGACTCGACCGTGTTCGCCCTCGACATGGGCACGCTGCTCGCCGGCACCCGCTATCGCGGCGACTTCGAAGAACGGCTCAAGCAGGTCATCAAGGAGATCGAGGCCTATCCGGGCGCGATCATGTTCATCGACGAGATCCACACGGTGATCGGCGCCGGCGCCACCTCCGGCGGCGCGATGGATGCTTCCAACCTGCTCAAGCCTGCCCTTGCCTCCGGCACGGTGCGCTGCATCGGCTCGACGACCTACAAGGAGTACCGGCAGTACTTCGAGAAGGACCGCGCGCTGGTACGCCGGTTCCAGAAGATCGACGTCAATGAGCCGACGATCCCGGACGCCATCGAAATCATGAAGGGCCTCAAGCCCTATTTCGAGGACTACCACAAGCTCCGCTACACCAACGACGCCATCAAGGCGGCGGTGGAACTCTCGGCGCGCTACATCCACGACCGCAAGCTGCCCGATAAGGCGATCGACGTGATCGACGAATCCGGCGCTGCGCAGATGCTGCTGCCCGAAAGCCGGCGCAAGAAGACCATCGGCATCAAGGAGATCGAGACCACCATCGCCACCATGGCGCGGATTCCGCCGAAGACCGTGTCCAAGGACGATGCCGAAGTGCTCCAGCATCTCGAAGAGACGCTCAAGCGCGTGGTCTATGGCCAGGACAAGGCCATCGAGGCGCTCGCGGCGTCGATAAAGCTCGCCCGCGCGGGCCTGCGCGAGCCGGAGAAGCCGATCGGCAACTATCTGTTCTCCGGCCCCACGGGCGTCGGCAAGACCGAGGTCGCCAAGCAGTTGGCGGCGCTGCTCGGGGTCGAGCTGATCCGTTTCGACATGTCGGAATACATGGAGCGCCACACCGTCTCGCGGCTGATCGGCGCCCCTCCCGGCTATGTCGGCTTCGACCAGGGCGGCCTCCTGACCGATGGCGTCGACCAGCATCCGCATTGCGTGCTGCTGCTCGACGAGATCGAGAAGGCGCATCCGGACCTGTTCAACGTGCTGCTGCAGATCATGGATCACGGCAAGCTGACCGATCACAACGGCAAGCAGGTCGACTTCCGCAACGTGATCCTGATCATGACCACGAATGCCGGCGCGCAGGACCTCGCCAAGGCCGCCTACGGCTTCACGCGCGGCAAGCGTGAGGGCGACGACGTGGAGGCGATCAACCGGCTGTTCGCGCCCGAATTCCGCAACCGCCTCGACTCGATCATCACCTTCGGCCACCTGCCGCGCGAGGTGATCAAGAAGGTGGTCGAGAAGTTCGTGCTGCAACTCGAGACGCAGCTCGCCGACCGCGACGTCACCATCGAACTCACGGACGAGGCGTCTGCCTGGCTGATCGAGCACGGCTACGATGAATTGATGGGCGCGCGGCCGATGGGCCGCATGATCCAGGAATACATCAAGAAGCCGCTCGCCGATCAGGTCCTGTTCGGCACGCTCAAGGGCGGCGGGCATGTGCGCGTGATCGTCGCCAAGGGCGAGGACGGGGCCGAGAAGCTGAGCTTCGAATACCTCGACGGGCCGGTGACGCCGAAGCCGGAAAAGCTGCCGGAGCCGCGCCGCGCCAAGGCGACGCGCCGCGCGCCCTCCAAGCCGCGGACACGCAAGCCGAAGTCGCCTCCCCCGAAGGGTGGTGGCGGGAGCGGCGGCGCACGCCCGAGCCCGGTGCCGAAGGTGCCACTGGCGAAGGTGTAATTCGAAAGCCGGTCAATCACATCGGCGTGGTCATTCCGGGGCGCGAGCTTTAGCTCGCGAGCCCGGAATCCATAACCCCTGCCTGTGTTCATGGATTCCGGACTTGCCGCTTCGCGGCAATCCGGAATGACGCCGAGGGTTTCGCTGTCGCCTCGCGATAGCAGGAACAAGTATTCCTCGGTGCCCTGCCGTTACGGATCCCTCCGAGTCTCCCCTGCCCGTTCCCGGACGACTCATCGCGGCGCGAGCGTCGCGATGAGTTCGTTGACCACCGTCGCCATGAGCATCGAGGCGCCGATGTCGAACGCGTTGATCGCGACGAACACGCCGACGTTGCGCGTCGGCGCAAAGGCCGCGTAGCAGAAGATGCCCTGCAGCCCCCCTGCCTTCTGCATGATCAGCGGCCGGTTCGCTTCCGGATGCATGACGATCCAGGCGAGGCCGAGCGCATCCATGCGGCCCGACTCGTCGAGACCGTAGACCGGCGATATGCCATCCCGCCGCAGATAGGATGCCTGCGCGACGAGCCGCGCTTCCGGATCGTGGCCGCCGCCGCGCTGAAGCTGCCAGTCGAGCCAGCGCAGAATGTCGTTGGGCGTCGAATGCAGGCCGCCGGATCCCGCCATCAGCGGGTTTGACGGCACGCTCGGCAGCGGCTCCCTGTCGAAGCCGTGACCCGTCATCTGCCGCGCGCGTTGATCATCGTTGAGGTCGAGGACCGTATCCTTCAGGCCGAGCGGTTCGGTGATCCGCTCCGCGACGAGTTGCGGATAGGGCTTGCCCGCAGCGCCCGCGAGCGCCTGCGCGAGAAGGTCGAAGCCGAAGTTGGAATAGAAGGCCCCGCGCCCGGGCGCGAACATCAGCGGATCGCCCTTCAGATTGGCGATGTAGACATCCCGCGTGAGTGTGCCGAACGGGTTGTCCGGCGGCCCGGGCTTACGCTCCGCCTCGCGCGGCAGCCCGCTCGCATGGGTGGCAAGGTCGACCAGACGGATGAGCGATCCATCGCGCTCGGGGATCGTGACCGGCCATTGCAGCCATTTCTCCAGAGTGTCCGAGAGCCGGACGGTCCCGTCCGCCGCAAGGCTCGCGAGAACGCCGCCCGCGAAGGCCTTCGAGATCGAACCGATACGCATCACGGTATCGCCGCCGGGCGCCTTGCCGGAGCCCGGCCGGGTCTCGCCAAAGCCGGTGACGAATGTCTCGCCGTTGCGGACTGCGCCGATGACCAGCGCCGGCACCTTGGTCTGAAGGAACAGGATCTGGCCGGTGAAGGAGACGGTCTCCTCTAGCAGGCGCGCCTGCGCGAGCGCAGGGCCTCGCCCCAGCAGGCCGGCAAGCGCGGCCGCGCCCGTCGCGAGGGTCAGGCTTCGGCGGGTGAGAGGGACTGTCAGCAAGCGGGCAACTCCGATGCGCGAGGGCTGGCCGCCATGGCCGGGCGAAGCAAGCCTACATCCCCTTGGTTCCGCGAGGCTTAACGCGGGGTCGGCGCTTGGCAGGGGAAGACCGGACCCTGGGAGACGCCCCCGCGCATCCGCGATCGCTGTGGACGAGCCCACCATTACGATTGCTGGCGACACACTGTCGCGGCAAGTTCAGATTGTACCGTTGGCGGTGGCGATGATACCAGCCGCCTATCTTGTCGGGCTACGAGGGGGCTCTGTTGAAACTTGCGATCGCGTTTGTGGGGGCGATGGCCGCCGCATCGGTTCTGGCCGGATGCGCCGGAAATTTCGACGGAGGCCCGGGCGGCGCTGCGGGAGCGCGCGACCAGCAGGCGGCGTGGCCGCGCGGATCGTGCATCGGCGTCCTGTCGACCATCGGGCACAGCTTCACCGTCAAGACGATCGGTCTCATGGTCTTCGGCAACGAAGAAAAGCAGGTCGCCATCGACTCCTGGGGCATCGACAACCTGGTGGTCAATCGGATCAGAGCGCATATCGGATCGCAGGTGACGACCGAGCGCATCGCGTATCCCAAGGAAGCCCTCAATTCTCAGGGGCGACGCGGGCTGTTCGCTGAGTACGAAGGTCCTCTGAAGACCCACCTGCAAGCACTAGCCCGTCTGAACGATGCGCACGCTACGTGGTCGTTGCGCGCCGCGACACCGACTACACAGGCACCAATCAGACCATCGGCGGATTGGGCATCGTAAGACACACCTCCTTCATAACCCACGCAACATTCCCGCTCTACTCGATCTTCACGCTCACAGTTTTCGATGGAACCAACTGGACACGCCTTCGAAGTCTCCCTGCGGTGGCGGCCGACCAGGGCCCGTACATGGGGGTCGTGCGGGGACCTCACGTAGGGATCGAGACGGCTGGCTGGCCCGATCCTGCGGAATCAGCAGCAAGGAGCGCGCGGCTCCGACAAGCGACGTCGGAACTCGTGTCGCAGACCCTGGATCGAACGCTGCCATATCTCAGGGCGCTTGAAAGCGCGGGCAGCATGTGATGCCGGCGTAAGCCCGGCGCTCACTGATCCGGGCAAACAAAAAACTGCCCCCCCCCACGCGTCGGCTCCCTGTCGAACTTCTTGAGGAAAGACAGGGGCTATAGATTCCGGGTTCGGCGCGCTCACGCGCCGCTCCGGAATGACCACCGGGGGGGCGCCGGCCTCCCGCATTCGCGAAGACGCGTTGATTCTCCGGTACCGGCTCAGCTCCGGCCGCCTCACTTCGGCGCGTTGTCGATCCGCTTCGCGATCTCGCTGGTTATCGCCGCATTATCCGCCACGAATTTCGCGAACTCCTGCGATGACGAGCCGACGGGCTCCAGGCCGAGCTTGTCGAACACCTCGCCAAGCTCCGGCGAATGCAGCACCTTGACGGTCTCGGCATGCACCCGCTCGACGACCTCCTTCGGAACGCCTGCCGGCATCCAGAGGCCGAACCAGTTGATGACATTGAAGCCCGGAAGCCCCGACTCGGCCATCGTGGGCACGTCCGGCAGGCCCTTCCAGCGCTTGGCGCCCGTAACCGCGATGGCGCGCAACTGCCCGGCCTGAACCAGCGGCAGCGCCGTCTGGGTTCCGACGAAGAACATGTCGATATGGCCGCCGAGCAGGTCGCTCATGGCGTTCGCCACGCCCTTGAACTGGACGCCGAGAATATCGACGTCGGCCTGCTGCTTCATCAGTTCGGCCGGGATATGGCTGGCGGTGCCAAGCCCCGCCGAGCCGTAAGTGAGCTTTCCAGGCTGCTTTCTGGCAAGCGCGAGCAGTTCCTCGAGATTGTTGGCCGGCACCTTGGGATGCACCACCAGCACCTGGCCGAAATTCTGCGCTGCCAGCGTCACATGCTCGAAGTCCTTCACCGCGTCATAGGATGCGCTGGGCGTAAAGGCGGGAATGCTGACATGCGAAGCCGTGGTGAAGAGCCACGTATAGCCGTCGGGCTTGATGCGCGAGACATAGGCGGTGCCGACCATGCCGCCGGCGCCCGGACGATTCTCGACCACCACCGGCTGGCCCAGCGCTTCGCTCAGCTTGGGTGCGATCCAGCGCATGATCTGGTCCGGCGGCCCGCCGGGCGGAGACGGGACCACGGCGCGGATCGGCTGCGCGGGGAAGCTGCCCCCGGCTTGCGCCCACAGCGCAGAGGGTGTGCAGACCGCCAGCGCGGTCAGCGCAGCGGCGGCGTGGCGGAAACCCCTTCTCATGACAGCTCCGTTGTTCTCGGTCGAAATTGGATCGTGTGGTCGCCTATCGGCGTTGCGGTCCCCGGCGGCCTTGCCCGGAACGATGCTCTATCCGTTGCCGAATTCCTTGGCATAACGAACCACGTCCGCATGGGTCGCAAACCAGACGCCCTCCTGCGCGCGCATATGCCGGATCAACTCGTCGAGAATCCATATCCGCGAGCGGTGGCCGCTGATGTGCGGATGCATGGTGAGCTGGAACAGGCCGCCCTCACGGTAGGCGGCATCGAACTCGCGCTTGAAGATGTCGAACACCGCCTCGGGCGGCGTATAGGGCCGCAGGCCGGCGAAGCGGTTCATGTTGAAATAGACGGCGTCGTCGCGGATCCATTCGACCGGCAGTTCCACCACGCCGGTCGGTTCGTCGTGCATGAGCAACTCGTAACAGTCGACGTCGGCCATCAGCGAGGAGTCGTAGAGCAGCCCCATCTCTTTTGTGATGGCGAGCGTATGCGGGCTGAAATCCCATGAGGCGGTGCGGATGCCGACCGGTCGCACGCCGGTGACTTTTTCGAGCACGTCCGCCGCGCGCATTTGCAGGTCGCGCTCGACATCCGCCGGGAGCACCGAATTGCGTTCATGGATCCAGCTATGGATGCCGACCTCGTGCCCCTCCGCCACCAAACCACGCTGCTCGTCGGGGTGCAGAAGCGCCGCCACGGCCGGGACGAAGAAGCTCGCCTTGACGCCGTGACGATCGAGAATGTCGACGATGCGCGGCACGGCCTGACGGTTGCCGTATTGCCCTTGCGAGAGCTTGCCGATGGACACACCACCGTCACGCAGTTCGGTTGTCTCGTGATCGGAGTCGAAGGACAGCGCCACCGCGCAGCGGCTGCCGTCCTTCCAGGCAGTGGGCCGCAATGCGCGCCCGGCGCGCACCTGACCGACCAGATGTCGCCAATGCGCCTCCGGCCATTCCCAGGGCTCCTGCTGACTGGCGGCATCCGTCATCGCTTCTTCCCTTCAGATCAAAAGCTTTCGTCTAACATTGGCCAGCAGGAACCGGGGCCGTGCGACAGCGCCCAATGCCTCAGCCTGCAAAAAACCTGCCTCAGCCTACCGGCACCAGGCGGCCATTTTCGCCCGCCGACTTCAAGATGGCTTCGAGCGCCGCCACATTGTGCACGGCGTCGCCTCCGGGCAAGGCGAGCGGCTTGCCGGCGCGCGCCGCACGGGCAAAGGCCTCGAGCTCGGCACGCTCGGTGCTTGTTGCGGGGAATGTGACCGTCTCCGGCCGGTTGCGCTTGAGCGGTTCGGCAGGATCGACAAAGCAGACCCGCATCTCCCAGGTGGTCAGATGCTCGACGTCGCCGACCTCGACCCAGCCTTTCGATCCGAATATCTGCATCCGCCAGCCTTCGGCCGTGGCGATGAAAGTGCCGAGATAACCGGTGGCGCCGCTCTTGAAGCGCAGCAGCATCGAGGTCGTGTCGTCGATGCCGAAGTCCTGCGCGAGCCGGAAGCTCTGCGCCGTCACGGAATCGATATGCCCGGCGAGAAAGAGCATGGCGTCGATCACATGCACGCCGCGCCCCGTCATGCCGCCGGCGGGCGCCTCATCGCGGTCATGGCGCCAATGTCCCTTGGGGAAGCGATAGGCGCTCGGGCCGTTGAAGTTGCCCTCGATGTGCAGCAGCCTGCCGAGACGCCCATCCTCCAGCATGCGCTTGATTTCCTGAAGCGCCGGCTGGAAGCGCCAGTTGTAGCCGACGCCGAGGGTGACGCCATGCTCGGCGCAGGCACGCGCGGCGGCCTCGGAATCCGCGGCCGTCAGCCCCAGTGGCTTCTCCGTGAAGACGTGCTTCTTTGCCCGGGCCGCCGCTAAGATCTGTTCGGTGTGCATCGAATGCGGCGTCGCGAGCACGACCGCTTCGATATCCGGGTCCGCCAGAACATCCTCGTAGCGCGCGCGCATGGCAATGCCGTGTTCTTCGGCGAAAGCCCTCGCCCGCTCCGGCGTGCGGGTCGCGCCGGCGACGAAGCGGATGGCACCGTCGTGCCCCTTCACGCTGCGTACGAGCCTCTGGCCCCAGTTACCCATGCCGACGATCGCCGCGCGCAGCGGAACGCCGGGATTCTGCGAGCTCTCAGGCATGCTTGGGGCTCCTGTCTGACCGGACCGCTTGCGCAGCGGACAAACTCGTCCGGCCCCCGGCGAATACCGTGCGCCGTGGCGACGCACAAGCAAGGCGAAAGCGTCCACGCGCCTCCGTCCGCTGCAGTGGGCTTATGCGTCAGCCGGTGCCGGCGGCATGGCGCATTAGAGCATTTCCGGTGAAGTGGACACCGGTTCACCGTTAGAAAATGCGACCAGACAATAACTTCTAGCGCATGATCCGATTCCACTTGAACGGATCACGCGCTAACGCTCATGCGAACCGGCACTCCGAAACAAGGCCCGCGGCGAGTTACGCCCTCACCTCCTGGCGCTGGAACACGATGTAGCCGGTCACGAACAGCACGATCGTTGCTGCGGCCAGCCCGACGATCTGCGGCCAGGCAATCAACAGGCTTTGCAGCAGCGGCAGCGGCGCACCGATCACCGCTCCCTCCATCTGGGTGAAGAAGATCAGACCTAGGCTGCGCGTGTCGGGATTGAGGATCGCCGTCACGGCTTCCGCAAACAACTGGTTCGGCGAGATGCGGGCGAGCGCCTGCGTCCATGCCAGCGTGTCGGGGTCCGGCAGCCCGCGGATGAGGTATGGCAGTTCGGGCGGTGAGATCCCCGCCGCCAGCGCCGGCGCCAGCATCGGCCACAGCACCGCCAGGAACAGCCACAGCCCGAGCGCGACCAGCGCCGCGGTGGCCGCCGAGCGGAACACGATCGAGAACAGCATCGCCACCGCGAGCCAGACGCCGGCATAGGCCAGCGCGATCAGCAGGAACACCAGCGAGCGCGCGACCTCCGGCCCGCTCGGCGGGACGCCCAGCAGCAGAAGCCCGAGACCCACGACCAGCAGCCAGAGGCACACGAGGCTGATGGCGAGCGTCGCGAGGCCGGCCAGGAATTTCCCGAGCAGCAGCGCATCCCGGTAGATCGGCTGCGAGAGAATGCGGCTCAGCGTGCGCCGGTTGTGCTCGCCGTTCACCGCATCGAAGCCGAGACCGATCGCCATCAGCGGAATGAGAAATCCGAGAATGGCGACGAAGGACGGCAGCGGTGCGCGGCCGGTGGTGAACAGCTTGAGGAAGACGAACGGGTCTTCCGCCGTCGTCTCGCGCACATGCGCGATGGCGCCGTAAAGCGCAGCGATCGCCGTCAGCACGATCAACCATTCGAGCACGCGCATGCGTGCACTCGAAAGATGGTCGGAAAGCTCCTTGAGCGTAACCGTACCGAGCCCCTGCCAGGGCGAACCTTCACGCCGCATCGCGCGCCTCCCCGGCATCGGCGCCCTGGAAGAAGCGCGCATAGATGGCGTCGAGGCTCGGTTCCTCGACCGAAAGCCGGCGCAGGTCGCCACCGGCGACGACGACGGCGCGCGCGGCCTCGGGCCGCACATCGTGGTCCGCCACAAGACGGTAGTGCTCGGGCCCGGTCTGCTCGACCGACAGCACGCCGTTCACCGCCTTGAGATACTGCGTGAGATCCTTACCCGTCGCCTCGACCTCCACGGCAAAGCCCCCGCCCAGAACCTGCGCGGCAAGTTCAGGAACGGTGCCGAGCAGTTCGATATTTCCCGACTTGAAGAGCGCGACCCGGTCGCACACGCGCTGCACCCGGTCGAGCAGATGCGACGAGAGCAGGACGGTGACGTTGTCCGCCTTCAGCGCACGGATCATGTCGAGAAACTCTTCCGTCGACTGCGGGTCGAGACCGGAAGTCGGCTCGTCGAGAATGGCGATCTCGGCGCCCTTCATCAGGATCTCGGCGAGCCCGAGCCGCTGGCGCATGCCACGCGAGTAGGTGCTCACCCTATTGTCCGCGACATCGCTGAGCCGCACGCGCGCGAGCGCGTCGGCGATGCGCTTTTCGCGCTCGGCCGGGGAAAAGCCGATCAGCCGCGCGGTATAGGCGAGGTTTTCCCGCGCGGACATGTTGTCGTAGAAGCCGACAGCGTCCGGCAGGTAGCCGATCATGCGCTTGACCGCGAGCGGTTCGCGCTGCGGATCGTGCCCGAGCACCCGCACGGACCCGCCGGACACTTCCGTGAGACCGAGCAGCATCAGGATGGTGGTGGTCTTGCCCGCGCCGTTCGGGCCAAGCAGACCGAAGATCTCGCCACGGCCGACGGTGAACGAAATGCCGTTCACCGCCGTCGCGTGGCCGTAGGTCTTCGTAAGCTCTACGGCCTCGATGACGTTGTCGCTCATCGCCGGCCGAACCTCGCCACGGCGCCCACCATGATCAGCAGCGCGATGCCGAGAATGCCGGCGCCCACGATGCCCCACATGGTCGAGGTCGAAACCTGGACGCGGAAGTCGCCGGTGGCCTGCTCGCCCTGCGCCGAAGCGCGCACATTGGTCATGTAGTCGCCGGCCAGCGACTTCGGCGACGGCGTGATCTGCACCTGCGCTTCGGCGCGCTGGCCGGGCGCGATGCGCTCGATCGTCTTGGGCTCGAACTCAACCTTCCAGCCGGTCGGCCCGGTACCCGAAAGCTCGATGCTGTCGGCCGGCGCGGTGCCCTCGTTGAAGACGATCACCGGGATGTTGCTCTGCTCACCGGCTTCCGCGCGCGCGCTCATCAGTCCGTCGCGGCCGGAGACGCGCAAGCGCGGCTGGCCGACGATCTCGACTGCGACCTCCGTCTTGACGGTGGCGTCTTCGGCGGTGGCGGTCATCGAGACCGGGTAACGGCCGGCGCCGACCGTGCTCGGCGGACGCACCTTGAGTTTCACGTCCTTGGACTGCCCGGCCTCGATCGGGATCGAACTGATCTCCTGCGAG
>Ga0182739_1001116_pt1 | contig 29539 bp, 29 predicted proteins | sample eDN5th30CBELigBY_FD_128873 | JGI IMG/M metagenome (GOLD analysis project Ga0182739, IMG submission 128873) | Enriched backyard soil microbial communities from Emeryville, California, USA - eDNA 5th pass 30_C BE-Lig BY (version 2) (version 2) | ecosystem: Environmental > Terrestrial > Soil >... | reverse complement strand
TAAAAAAGGCCGCCGCGTACTTTGCCAAGGAGTGCGGCTGAAGTACGCCTTCATCAAGAAGCACTCGACTGATTACCCGGTGCGGCGCCTTTGCCAAACCCTCAAGGTGCACCCCAGCGGCTATTACGCCTGGCTGGCCGAGCCTCAATCTGCCCGAGCAAAAGAAGATCAACGTCTGCTTGGCTTGATCAAACACGCTTGGCTGGAAAGCGGAGGTGTATACGGCTACCGCAAAATTCACGATGACCTGCGTGAGCTGGGAGAGGAATGCGGCCGAAATCGAGTCAGGCGCTTGATGCAGGCGGAGGGGCTGCGTTCTCAAACGGGCTATCGGCGGCGTCCAGGGTTCTATGGTGGAAAACCAACAGTGGCCTCGCCCAACCACCTCGCGCGGCAGTTCAAGGTAAGTGAGCCGAACAAGGTCTGGGTGACAGATATCACTTACATCCGCACCTATGAAGGGTGGCTCTACCTCGCGGTAGTGCTGGATCTGTTCTCACGCCAAGTAATTGGTTGGTCAATGAAGCCAAGGATGTGCAGCGACCTGGCTATCGACGCGATGTTGATGGCTGTTTGGCGACGCAAGCCTCAGCAGCAAGTTATGATTCACTCAGATCAAGGCAGTCAGTTCAGTAGCTCGGATTGGAAAAGCTTTTTGAAGGCCAACAATGTAATCAGCAGCATGAGCCGGCGGGGAAACTGCCACGACAATGCCGTAGCCGAGAGCTTTTTCCAGCTTTTGAAGCGAGAGCGAATCCGACGAAAGATCTACACAACCCGTGAAGAAGCCCGAAGTGATATTTTCGATTACATCGAGATGTTCTATAACCCTAAACGCCGACACAGCAGTGCTATGCAGCTGTCTCCAGTAGAGTATGAGAAACGCTATTTCCTGAGCTTGGAGAGTGTCTAGAAAACCAGGGGCGATTCAGGCTTCATCCTGTTAACCGTTGTCTTCATGGTCGGGTCTTTTGCTGCTCAGGTCGCAGACTCCAAGCTCACTCTACCCCTCTGTCTCATTGCCGCTATGTTCGAGCTAGTTGCTCTATACCTACTGGCACGCCGATACGATCCGGAATACCGGCAGTTTATGCTCAGGAAGCATGGCATCCTGGGTAGCGAGACAACTTACTCCCGCAGCAGGCTCGAGGACTACAAGAGTGCTTGGCTGAAGCGGCACATTAATGCCTCCGAGGCTTCCTACCTGGAAATTGTAGAGAACCTTGATAAGGTCATTACCCTTAGCAAAAGCTTTAAAGAAAATGCGCTAACCGTTGGTGAAAGCATCATCAACCACATTTTCAGTATAAAGCTGTTTCGCGGTTTCTTCACCCTTGGTTTCGTCGGGCTCGCGATGAACGCAACGTTCAGGATACTGGATAACAATGAAAGCTTGAAAGCGCAAGCAGCTCCATACCTTCACAATCTCACAGCTTACACTGTTACCAGCATCATCCTTGCGATCTACTGCGCCGTAGTCTTCGGAATGGCTGCCTTGGCCTGGAGAGCCTCAAGGGACTTTTACCTGGAGCGTCGCAAAGGAAAATGCTCGAAAAACTCGTTGAACTTCTTTGTCCAAGCCCTGTTAAAACGAGCCACATTGCCCATCTATGATGCGAGGTTGACCAGTAGGGCAGCGGCTTAAGCTCGTCTGTAAGACTCTCTGTGACAGTCGTCGGCTTGCTACGAGGACTCTGCAACAGGATACGCACCTGATCTTCTGAAGCAGGTGCTATCCCCGCCTGCGGCCATGTAGAGACAGCGCGTCCCAGTCGCCTAGCCTGGCAGCCCAAGCTCTCAGCGCTAGCGTCTCTACCTATCCCTTTGCTTTGACAACCGATTCAACGACTTTCCCTAGTAGCTCAAGCTCACCCTTCTCCAGCTTTCTGGCTTCAAGGATCTCTGTAGACTGATCTTTCTCAAGCGCGGAAACTTTAGAGAAGTATGAGTCGCTTTTCACAAGCTCCATCAGATTGATCTTCGGTTCGGACTCAGCTGAAAGTATGAGCAGCGCGCTGACCTCTTCGCGCCTCCTTGCGATAGACTCATAGTATCGAAACTCATCCATAGCCGATCGATACTGCCTCAAGAAAAAGAAAGCTACAAACTCAATGAAGAACAATATACCGAACTTTGGCGCCAATAGAAGCAACTTTTCGCTGAGCGCACCCGGCTCATTTAGAGTGGTTGTTTGGGTATAGAAAAATACAAGTCCGGAGAATGCCACCAAAACGCCGAGCAACAGATAGACGCCGGAGCGGCCATAAATGTCTTTGGCAAGCTTACGAGATCTTTCAGCTTGCCCAAATAAAGCTTCCGTCCCGCTTGATAAATGCGGATTCTTTACTCGAGCATCATCGAAGCGACTTTCCTCCCTAGCGGGCGCAATGTAATCTCGACCAACATTAATTACGGACTCGTGACTAAAAGCCTTAGCTTTCATCAAGAACTCTAGAGGATAGCTTGAGAAAATCTGCCTGAAAAATATTGGAAATATTGTAAATAGCGTAGCTATAATCATATCCCAGTAGTAGTCCCGCACGAAATACTTAATAGCATCATACTCATACATGTAAGTCAATCGGAGCAAAAGCGCCACGGGGATGATCAACCAGAGAAGTATTTCTGCGGAGTGCGGAAGCCTTAGACGAACCTTTGGTTCTTGAATATGCCCATTCATTTACATAAACTCAATCAACAATGTTGTCACAAATCGTCGAGACCGGACTCTAAACAACCACTTTCCCTGGAATAAATTCGATGTCAAGGGGCGAATCATCTGCACCGATGTAATTGGCGTGTATCAACATGCTTTCGGGCGTAACACCTTCCGGGAAATGAATATCAACTTGACCAGTGATCTCGCAGGCTTGTAGTGCCGAAAATTTACAAAGTCCTGCCCGATCGGATGAAATGACATCAACCCACTCCTTGACATCGTCGGGAGCTTGAAGCCATTCGTTATAATCAGCGAGAAATATAAAACGTGCATTCGCCGTAAACGATATCGGTACGACATAGTGCCTTGGGGCAAGAGAGGCTACGGGCCCGAACCTCAGACTTTTCACCGACTGGGCAACCACCCCCTTTACGACTGGCTCTCCATAAACCACCAGTGGTAGTCCGCTTTTGCTCTCGATCTCTTCACCCTGCCAGGTTGCATACTGGAAATCAGATTCAGGAGCGGAAAAGTACTTTATAACACCGACAAGGAATTCCTCGGACGCTATGGCAGCTTTGTATGCCTCAATGGCTTTGTCATGAGAGTCGAGCTCATTTAGTTTATTCACGGCATCAGGGCTGGAAATAAATTCCGACAGCTCACTAAAGACGCGAACCCCAGGAACTTCACTCATGAATTTTTTCAGCTGTCCATCTTTACAAATGAACGTTAGCTCTTCCTCATCGCTAGCAAGGCGCTCCAGTGACCTCGCTATGACTGCATCAGGAATGTCTTCGCGATTTTTAGCACGCTTGAATGCGCCGTTCCCAGAGAAATAGTCGTCCCAAGCCAACTCATGCACTTGGGCATCTGCCTCTATAATTTCAATCTGAAAATCACGTAACCAAGCCTCAGTAGAAGCTTCCCGACTTGCGTCTAAGTCTGGAGCTAATTTTTCTATTTGACTTTCCAGCCTGGAAAGCGCGCTCATCTGAGCGCCAGATTTTAAGAATGCTTTGTTTATTTCTAGAAGATTGTCCCGAACACTCTGCAATCTGGAGCACGTCTCAGTGTATCGCTTTGTATCGTGCTCACGAAGCACAATTCTACTGATATATAGCTTCACAAAGCCTGCAATAATGAGCCGCTGCAATAAACGCATCGACTGAGAATTAAACCCCTCCTGATGCAGCACGTTCGTATCGAGCGACACTCTCACAGACTTCGTCCTAGTTGAAGATTACGGCAGGGCTAACTCAGAGCACAAAATGATCGGGCTCTCGCTCCCGATGACTCGCCTTCATCAGCGTTTTTAGTAAGCGAACAGCTGAGCATAGCCTAACGCCATCATCATAGACAATCTGCTTCCAGCGACATCACTTCGGTGATGAGAATCCCCGGCCAATGACGACCAAAGATTAGGTACCTGTCCTGCTTACCAGCCAGGCGGCCATCCCGTACCCGAAGCAGCGACATGCACGGGCGACAACTCCCTCAACAACCAGTGGCTTGTCCGTCACTCTTATCGAAGCTCAATGTCCTGCCTTTCCGCCTAGATGTGCGCTTGGCCTTCGTGCCGGTACCAGCCTTGGCCGTGGCCCTCACACTGTCCTTAGCTACTTTCTCATCAGAGCTCCGCTAAGATGGCAGTGAGACTGCACATCAAACGCCCTTAACTGCTCGCTGATCCGAACTGCCTCAGGGACGGTCACCTGAACTGCCCTTGGCGACCCTGATAGCGAGTCAAGCCGGCTTCTCCAGCGCCTTTAATAGAACACTCGAACCCCATAGCCTATGATGCGTGCGCGAGTGATACTCAATGGCATTTCTCAACAGCACGCTCCAGATATAAACTCACCTTCCTTAAATGCTCTAAGCTTTCGCGTCACACGACGCGAGGCAAATGCCTTTGTTCTGTGCTAGCTGGCACAAATCACCCCAGTTATCAGCTACTTGAGGAAAAGCCAAATTAGGAGATTCCGGCAGCATTTTCAGAATTGCCTTTTTATGTGTAACCAAGGTGATGTGCATAGCTTTACTTATACCGGCATTCTGATACTGAAGCGCCTCTTGATAAGCAAATTCTAAGGCAACCTTACCTACCGGAATTACGGCATTGGGCTTCCCACCTTCATCATCGTCAAAGAAATACACTCCCTCAGAGTGTCTACTCACGATAGACCTGTAGTCGTCAAGTACAGACCCAGACCCCAACTCAAAAATTTCAAATGGAGTTCCTTCTTTAGTAGTGCTGATGCTATATCCGGGCGAAACCATTTTGAACATTCCAAATGATTTATGGGTGCCATTAGGAGCAACAAACACCAAGAACTGTACCTGACCATCCATAGGCGTACGATTTATTTCATCGCTACGATTTATATGGCGTCTCAAATCATTAGCAACATGCGATGGTTCCGCATACCACGCGCTTTTAACTTTAGGCGCATAATTTCTCTTAAGATCTTCTATGATTGCAAGAGCCAATCTCACGGAGCCAGCGAACAACACCGTGATCTTTGGCGTAATCAGATGAACTTTTTGCAAAATATTCAGATATTTAAAGCCACCGTACTCCAAGGGTATTGTAATCTGGACATCTGACATCGCCCTTGCACAAAACAGATGCTTACCACCAATCACCCACGTCATCCGTAAACCTCTAACGTAAATACCAAACACACCTACGAACCAAACGCTCAAGCACAATATTCTTCGAAATGTACCAGAGCAAGTGTAGACTTCATCGACGGCTCGCCTGCCTAAGCAAAACCCAAAAACGCTCGATTCAATCCAGAAATCTCAAGTGCTCAGTCTGCGTGATCATCTCTTGCCGACAGCACTTAAGTATTAGCCGCAATGTTTAAAATCTTCAAGATCGCTTCTGCATATCGGGCTGAACAATTTTGTAAACATCTGGAGACGGCGTGCTAGACGAAACGGGCTAGGCTTTCTGAAAGGAGATTCATCAGGAGGCATGGATGCGACATCGCGGAGAAGTATTCTGGGCTTGGGCCGACCCCAGTCTTGAGCACCGCTCGCATGAGGAAGCGCTTGCTGACGGAGCGAGACTTGATGTTCAAGTCCGGCTATCGCGATCCGGTGATACACAGCTTTTTATCGGGATCTACGAACCGTCAGGCCTGGCCCGGTTGGAAGAGGCCTACGACAAGAGGCCTGGCGATACGCTAGCTCGCGCGATGGCCTGGGGGGCTAGTCGTGGTCGAGTGCTTTCCCGAAGTGCGCCCTTGTCGTCAAAAGCCGGCTCGGCCTTCTAGCAACAGCAACCGAACGGATGAGCTTAGAAGGTAGGTGTGACCTACCCTGCTCAATGCACTGAGGCCAACGTAATCCGCAGCCGTGATTACGCGAGCCTCAGGCGAGATAGCTGACTGTATCTGGTGATCAGTCTGCTATGAGCCCACGCTGACGCCACCTGGCGCGAACGAAGTCGTTGTAACGATAGCCCTCTCCCAACTCGAGATGATCCGCGTGATCGCAGACGATGATCTGCGGCATCACACCTGTCTCGTGTTTGGTCTGATCGCAGAATCGGGCAAGTTGGGTGAACATGTTGGCCACTGCATCCAGGTCATCATGCCAATCCACCCCCTTGTTCTCTTCCGAGCGGAGGTTTGCCGGGACGAACTCATCCCCATGGTCAGCTGAAGGGAAGTAGACTTGGGTCGGCTGATCGAGGAAAAGGATCGGTGGAATCTTGCAGTCCTTGGCACGCGCCGCAAATTGATAATGGAGCGCCATGAACAGCGTGAGGTGGGAGTACAGCCAGTTCGCTCCGCTACCCATGGATCGCAGGAACACTTTTTTGAATGCGTCCTTCTCATGCCACAGATCGAAAGTGTTCAGGTCGAATTTCAGGGAACCCGTCCTGTAATGCTGCTCGAAGGGGAAGTTCTTACCCAGTTCCTTCATCTTCTTGTTGATGTCGCGCGTCAGTCGATCCAGTTCGACTTCGACATCATACGAGCCCAGAAGCTCCTTCAATGCCGCAACCTTTTCCTCCCAGTACGCGGCCAGATCCTTCGAATCGGAAGGCACATCCTCCATGAATTTCTCGATCTCGATCTCGAGCCGCATCTTCGTTTTCTTTGGGGCATCTTCCAGGGCGTTCGCCTCTGCGCGCCTTGCCTCTTGCTCTTCAAAGGGCTTGAGCGCCCCTTGGACTTCCCTGATCTGCAGACGAATAGCCTTGATCTCTGCCTTCAGCTCACGGCTTTCCTGCCCAAGGCTCTCCCGTGCATACGACGAAAGCTTCAATTGGCCGTTCAGCCACTCGATGGCCTCGGTAAGCTTGTTGGCCTGGTCTTCCGGGATGTCGGAATGAGATTCGCAGACGGGGCAGAAGGTGTGATCGAGGCTGGTAGAACGAGGTACCGGCAGTGAAGCGAAATTGGCACCGATACCTTTGGCGTGCTCAACAGAACGATCCAGAAGATCGCTCCTGCCCAGCGCTGAGCGGAGCTCCAGAACAAGGCTGGCCTTCTTCTCTCGCAGCGATGCCACGGTGGCTTCGTAATCATCAGCCAGGCCGTCGACCAAAACCGGGGTGCCCTCCAGCTGCCGCAACGCTGCCTTAGGCTTGATGAAAATCTCCTCAGCAGTCATGTCGAAGAGGGGTTTGCCTGCGAGGGCTTTGTACTCGGAAAGCAGCCGCTCGAACTTGCCGATGGTGGCTTCTCGCTGCTTGTCGTCCTTCGTGATCTTAAGCTTGGCTCGACGCAGCTCGTACGAGGCCTCAGTGAGCTCTTTGGCGATATCGAAGTACTCCTCGCCTACAATGCCCATCAGGATCTTGAAGTGATCGATCGCCTGATCCCGTTTAACCTTCTCGTCGAAGCGGTAGAAAATCGCGTGCTTGTTCGCTACCAGGTTCTGGTGCTGGAGCATTAGTGACGGGAAGCTGCGTACCGACGGCGTTGCACTTTTCTTACCGGTGACCTCTTGGTACATCGGGTCGACGTCGATGTTCTCCAAAGTCACGCCGAAGTACCTGCCAAGGCTCTTGAGATACTGATCCCGAGGGATGAAGTATCGATCCTCGAAGAAGTAGTCGACGTGTTTCATGGCCTCAATGATTTCTTTCGCGTCAGATTCGGTGGCTTCGCGCAGGAAGCAGCGCTTCGAGGCAGCTACGCGCCCCGTCACAAGGGTCAGTTCGGGGAACTGCAGGACGGTGAAAAAAATCTCGCCACGGTCGGTCAGCTTGCCATCAGGGATGGTGTCCTCGCTGCTACCCATGCAGTAGTCGAAGATCTCGAGAATTGCGCTTTTACCAGTGGAGGATCTACCGGTGATGACGTTCAGGCCTGGGAAGAGCGGGACGTAGTGAAGCTGCTTGTCCTTGTCAACGACACCGATGTAGCTAACGTAGCAATTCATAGCGATTTGAGCCCCAGCGACCTGTAAATAGAAACGACACTTTCACCGTTAAAAACCACCGCCAGCTTTCTTGCGTACTTCATGAGCTTGTCGTCGGCGTTCTCTTCACGGATTTTCCCTTGCGACGCGACCGACATGTCGTCGGCGATCTGAATGCTCCTTTCTGACGTCAGGATCAGCAGGGCAGCATTGGTGATCGGTTTGAACTCTTCGAGACGCAGCTCAAGGCCCAGCACGCGGGATGGATCCTGCAACAGCGTACGAAGAGAGCTCTTTCTGCTGGAGTGATGCAGGAATTTGTGGAGCGGCTTGTAGGTTACTAACGGGAGGATCAGGTAGCTGAGCAAGACATCCTTTTCGGTACCATCCCAGTGGTCGTAGAACGAATGGATCACCGGTGCGAGTGCAAAGGGAGTTCGGCGCAGTGTATAGATGTGATCCGCGGCATTGTTACTCATCCCAGAGCCTCCAGTAGAACTCGTCTTCGACCTTGTCGGCCTTCGCATCGGCGAGCATGTGGTAGATGCCGTTGCGGAATTCCGTGGTGGTGTCTTCAAAGGTTTTCAGCTTCTCGACCCGTGCAGAATGCTGGGCGAAGAAAAACCTCAAGGAATTGAGCTTGAGCTGGATCGGGCACGTCTCACCCATGCAGTCGATCATCGCCATCTGCCGCCCATCCTGGTGACGATCCAAGTGGTTTTTCTGGTAGCGCTTGATGTCGAATGGCGAAGCTAGGCAGTCCGTGTACAGCTGGTCAATGACCTCGCCGGCGATCAGCAACTCCAAGGCCGCCTTTTTGAGCCGCTTCTCGCCTTCGATCTCAAAGATTTTCTTCACGAAAGGTCGGTCAGCGATCTCTGCCAGGTCAATACTCTGCTCCAGGGCATCGACATCAACCTCCGGGAAGATGCTGGAGTGGGACATATAACGCTTGGTCAGCTCAGCGACCTTTGCGTTGAAATCCTCACAGGAGATTTCCCAGCCGCTCTCGATGAACTTGGTACTGCCGATGAAACCGAGGATGTCATCGATGAAGCTCTGATGCTTCGACTCCCGGATCGCCCGCAGATGTAGAACCTTGAAGTCGTGAATACGCTCCTGGAGCGAAGGCGATGCGGTGATAAACACAGCCTTCTCCAGCACCTCCAGGAGGTCATCCTTCAGCGCGGGATCCATGACAGAGCGCTGCAGTGCCAAACCCTCGGATGGCTCCTTAGCTTTAGACCCAGCAAACTTTTTTTCGGCGGGGTCGTAGATGGCAGCCAGCAGAGCATGCTTTTGCGCGGCGGTGCTGCTGTTCCACCCCGTAAGTGTCGATCGGGGCGAAAACTCCTGGTTTGTCATCAGCACCAGGCTTTCGTAGGCTCGATGGTCGAAGGCCTTGTTCAGCCAGTTGTTCAGCGTGTTCCAGATGTTCGGATGGCCGTCCCTCAGTGTATCGGCGTAGAGCTTGACCTCAACCTGAGACGCGCCTTCGAGCGTCACGTCGCCATAGACCTCGACCCACAAGCGCTTACCTTTCTCAAGCTTGTAGCAGTACTCAAGCGCGACAACGAGCTGGTACTGAAGCGCTTCGAACAACTTTGTTGCATCAAAGGGTAATTTGTCAGGAGATTTGTCCATAAAGATTCCGCGAGCGCCCTAAATAGGCACGTAAGTTATCCAGGGTCGCTTCAGCACTGCTGCCCTTCGATATTCGAATACGTAGTCGCCACTGTACAAAAGCACAGCCACCAGATGCTGGCATCTGTACAAAAATACAGCTCGAAATAGTTGGTCGGCCAGATAGTAACACCGCGAAAACGACAATCGCAAAGAATGTTTAACGGTATGTTTACCGCATACTCTGACAGAGTATAAAAACGGTATCCTAAGAGCATCCTCTTAATGTGATTTGTTTGACGTCAATTTCCCAATCCCAATGAGGATTGTTGTGTGAGGCCTCAACTTTGAACCCCAGCCAAAATTTGATCGAGTTCGTTTGCCTCAATGCAAGTCTCTGCCCCATGCAGAAGATGCGCGCGCCCCTCTCATCGACCCGATGCCCGCCCCTTCCACCACCTCGCACCTCCGATCCCCAAAGCCGCACGTTCAACGAAAGGCATCCACGAGCAGCCGGACTCTTCGAGCCGGACTAGCGATGGCTTGGCTGTCTTCTCATGATGGTTGCAGTGCGTCCGAGACGGCGGCTTGGCCAAGGGAGAATGCAGCTGCTTCTTTGTGTTTCGGCCAGCCAGCGATGGAGGAAAATGGCTTAGAATCGCCTCCATCCAGGCCCCCATGTCAGAGGCCGCAGAAGGATGGTGATCGAGTGAAAGACAAGAGCCAGGCTCCGAGCAGCAGTGCAGGAAAACCGAAAAAGAGCTCCGAAGGCTCAGAGAACGAACTCGATCAAGCCACCCTTGGATCCGGCATTTCTGCACAAGGAGCAGTCGACAGTCAGGAAGCGGGGCCCGCCGCTGCTAAGCCCAAGCCCGAGGCCTTCGTACTTGATCTGGATGACGCTTCTGCTGAGGCTGAGTCAGCACCGCTCAATCCAGAAGAAGCTGCCCGAACATTTGCGACAGCTCGGGAGATGCTGGACTCTCCTTCCTTGAGGCAAGCGAGGGCCACACTCGACGCGATAAAGAATCCGCCTTGGAAAGATTCGGTTTCTGCTCTGAGCCTGATCAAAGACCCGTCTTGGAAGCAAGCTATGGCGTCAGTTGAGTCGATGAACAGCTCGTCTCTGCAACAAGCAAGAGCAGCCGTTGAATCGTTGAACAACTCATCGTTAAAGCAAGCTATGGCGTCAATTCAGTCAATGAACAGCTCGTCCCTACAACAAGCAAGGGCCGCAGTTGAGTCCATGAACAACTCCTCCCTGCAGCAAGCAAGGGCTGCGGTGGAATCGATGAATAGCTCGTCCCTGCAGCAGGCCGTGGCAGCGGTCAAGACGATGAACATTCCGTCCCTGAAGCTGGCAATGGCAGCGGTCGACTCGATCAACAGCTCCTCCTTGAGACAGGCCGTAGCGGCTATCGAGTCGATAAAAAACCCGCCTTGGAAGCAGGCAATGGCTACCGTCAACGCCATGGACAACGCTTCATGGAGAGCGACTGCAGCTGCACTCAACTCCCTCAATAACTCCAGCTTGCGTTCAGCCAGAGCAGCACTGGATTCCCTGAACCTCGCTTCCTGGAGAAGTAATTTTGCCGGGCTGGATTCGTTAACAAACCGTTCGGCCCTGCGTATGGCTGCAGCAGCTGTCACCTCGTGGGGAGAGCTGAATTCGCCGTTGCTGAGCTATCTCGCCTCTGACGAAGCCCCTGACCTTGCTCTGCTGCTGCGTGAAGCTGCATTCGATGCCCCGCTGGATTTGATTGAAAGCGGTGAGTTTGAAAAGTTCGAAGCCACTGCAGTGGACGGTCAGATAGTCGAACGGTTAGACCGTGGGGATGCAGTTGAGCAGTTGCCTGCAGTCTCCAGAGCCCGTCTGATTGCTTGCCTCGTGTTCCTGATCGCTATGGCCAGTGCGATCGTGGATGTCATAGGGGTTTGGCAGGCTTACGACTTCGTACAAGAGAAATTGTCCGGCGCGGAAAGCTCGACAGAAATCACCGAAACTCTAGCCACGATTCCCATGGACAAACTCAGCTTGCTCGACGGGCACAGGGTGCTCACTGGCGACAAGGTAAACTTGAGAACTGAGCCATCAGAACAATCTGAGATCAAGGCTTTACCGCAGAAGGGCGCCCTACTTGAGGTTCTGGAGGATGGCGAGGTCTGGATTCGAGTGTCTGTAGATGTCGCTGGTGAGGCCTTGGAAGGCTGGATAGCCCGCAGATATACCATTCCGATCCGACTGCCAGCCAAAAAATAGAGCTCAATCGCCCTCCGGCGTCTCCGGTGATGAGATCTTAGGCCAAGGCTCATCACCGCTCCAGGTATCTTCCAAGATGGATCTGAACACGCCGGCCAGTCCAGGGTGCTTACCTGCGGCTTGGAGTTCTTGTACGAGCTCCCTGAGATCATCTGCTTCTTGGGCTGTGAGTATCAAGTCGAGGTAATGCAGGCCTTCTGTAGCCTTAGTGAGCTGTGTTTTTTTTGGTCTTCCTGCATGGGGAAAGCCTCTCAAATGCCCGGGCGATTATTGATTTTTCCGTTGGCTTCACTGTCTCGCGCCCTCCTGTTCAACAGCCAAGACCTCGTTTCAAGCCATAAAAAAACCTCCGAAAGCGGAGGTTTCTTCAGTCCTTGCGGCTTACTTAGAGAGCCAGCTTTCTACTTCATCAGAACCATATTCAGCTTTCCAGGACTTCAACTTCGAGTGGTTGCCGCCCTTAGTCTCAATAACCTCACCCGAATGCGGGTTCTTGTATTGCTTTACTTGGCGGGCACGACGCGGCGCCTTCTCCGTAGCCGCAGGAGCCGCAGTGCGGCGACCGGACTGCGGATCTAGGAGGTTGATGATGTCACGCAGGCTAAAGCCGTACTTAGCCAGAAGGTCGCGCAGTTTGGTCTCAAACTCGATCTCTCGCTGAAGCTCACTGCTGCCCTTCATAGCTTCCAGCTCAGCCAACTGGGCGGCTAATTTTTGTTCAAGCTGACGAAATTCGGCCAATCTCGACATGTGCATACTCCGTGATGTGTACTTGGTCTTAAGAGAATCCTAACGCAGTTTAAGTTCAAACCCAAATGAAAATCCGCAAGCACATTCTGAGCTCGCGGGTCTATGGAAATGCCGAAAACTTTCGAGATATCTATTTTTAGTGAATCCAGCAGCTCAACTTGTTGTCCGGTCTGTAACCCATACAGCCAACTCCAAGGGCGAAGATATGGTGCCAATGCGGATATGGGGCGCAGTCCCGAAGCGCGCGCATTTACAGCACATTACTCAGCTACTGTGGCATCCAAAGCCTTGTACCAGTCAGCATATGGCGAAAGGTCTACCCGACAGTGATTATAGTCCGGGCTGCCGTCGTCCCACCAAACGGGCCCCCGCTCGCCCAGTCCCACTTTGGCAGCGTTCACTCGCGCACGCGCAGATTTGAGCATGCTCAAATCGTCAGCGCGCTTGGCCTTTTTGACATTTCGTCGAGCATCCATCAGGGCATGCACAAGGCGTTGCCGCTCGCATTCACTCAATGAAGGATTCGTGCAGCGCCAGAGCTGACCTTTAACAACGAAATAGCGTCCGTCTGGTGTCGTTGGATTCATAGCGCAGATCTCGTGAGCGATATATCAAGGACACCAGAGATGACTCAAAGGCTGCATGCCAGAAGAAGACGGATCGCCACATTGCCTGAACTGTCGATCGTGGAGGCAGCGCAACCTGCCAGCTGGATGCACGAGGGGAGCAAGTCAGCTTTCACTAGCGCCATGGAGCACATTTGTACTCCAACCTCTTCCTGTCGCTGCATCCACCAAACGCACCTCTCCTGCGTGTTTTACGGAGCTCCTTTGACACAGGTTATTATCGATGGCTGATCACTGAGAGGCTCAGGCAGCGTATGACTGAACATAGCCGGCACGACTTACCATCAGGCGCGTTAACGGCCCGGGACGTCAGCGAGGTGTTGCGAGATGCGGTGTTCGGGCGCCGGACAATGACCAAGATTGGCAGCCAGTCCTGGGAGCATGTGTACGCCTGCCACTTCGAAGTGGATATAGAGGGATGGCGGATCACGATCTACAACGACTGTGATGAGCTGGACTATTGCGAGCGGTGCGTTAGCCCGGATGGGCAGCGCTGGGATTTCGATCCTGGTGACCGGACAGATCCGGTTGCTCTACTGTCGACTTGGGAGCATCAGACACTGGAGCGTATGTTGAAAGCCCTGTAGAGCAATGAGGGCGTGCCCTCCCTGGCCAGGCTGTCATGAGCCGAGTCCTCATCGTACGCCGACGTCTCGAGCCTTCGGGCATCCATCCGTCGCGCCGGCGCGCTCCGCTTGCTGACTCTCATTTGGTGATCCTTCTAAGACGGCATTAGACCGCTAACTTATATTGGCGCCGACAGGAAGGCGGGTTGCTAATGGCCTTGCTCAGCCGGGCCACCAAAAGCTTGGAGCTGATAATCAGTGACGGCTTGAAAGCGATGTTCGGCCAACAGCTTGAGACGCTCCAGCTCCGCTCCAACTACCCCATCAGCCTGAGCTTGGTGGTACAGCTTGAGTGCTTCCACAGCCTCGCTGTACAGAGGGTGGTCGGGCATGAGCACCTTGCTCGGATCTCTGTTCACGATCTCTCCCTTTCGCCATGGCTATCCCAACGCGACGCCGTACCAGGGCGTGTATCCAGCCTACCACTGCTGGTCAGCTTGGAAAGAGTGGGCGTACATCAATGCTTCGTCCGCGAGCTCCAACATATCGGCCAAGGTTCCTGAGTCCACGGCATGCGTATCACGTAGTGCATATGCTTGGTGCAGAAGCTCCCTATGATGTTTCTTCGGCGCGAGGAGCAGCGCCTGGGTGTCGTTGAGCAGCTGCCGCCACTCCTGGATCGACATTACCGGCAGGTTGGTGCCTGTCATGGCGGCATCCTTTTTTACTGGATGCACATACAGCATTCCGAAAAAGCCCGGCTGCATAGGCAGTGCGGACGAAATGCGCCTGCGAGGGGAGTTAAGGTTGGCCGAGATTGAGCAAGGCTCGCCGAGCAACCCGCAAAGCCTGGATTCGGCTGACACAGACTGGGTTCATCCAAGCGATTTGCGATAGCCCTCCCCGATACTATTCACGTACTTCTCACATGCGGTGTGGGAACATTAGCTATCCCTATGTGTGATAGAAGCTCCCTTGCCCACCTAGCAGCGGGCTTTCTTTTGCCCGCAATTCTTCATCGACTCGAGCCATTCGTCCGTTGAGCTGTCCGCTTCATCGGCCAAGGCTGTCCTCTAAGGACACCAGCCAAAGACTTCCTCATGCGACAGCTATTCCAAACGATAACCCTTCCCCTCGCCTGCACTCTGCTGTGGGCTTGTTCCGCTCCCGAAACGAAGTCTCCTGTGGAAACACCAGACAGGCCCGAGTCTGCTAAAACCCAGCTGCTGGAAGCCGGCGCCGCGACGCTGCAGTCCAAGCCGCCCATTGACTCCATCAACGCCTACCTGGATGGCTTTCACTTTTACAACGGGCATCCGGACGTACAGATGGAAGCACACCATTACTGCTCGATCCTGAGTGAGGATGTGATCCAGTGCGTGATCTTCGATGGAAACACGAAGGGCGCCAAGATCATGGGCGTCGAGTACATCATCGACGACAAGCTCTTTGCCGGATTGCCACCCAAGGAGAAGGCGATGTGGCACAGCCATGGTTACGAGGTCTCTTCTGGGCAGCTGATCGCCCCAGGCATTCCGGCACCAGCTGAGCATGCACTGATGGAGCGCCTGGCGCATACCTACGGGAAGACATGGCATACCTGGCATACCGATCAGGACAAAGCGCTGCCGGTGGGGGTGCCGCAGTTGATGATGGGCTTTACCGCAGATGGGCAGGCTGATCCGGCGATGGTCGAACAGCGCAATCAGCGCCTGGGTGTGGATGCTGCAAAAACCAAAGCCGAGCGGGCTGACATTCGTATTCCTGCAGCTGATCCCCAGGCTGATGGCTGGCAGCACGGTAACGTCATTCAAATCACCGATCCAACTGGCGCGCATCTGCACCGCCCCGCTACATCGACTCCGGCGAATACCAACAGCCGTTCCAGCCAATAGCACTTGAGGCCAAGGCATGTAGCTACGCCTTGGGCGTGCCCCTCCGGGGACGGCTGTCGTGAACCGCAATCTGGCATAGCCAGGTTACGGCCCTATCGGGCCTTCATCCTCACGACTCTGGCCCTTCGTGGGCGGCGCGCTCCGCTTGTTATGGATAACACTAAAGTGTCGATGTGTCCCTGCTGGGGCTTAAGAGGTTGCCACCTCACCTGTCTTCAAAACGTGTCGAGTGTGAGCCGCAGGAGATCGATGGGCGAACGATGCGAGCCTTGCGAGTTCAGGAGATTGCCTACCACGTCGAAAACGGCTAAGGCAGGTATTAGATTGAATCTGTCGAGACGGTACAAAAAGCCCTTAGCCGGTTGGGGAAGTTTCCAGATCTCAGCTCCAGCGGTTCATCACGAACTCTGTAAAGAGCAGCCATGGCACGACCGCCCAAGCCGCTTTGGCGATTCCGATAAGCTTCCTCAAAGCCCAAGCGCCTATGCAGGCAAATAACCACAATGCAAAGAGTGTGGTGACATGGATATATCAGGATTTTCGTTGCCGTTAGGGGCATTGCGAAGAATCCAATACTGGATATACTTGGTCTTTCAGCATGACAATTAATACGGCCATGACAAACCAAAAAACAAACAACCAAGACTCAGACTCCAAAAATACAGAACAGCATGTATCCGTGGGGTTAGTTGAAATAACAGAACGAACTATCTTTAGCATAGAAAAACACGAATGGGGGCAGTTCGTTTATTCCGCCAAAGGGGTAGTGGAGTTAACGGTTAAGCGCGAACTTCTAACCGCCCCCCCAGAATTTGGAGTTTGGCTACCACCAGATACCGAACACCAAGCCTGGGTCGCCGACCACTCAGAATACTATTTGATCAATATTGATGCAGCTTCGTGCACTAAACTTCCAAACCACGCTGCAATAATATCAGTCAGCGACATCTGCAAGGCTATCCTAGCAGACCTCAAGCGCAGAAAAGTTGAGACACCGGCAACTGCGAAAGATATAAGACTTATGCACGTGCTTGTCGACCAAATGGGTGATGCGGTAAGCATTGAAAACTTCCTGCCAAGCTCAAACGATCCGACTCTGAAAAAAATTCTTGAAAAGCTATATGCAGACCCAGCAGACAATAAATCACTATTGGAATGGTCGCTTGTTGTTGGTTGCACAGAAAGAACGCTAGCTAGAAAATTCGATCGCGAGCTAAATATGAGCTTGGCAAAATGGAAGCAACGACTAAGGCTCTCACGAGCGCTTAAAATGCTCTCCGACGGAATGACCGTTCAGACCATCTCACAAACCCTAGGTTACAGTACACCCTCTGCATTCATTACAATGTTTCAGAAAGCCATGGGAACAACACCTAACAACATCAGAAAAAAACCAGCGGTCAAGTTAACATGTAAGCCCAAAAAAACTTAACCATATCAAGACGGAGCATTCCTTTGCCCCTTAAGGCTCAACATCAACTATCGAAAGTTTTCTCTCCAAGAGGATTTGCGACCCACAACCAGTATGCAACTGACAAAAGCGCCAACCATCCTCCGCCTACGTACAAGGCTGTACGTGATTCTGGGAACCAAGATAGAGTCCCGTAAATGAATAACATGAATATCACAGCACAAATTGGCCCTGCAGGCCAAAGCGGCACTGGATACTCCAATGCTTTCACTTCTGCCGGCCCCATTTTACGGCGCATTGCTATCTGAGAAAGCAGAATCATCAACCATACCCAGACGATTGAGAAAGTTACGATTGATGCGAGAACGATGAACAGACCATCAGGCATGAGGTAATTCAGCACAATACCCAGTATTAAGCCAGCACTCATTACTGCTACGGTCATCCAAGGCACTCCGAAGCGAGATAGAGTTGCAAACGCTGCCGGCGCTTGGCCAGTCTCTGCCATTCCGTACATCATCCGGCCTGCACTAAATATATCGCTATTAATAGCAGAGACCGCTGCAGATATGACGACAACATTCAAAATGGATGCTGCAGAATCAATACCTAAGCCACTGAAGATCTGTACGAATGGACTCCCTTCGCTTCCAACTTTGCTCCAAGGGTAAATCGACATCAAAATCAACAATGTCATTACGTAGAATAGCAAAATTCGGATAGGTACAGAATTTATAGCCTGAGGTAGTACCTTCTTCGGGTCTTTCGCCTCACCAGCGGTGATGCCTATCATCTCGACACCACCAAAAGCGAACATCACAACGGTGAATGAAGCCAACATCCCTGATATGCCATTTGGGAAGAATCCGCCATTAGCCCAAAGATTCGAAAAGCCACTTCGAGCTATACTAGAATCACCTGACTGCATCCCAAAGAACAATATCCAAGCACCCCCCATAATCATGGCTACAATCGCGGTGACCTTCAAAAGCGACAGCCAGAACTCCATCTCTCCAAATACTTTTACACTGCAGAGATTTAGGGCCCCAATTAGCAAAACAATTCCCAACACCCAGATCCACTTAGGCGTTTCCGGAAACCAGAAGCCCATATACACACCGAAAGCCGTAATATCAGCAAGGCAAACTACTAACATCGAAAATGCGTAGCTCCACCCAGTCAAAAAGCCCCAATAGCGGCCGAGGTATTGAGAAGCATAATGACCAAACGAACCTGACACTGGATTATTAACCGCCATCTCACCCAGCGCGCGCATCATCAAATAAATAGCCGCACCCCCAATCAGGTAAGCCAACAGTACTGAAGGCCCTGCCAACTTTATAGCAGATGCAGATCCGTAAAAAAGTCCCGTTCCGATAGCTGACCCTAAAGCCATGAATCTTATGTGGCGCGCACTCAGGCGTCGTCGAAGATTTGTATTTGTCATTTTCTTCGCCATTGATCATATATTATTTTTGATTAGAGCTGGACTTGTGCCAACCGGTCAATCGCACCCCAAACTTTCTTCGCATAACTTGGGTCAAATAGAGCGTGATACCCACCGGTATGCCAGAAAACGACTGGCCCAACTAGCTCACCTTTCGCAGCCAGATCCACTATCGCTGCAACCGCTTTACCGCTATATACAGGATCGACCAGAAGCCCCTCTTTTGAGGCCAAAATATCTATAGCTTCATAGACTCCTTTTGAAGGCAAACCGTAGCCTTCACCTAGGTAGTCATATGTCAAATTGATGTCCTGCCGTTGAATTTCTACGTCTTCCCCAATGATTTTCGCCGCTCCATTTGCATAAGAGACATAGGTTCCGACTACATCTTCGTAGACATTTTCGGCAACGACCACACCACGAATTTCGGTGCTATCAGAAAATAGTTTTTTTCCAAGAGTCAGGCCCGCATGCGTTCCGCCGGAGGAGGAAGCATGGATGATGGAGCCGATAGGCCTACCCTGTGACTGCATTTGCTCCCGGACTTCTGCATAAGCCAACGCAAAGCCTAAACAGCTTCTTTCAGAAGCACAGCCAATTGGAAGTCGGTAAACACGCTCGCCTTTATATTCAAGCTCGGCCACTACCGATTCAGCATGTTTACTCAATTCCAACCAGGTAACATCACCGACAAATCTGAGGTTCGCCCCGAGCAACCCATCAAGCATCAGATTCCCCACCGGTTCATGCGGTTCTTCATGAGATAGAATCAAAGTGCATTGCAGCCCGAGCGCTGCACTCGCCGCAGCTACTGCTCGGGTAGCATTGGAAAGACGAGACCCTTCAGCGACCAAGTGCGTAGCTCCGCTGGCCAGAGCATGAGCAAGCTCTACCTCCAATTTACGTACTTTATTCCCTGCTAAACCAACGGAGCCGATATCATCACGTTTGCACCACACTTCAACCCCAATAGTGTCACTAAAACGTTCTAGTAATTGTACCGGTGGGGTGAAGCCACGGAGATCCAGTCGCTTTACATCTTGGAGAGTTTTGAGCATGGACATATAGCACCTCTTTTCTTCGGAGCTTTCATGCTGCTCCTAAGCACATAACGATGTCCTGACACCGGATATTGAAGATCTGACAAATTGCTACGATCGACGGCAATCCTCCGCTGCCACATCAGAGGTTAGGTCTCGCTATCTAGGCGGATCCATATCCCGAGCTTGGTAATGGAAGGCAGACGCTGCAGGACGGCGTCCCTGGACGGATGGTGACTCATGCCAAGGAGGGAAAAGCGAAGAGTGACATCTCACAGTCGAAGCTGAACGCGCAGGACATTATGAAGATCTTCGAATCTGCCTGCTTCGACACCAATGACCACTAGGAGCTCTCGCTGGCCAGATGCGGGCTCGCTCCATGGCTCAGGTTGAGCAACCAGCACCTCTGCTTAGCGGTAGTGCATACCTAACGCCTTGGTGGGCTGCATTTATTGGAGAGGCGTATATCGTAAATTAGGCCTCGATATTCAGAATCAGCCCGCTAGATCTCAAATTCATTTATAGCAGCGAGAGATGATCAGCGAGAAAATCCATGCTGCGATTAGAAACTGCGCCTATTGCACGTAAACGCGTGTATCGCTGCGTGGCTTCGAATCTCACGACAGAGAAGCCGTGATCATCGGCAGCTCGTACCTACACGAAAAGTCGCTCGTGGCTTCAGCGCTCAATGAAGTTTCGCCTCAGCGCCTCTAGGTACCAAGCGTGGCACTGAGGTGCTTCGTCTCAGCGAATAACGTCGATGCCTCCCATGTAGTGCCTGAGCACCTCTGGTACTACGACAGATCCATCTGACTGCTGATAATTCTCCAAGACCGCCACCAGCGTACGCCCACCGGCAAGGCCCGAACCGTTCAACGTATGCACCAGCTCCGGCTTGCCAGTCTCTGGGTTGCGCCAACGGCGCTTGTATACGGCGGGCCCGGAAGTCGCCGCAGTTGGAGCATGAGCTGATCTCGCGATACTTGTTCTAGCTACGCACCCAGACCTCCAAATCGTAGGTTTTGATGACGCTGAAACCCATATCGCTTGCGCAGAGAACCAGGACTCGATATAGCAGCTCAAGAGCTAAAGGCCCGGATACCGACGATTGTTTGTGATGGAAGGTGGCTACATGGTTGATGAGATCGGTATCAACGCGGTCAACACGCTTCAGGACTTCGACAGCCTGACGCGGTGACGAAAAAACCCACCTCGAAGGGTGGGGATTTTCACTGATCTACTTGCGAGGAGAGAGGTGAATCCCTGCGATCATGCATCGCACCGAGCCACCTGCCATTTCAATAGTAGGTACATCCAACGGCACCAGCCTGGCGGAACGCTCAATGCGAGTTCGTTGATCTTGGGTCAGGCTGTTGAAGGCCCGACGTGACAGTGCCAGGATTCGCCCATCGCGCCCCGACAGTTCGATGGCATTGCCAGCAAACTCTGCGATCTGCTTGTTGCTCAGATCGATGACTTCTCGACCGGACTCCACCAGTCGCATGCGAACCTCTTCTGCACGGGCCTTGTTCGTGAAGGTGCCAAAACCCACCAGTGCGAACTCAGTGGCTACACACATCAGAACGTTGGTGTGATAAATCGGAGCCCCCTTCTCGTCTGCAGTATCGAAGACCATTGGCTCGAAGTTGAAGTGAGTGCTAAAGCGCTCTAGGGCAATCGGGTCTGCACGGTTGGAACGGGCGGTGTAGGCCACACGAGACATGTGATCAAACACCATAGCCCCGGTGCCTTCCAGAAAAAGCTCATCCTGCTCGAGGCCGGAGTAGTCGATCACATCCTGTACCCGGTATTCCTGCTTGAGCATCTCAATCACGTCACTACGCCTTTCCCGTCGACGGTTCGGCGAGTACATGGAGTAAATAGCGATGTGGCCACCCGGGTGCGTAGAGAACCAGTTGTTCGGGAACACTGAATCTGGGGTGTCGTTGTCGCCGAAGTCATCAAATAGATGGACACGGACTCCCTCGGCCTCCAAGCGACCCACGGCCAGAGTGACCTCATCTCGAGCAATCTCGGAGACGGTGTGTGCAGCAATGTCGGGGCTTGAGCTTTGGAACGAGTTGTCAGCAGCGGTCTCCGGATTAGGGGTGAAGGCGTGCGGCCTGACCATCACCACTGCTGCAGGTGCTTGAATCGAACGAGTAGGAAGTGCCATTCAGTAATACCGATTTGGGTTGCTGATCTTAAAGTTATGCAACGCGTCGAATACGTTTTTTGGCAGAGCGGCCACGGGTGTGGCTGAACAGGTCTTTCGGATCATCTTCAACCCAGGGGACGAGATCGATTTTGGTACCGACACCACGCTTCTCGGCCTTCTCCAGGACGTAACGCAGCACCGAGTAGTCTTCCAAGGCGAAACCAACCGAGTCGAAGACGGTAACTTGCTCATCGCTCTGGCGGCCTTCCTGCTCGCCGGTCAGCACACGCCACAGATCAACGACCGTTGAGTCAGCTTCAAGCTGCTGGATGTCACCTTCTATACGAGTTTGCGGCTCATACTCAACGAAGACCCTCGCCTTCCGCAGCACGTCGGCATGCAGTTCGGTCTTACCTGGGCAGTCGCCACCGACAGCATTCAGGTGCATGCCAGGCTCCAGCATTTCCGGAGTGATGATCGTGGCATACGCTTTATCGGCAGTGACGGTAGTCACGATGTCAGCACCGCGGACTGCCTCAGCAATGCTTTGGGCCCGGGTGATTTTGAGGTCGATGTATTCCTGCAGGTTTCGAACGAGCTTGGCGGTTGCCTGAGGGTCGACGTCATATGCGACGATTTCTTGGATGCCCAGATGCTTGTGGAATGCGAGGGCCTGGAACTCGCTCTGGGCGCCGTTACCGATGAGAGCCATTTTGCGCGAATTTGGACGAGCCAGCGCTTTGGCGGCCATCAGAGATGTTGCCGCAGTACGCAGAGCTGTCGCGATGGTCAGCTCAGAAAGCAGCACTGGATACCCCGTTTGGACATCGGCCAGCACGCCAAAGGCCATCACGGTATGAAGATCTTTGAAGGTGTTAGATGGGTGACCATTCACATACTTGAACGCATATTGGCTCGTGTCAGCCACAGGCATAAGTTCGATCACCCCCACCTCGGAGTGACTGGCCACTCGAGCAGACTTATCAAACTCAGGCCAGCGCTTGAAGTCATCACGAATGACCTCTGCCAGCTCACCCAGGAAATCCACTACGCCGATATCGTTAACCAGATCGGACATTGTAGGGACATCAATAAAATGCGTCATGTTATGCACCTTGGAAGTGCGCGCGCCTCAAGCCAGTGCATGGGCGAACGCTAGTTATGATTTTTTTCGACCTCCGAAATTCTGATGAAATATTGGTGCAAATTGAAGTGTACAGGTTGCCAGATTTCGCAAGTTTCTAGACAATCTGCCCACTCTTCAAAGCAATGTGGATGGTCGGAGCTCATGGATAACACTGATCGCGAACTCATCGCGCTTCTGCGGGACAACGCACGTACCCCTGTGATGACGCTAGCTAAGAAATTGAAGGTGGCCCGTGCCACGGTTCAAAACCGACTCGCCAGGCTTGAAGAGCAAGGCATCATCATGGGCTATACCATCCGCCTCCAATCCGATGAGATAGACCGTGGGGTCAGGGCCATCACCAGCATCAGCATCAGCGGGCACCACGCTGCTGAGGTCAAGCACGCGCTGCGCGGGCATCCCAACGTTTTTGCCATACATACAACCAACGGTCGGTGGGATCTTATGGCCGAGCTCCGAGCCGATACGCTGGAGGCCTTTGACAAAGCGTTGAACACCATTCGCTCGATCCAGCACATCGAAAACACCGAAACCAGCATACTTCTATCAAGCATCAAGATGTAGTCGATGCACCCAGTTTAGCACGATGTCAGTGCAACTTGGCAGTTTGCTATGATTTTTGAGCAATGTGATAGCTATTAGCTTGTGGTATACCAATTTGTAGCGTTCCGATTGGCAACTATGACTGGCAGAATGGCGCTTCTGAACCGCAGATGCGGGATCTCACAGGGGAATGAGCACCTAGCTTGGGACTATTTTAATTACTTAGCCAGCTTGATGAAGGAACTCAATTTAGTTCATTTTTCATCGTCTGCGTATGTACCGGCCTACCCTCCGCTATGAGGGGCTCAACTTCTACAGCCCACTTAGCAATGCACCTTCTAACTTGAGGGAGGGTAACGGTTGTTCACAGAAAAAGAATAAGAGGTTATATATGCATCAGACGTGCAACTCGCAAGAAGCAAATAGCGGTGATGGCCGAGAACTCAAGCGTCGACTGCAAAATCGGCATATCCAGTTGATTGCCATCAGTGGAGCTATTGGGACAGGCCTCTTTATGGGGTCGGGAAAAATGATAGCCATGTCTGGATCTTCGATCCTACTTGTCTACGCGATCATTGGTTTCTTTGTTTTCTGCATCATGCGGGCGATGGGTGAGATGCTCCTCGCCAACCTGGAAATGGGCTCGTTTGCAGAGCTCGTCCACCACCACATGGGCCCCCGTGCCGGGTTCATCCTCGCCTGGTCGTACTGGCTGAGCTGGGTTGTCGTTGCCGTAGGCGATGTTGTGGTAGTCGCTGGTTTTCTGCAGTACTGGTTCCCCGACCTTCCTACGTGGATACCAGCCTTCGGAACCATGTTCCTGCTCGTAGCGCTCAACATGCTGGCTGTTAAAGCCTTTGGTGAGGTTGAGTTCTGGTTCGGTCTGATCAAGATTATTGCAATCGTAGCGCTGGTACTCACCGGCCTCTTCATGATTGCTACCTCTTACACCTCTCCCGATGGTGTCACTGCGACGTTCAGCCACCTGGTTGAGCCTGGGGTGATGATGCCGCATGGGGTGCTCGGCTTCCTCGCGGGCTTCCAGATCGCCATCTTCTCTTTCGTGGGAACTGAGCTAATCGGCACCGCTGCAGCTGAAGCTCACAATCCCGAGAAGACGTTGCCCAAAGCGATCAACACCATCCCGCTGCGGATACTGCTGTTTTACGTGGCCGCTCTCGCATGCATCATCAGCGTGATTTCCTGGCCTCATGTGCCAGCGAACCGTAGCCCATTTGTGGAGCTATTCCTTCTGGGAGGCTTGCCTGCTGCTGCTGGGATGATCAACTTTGTAGTCATGACCTCAGCTGCCTCCTCAGCGAATAGCGGCGTTTACTCTGGCTCACGCATGCTCTACGGCCTGTCTCACAACAAACAGGCACCGCATGCCTTCGGACGCTTGTCCGGCTCGGGCACTCCAATCCGTGCACTGATGTTCTCAGGCCTGTGCATGACTATCGCGCTGACGCTGCTCTTCGTGATTCCAGATGTCATGGGTGTATTCACCTTGGTTTCGACAATCTCGGCGGTCATGGTCGTTGTCACCTGGTCGTTGATCCTGCTTTCTTACCTGGCTTACCGCAGGACAAACCCAGAAGCTCACCAGCGCTCAACCTTCAAGCTGCCTGGTGGTAAGTTCACTGCGGTGCTTTCTCTGGCCTTCCTCCTGTTCGTACTCTGCCTGCTCTCCTTAGAGGCTGATACTCGGACAGCTCTGTACATCATGCCGTTCTGGTACATCGGACTGCTGCTGGCCTATCAACGAAGCGCCAAAACGCAAGGCAATGTAGCTGTGACTGCATCGTAAGGAGGCGCTCGTGAGCTCGATAACGACAGGTATCAAACTCGACGCGCCGACCAAGGAGCGAATCAAGGAGGCCGCTGGCCTCTTGGATCGCACTCCTCACTGGTTTATGAAGAAGGCAGTGCTCTATTGGCTGGAGAGAGTTGAGTCCGGTGCCGGCGTTGCGGACATGCTAAGCGAGACCGAATTAGACAACGATGATCGATTGAACAGCGTCCTGGGCCGACAGCAATTGCTGAACGTCGACTAATGAAAATGACGACCGCAGCCAAACACTGCGGTCGTTCCATTTGGGCCCAAGAGCAGCCGCGATTGCAAAACGTGTTGGGCTCAAACCAGCGAGGCCTGGGCGAGGGAGTGCTGAAAGCTTTCCAGGAACATGGTCTCCGCCATGGTCATCCTCTGCTCTCTGTTCCAGAGCAAATGCAGATCCGCATTGACGATGCCTTCGGATGGCGGCAAACGCCATAGCAGCCCCTTCTCGACATCCTCATGGAGGAGGTGCTCGGGCATGCAGCCTACCCCGAAACCGGCAGAGACGAGCCGTTGGACTTCTTCAACGCTAGGAGAGGAAGCTACGATGCGCCCGGTGAACCCATGTTGGTCACGGAACATCGCAAGTGGCGACAGATTCCCACCCAACTGATCACTGACGAAACTCACGAAGTTCTCTCCGCGAAGCGACTCGAGGGTCACATCGCCGCGCCCGAATAAACGGTGCCGCGCACCACAGAAGAAAGCATAACGCTGGCTGATCAGCAACCGCTGTTCCAGTTTGGGCTGTGGAATTCGACACAAACCAACACCGGCTGTGGCAGTTTTCTGCAGCAGAGAGCTGATGATGTCAGCACTCCGCATGACATCGATTTCCAGCTCCACACGTGGATGTGCCTCGTGGAAATCACCGAGGAAGTCATCGTAAACCTGTGACTGAACTCGGCTGACGCTCAACAACCTCACCTTGCCAACAACTTCATCGCTTTCCTTCTCTACCGCCGCACTGATGCGTGATACGTCGCCATAAATATCGATAGCGATGCGCAGCACATCTTCTCCTGCAGCAGTCAGGTCGAAACGCGACCCACCTCTAACAACCAAAGCACAACCGAGCTGTTCCTCTAGTCGCTTGAGCGCTTGACTGACCGCCGACTGGGTCACGTGCAATCTCGCTGCTGCCCTGCTGATACTCCCCTCTTGGCCAATGGCTAGATAAGTGCGCAGCAGGTTCCAGTCCAGGCGATCGTTCAGGAATCGACGCCCCTCCCATTTATTGATCAATGCGTCAGTTCTAGAGCTTGGCGGATTCATTTGGGGGCTCATTAGTAGCATTGCTAATACGACGGATAAGATATAGCAAATTGACTAATCATAGCCCCAAGGCGATAAAACCCGAAAGCGCCAAAGAGCGCGACCGGCTTAGCTAAACCTGCCCACCTGCCTATAACTCTAAGAAGGGCCTTGCATGCACACGTCCAATCAACCACGCCGAGCGGCGGCTGCCGCATTTGTCGGTACCACCATCGAGTTCTACGACTTCTACATCTACGCCACGGCGGCTGCACTTGTGCTCGGTCAGGTGTTCTTCCCCAGCAGCAATCCATTGCTCAGCACCCTGGCGGCTTTCGGCACCTTCGCTGTGGGCTTCATCGCCCGGCCAATGGCAGGCATGGTGTTTGGCCATCTAGGCGATCGCGTGGGCCGTAAAAAAATGCTGCTGGTAACCATGGTATTGATGGGTTTGGCCACCACAGGCATCGGCCTACTACCCAGCTACGCCAGTGTAGGCATCTGGGCCCCCATCGGACTGATTGCCCTGCGGATTGTCCAGGGGATCTCCGTAGGTGGTGAGTGGGGTGGTGCCGTCCTGATGGCCAGCGAGCATGCGCCGGCCAAACGCAAAGTGTTCTATGCCTCGTTCGCTCAGCTCGGCAGCCCGGCTGGTCTGCTGCTCGCGCTGATCGCATTCCGCCTGGTGTCTTCCTTGGAGCCCGAAGAGTTCCTGAGCTGGGGTTGGCGTCTGCCGTTCCTGGCCAGCGGCGTCCTGATGCTGGCTGGCCTGGCTATCCGCTTCGGCGTCGAGGAAAGCCCTGAATTCCAAGCCGCCAAGGCCAAGCAAGAGGTCGTCAAATACCCGGTGCTTGAAGTGGTACGTGACTGCTGGAGGCAGATCCTGTTTGCCGCTCTCGCGGTAACGATCGGCTCCGCCGGCTTCTTCTTCACGAACACCTTCATGATCACCTACGTCACCACCTACCAGGGTATCCCTCGAGCAACCATCCTCGACTGCCTGTTCCTGGTGACCATCCTGCAGTTCCTGACCCAGCCACTGGCCGCGCTGCTGGCTGAACGCATTGGCGAAGGTCGCTTCCTCAAGCTGGTAGCCCTGCTGTGCATGGTCGTGCCCTACCCCATGTTCATGCTGGTCGGCACCCAAAACCTGGTGTTGATGACAGCCGGCATCGCTATGGCAGTGGTCACACTCTCGGCACTGTATGCGGTGATCGCCGGCTACATGACACAGGCCTTCCCTGCTCACCTACGCTACTCCGGAATCTCCCTGGCCTACCAGTTGATTTGCGCAATCGCCGGGGGCAGCACGCCGATCATCGGCACGTTGCTGGCCGACCGCTTCGCCGGCCAGTGGCTGCCACTCGCCGTGTTCTTCACCACGCTCTCCACGCTTTCCTTGATCGGCGTCTGTGGTCTCTCTCGCCTGCGTGGCGAGCAGCAGCAACCCACCCCCGTCATCGCTCGTTAAATCAGGAGTTTTCATGAGCAAGCCGCACAACATTAGCGATGTCGAATGGCAGGCACGCTGCGAACTGGCCGCGCTGTACCGGATGGTTGCGCACTTCCGCATGACCGATTTGATCGACACCCACATCACCCTGCGTATTCCTGGGCCTGAGCATCACTTCCTGATCAACCAGTACGGAGTGATCTTTGACCGGATGCGCGCCAGTGATCTGGTACGCATCGACCAACATGGCAATGTGGTTGACCAGGCCTTTGGCGAACGTCGGGTGAACGCGGCTGGCTTCGTGATCCACTCAGCAATCCACATGGCACGCCCAGACATGCACTGCGTGATCCACACCCATACTGCCGCAGGCATTGCGGTGTCAGCTCAGGAAAACGGCTTGTTACCGATTAGCCAGCATGCGCTGAAGTTCTACGAAAAGCTGGCCTACCACCAGTATGAAGGCATCGCCCTGTCATTGGACGAACGCGAGCGCCTCGTTGCCGACCTCGGTACCCACAAAGCAATGATCCTGCGAAACCACGGCCTGCTGGCCGGCGGCGCCAGTGTTGCCGAGGCCTTCCATGAGATTCACTTCCTGGAGCGCGCCTGCCAGGCGCAAGTACAGGCATTGGCCGGCGGCAGCAAACTCATCTACCCCAGCGAAGAAGTCTGCCGCCACACCGCCGCGCAGTTCCAACGCGACGAGTCAGCGCAAATCATCAGCCTGAGCTGGAACGCCGCCCTGACCTTGATCGAACACCAACGCGAGTCGTACTGTTCATGAAACCGCTGGTACTGCTTTCAACTGACCAGGCACTTTTGGGCCAACTGCAGTCTGCCTTCGCTCGCAGTGCTCCCCAGCTACGCGTAGTGCTGGCCAACGATCCCGCAGCCCAGGAGGCACAGGTAGCCGCATGCTGGTTCCCTCCCGTAGGCAGCCTCAGCGCATTACCCAATCTGAAGCTGATCCACTCGGTGGCTGCAGGTGTTGATCACCTGGCCAACGACCCGAGCCAGCCAGCATTGCCAGTGTGCAGAGTCGTAGACCCAGCTCACCGCCAAGGCATGGCGGAGTATGTTCGCTGGGCGGTCATCCACTACCACCGGGACTTCGACCGAGCACTTGCCCAACAGAAGCCACACGTATGGCAACGTCATCCTCAACGCCTCGCTGGTGAATACCACATCGGCGTCATGGGGCTCGGCTCCCTTGGAGGTGCCATTGCCTGCGAGTTGGCCGAGGCTGGATATGCTGTCCGAGGTTGGTCGAGGAGTGCCAGACAGCTGAGCGGCGTGCGCACATTCTCAGGCCCAGCGGAGTTCGATCAGTTCCTGGATGGTCTCGACCTGTTGATCAACCTGCTGCCATTGACCGATGCCACTCGCGGCATCCTCTGCCAGAAGACCTTTGAAGCCTTGGCGCCAAACGCCGCAGTGATCAACTGCGGACGCGGGCAGCACCTGCAGGTGGATGACCTTGTCAAC
>Ga0182739_1001113_pt1 | contig 29638 bp, 25 predicted proteins | sample eDN5th30CBELigBY_FD_128873 | JGI IMG/M metagenome (GOLD analysis project Ga0182739, IMG submission 128873) | Enriched backyard soil microbial communities from Emeryville, California, USA - eDNA 5th pass 30_C BE-Lig BY (version 2) (version 2) | ecosystem: Environmental > Terrestrial > Soil >... | reverse complement strand
CCGTCCTTGCTCCAGGAAAGAGTGGCAGCATCGACGGTGTATGAACCATCGTAGACCTTGCCGGCGCTGTCGCCGCTCAGGGTAACCGTCGTCAGGAAGCTGCGCAGCCACGGCGTGGTGCTGCCTTCATATATCCGCCAAACGGTATCTTCACCGCCGGAGCTCGAAATATCCCACCCGGAGTATGTCGCCAGGGACCGCATTTCAGCGCTGGTTTTGCCTTCACCCGCGGGACTGGAGGGCTGGCCGCTGGTTTCGATGTTCCAGAAGCTGTGAGCAACCGACCCGTCGGCAGCATCGCCGACCAATCCGCCAACGGAGCCGCCGGAGCCGCCAACTGCTCCGGTTGCATACGAATTGCTCACTTGGCTGTAGTTCAGTCCCACCAGCCCCCCCACGGCGTTATCACCACTCACCGCCCCGGTTGCATAGGAATTATTGACCTCCAAGTAGTTCTGTCCAACCAGTCCTCCCACGGAATCTTCACCACTTACCGACCCGGTTGCATAGGAATTACTGATCTGGCCGAGGTTCTCCCCAACTAACCCGCCAACGAAATCACCACCACTCACCAAGCCAATTACATAGGAGTTCTTAACGTGCCCGGAGCTAGCCCCGACCAACCCTCCTACGCGTTCATTGCCACTCACCGAGCCAGTCGCATAGGAATCAATGACGTGCCCAGCGTTTAGCCCAACCAACCCGCCCACATAATCATTACCACTCACCGAGCCGGTCACATAGGAATTTGTGACCACTCCATCCATTGCCGTCCCTACCAATCCACCGACGGCCTGCCCTCCCGTTATGGAAGCAGAGACGAGGCCCACGTTTCTGATCGTTGCCCCATCTGTATCACCAAACAGGCCAACACCCATGTCTGTAGGCCGATTGATATAGAGATTGCTGATTGCGTGGCCGAGTCCGTCAAAGGTGCCCGTGAATGGGGTGCACGCACAATCGTCACCGATAGGCGTGAATCCTACAGCGTCTTCCCCAATCTTCCAGCCACTGGTTGCACTGGCATCGATATCAGCCCCGAGGACATAGCGCCCGTCAAGATCCCCAGCAAGCCCTTGTAAATCCTCGCCTGTCGTACTGCCTTGCGCACCCAACGCGGTAATGACCTGCCATTTGTGAACCCAGCCCGAACTGCCCTGCTTGGTATAAAAATTCTTTCCCGCACGCAGATTGACCTTGGCGCCATGACCGATGCTATAGCTTGCGCCGGCTCCGTCCTCGCCACCCTGCCCATACCAAAGCGCCAACTGGCCATTGGCATGGGATGCCGTAATGTCGGCATTGATATTGATATTTCTGTGGGCTTGCAGGGTAAGCTTGTTTGGCGCATCCCAGGCTACAGCATCGTTGACATGGATATCCCCATTGGTGCCGGTGCTGCCATGCAAGTGGCTGGACGTATTGATGCCGGTCTGGGTCTGAATCGTTACGTGATTACTGTTCAGCAAGCCGCTTAGGCTCGCCCCGGTAATATCGCCGCCGCTGGCGGCAATGGTAAAGTCCACCGGGTCGATCAGCCATTGGCCGGTTGCACCTTGCGGCGCGGCCGTGCTTATTCTTACATGGTCGGCAATCGCCACTTTGGCGGCGCTGGTCTCGATGAAACCGCCGTCGCCGCCGTGGGGCGCGCCGGCATCCAATGTACCGCCCACCGCAATGCGATCGGCGTCCAGGCCGCCCAGCAGAACAATTTGGCCCTTCGAGCCGGTGGCCAGGGTCTGCGCTTCGGTCACGCCTGTGTGGTTGATGACGGTGCCGGCCAAGTCGCCTGCCGCCTTGGCGGTTAAATACACCAGCCCGCCGTCGGCCTTGATGACGCCGCCCTGTTCAATTAGGGCATTTAACGCTCCCTCTTCTACCTGGATTTTGACTGGACCACCCAGATCAAGCGTAACCTTGCTGCCGGTGCCCAGCAACACGTTGCCTGCATGGGCCGCAAGGTTGCCCTCGTTGATGATTTTGGCGGCGATCATTGCAATGGTGCCGCCCTGGCCGCCATTGCCCACCGCCGTGATATTGCCCTGGTTAACGATGGCGTTGGAGCTGGCCCCTTGGAACTTATAGTTGCCGGCCATGAAGTCGGCCGTACTGATGTTCAGGGTAGAGGCCACAATACCGCCCACATTGACTTGGGCGGTGGGGGTGAAAAGGATGCCGTTCGGATTGACCAGAAAAATCTGACCGTTGGCCTTTAGCGCCCCCTGGATGACCGACGCGTCGGCGCCCATAACGCGGTTAAGCGCCGCAGCGGTGGCGGAAGGTTGCACGAAGTTGACCGTATGCCCCTGGCCAATATTGAACGATTGCCAGTGCGCCGCCATCTGGGGCGAGGCTTGAGTAACGGTAAGCGTCGTGCCCGACTGACTGATGCTGCCCGACCCCGCCACTACACTTCCACCCGTCGGCAATTCAGCCGACGAGGCCAGGCCCATCAAACCCAGGCTGGCCGCCAACACAGTCAGGGCGAAACAGCATGGCCCCGAATTGCGCGGCAAGGCACTGCAACGACGCCGCGTTTTACCCCGGCCCGTTGCCATCTCGCTGGCAACCTGCCATAAGCCTTTGGAGTTGTTCCACACCACCCGATACGCGCGATTCATTAATGTCTTCCTTAGACGGAGCGCAATGCAACGTCGTCCGCGACGGCATTTTTGAGTTCGCGTATTCTAAATGAATATATATGTTTATATTCATTTAGTTACACTTTAGGTAGCGTCTAATGATGCCAGCTAATCCGCAACCTGCTCGATGAAATCGAAGCGATCCACCGGAAGCCCCGTGTGTCGCAATTCATCCGGTTGCGCCACCAGAATCAACGCACCCACGCGCTTGTTCATAAGCAGCGCCAGGCTGCGCTCAAAGAGTCCCTGCACCGCCAAAGGCATCAGGCAGCCGTCGGGCCCCACGGTTTCGGCGCCGCTCGTCAGGTAGCAGGCGTGCCCCTGTGTGATCCATTGTTGTTGCAAGGTGCGCGCCCTGATTGCTGCGTCCTGTTGCACGCCCTCCACCAAGCCCACAGGGATACGGCCGTCCCCCTGGATCAGGCGAGACATCAACGGCTGCAAGGTATCCAGAGAGCTTTGGCTGGCGCCAAGCAACGGCGCAGCATTGACCTCGTTGATCACACCGTGGTTCTCGTGCCACGGGCGCGTAATGTCCGGCGAAATAATATCGACCCCGGCGATATCCAGCCCAAATAGGGCCGCCGCCTGAATCGCAATGGCTGCATTGTCGACATGAACTGTGGCGGAATAATCCTCATCCAGCCCACCCCATTCGGTGGACTCGATCTGGCGCAACGGCGCCTTTTGGCCTGCGCCCAGCACGCTTTCCATCGACAGCCCGACGCTGCCCAGCGCCTCTCTGGCCAGTTGATCCTGCGGATACGCCGGCTGCCGATCCCAAAGCGGTACGCCCATTCGCCGCTCGTTGGCGGCTTGAATGCATTGGGCCACTGTCATCCTTCCATCGCCCTCAACAGAAATAGGCATCCGCTTTACCGCATACAACACCTGGCCGCGCACGACCAACAGCCGGTGGCAAACGCCGGGGACAGCGCATTCAATCAGCACGTGGCTGGAGAAACTCGCCGCATATCGAAAAGCCTCGCGCACCGCAGCCAAAGTTTCAACGCCAACCGTTACGCCCTCCCCCCGGTCACGATCAGCGGGCTTTACAACCAGCGAGCCACCAAGACGCTGCGCTGCCTGCACCGCCGCTTCCTCGTCGAAAACCAGCTCGTGATCCGGCGCCGGCAAACCGGCCTGGCGCATCCACTGCGCCGCCATGAACTTGTGCTGAGCCGCTTCGGCACCGATCAAGGAGTCCGTTTCTACCTTGCTGTGCCTGATTCGCAAGGCGTGCCTGCCCCAGCCCAGCTGAAAAACGCAGTGGCCAAGATGGCGCCATGGCACGCCGCATTCCCTGGCGGTTCGCAGCATGTGAATGGATGATTTTCCCGTCGGCAATAGGGCCTGCAAAGGGTTCAGCACACGCTCTTGCAATTGCAGGTACAGCGCTTCGGGCCTGTCGGGCAACTTGCCCGCAGCCGCCATCTCTAGAATAAGGGAGGTTGCCGCGTTGTACGCCAGATACGTGGACTGTGTCGGAATGAAATCCACTCGCGGCACGGCCACCGTGCACAGCCATGCGCCCGGCTTCTCCGTGTCGGCGCGGCAAGACAGAATTCGGCCAGGCTCGAATACCGGTATGCGCGCCGCACACTGCAGCCCCGCCGCAATTTGCAGTATGCGCCACATCAACCGTGCAGCCTGATTACCGAACGCGGCCGCTTCATCGTCCGCGAGCAGGGGGACAGCCAGCTTCCGGGAGAGCCATGCATCGAACACCGCCCAATTGATCGACGCGGGACAGTGCCCCAGCCGTATCGTCAGGACTTGGTCTGGCTGCCGCAAACCGTTGTGAAAACCGGCATAGTTCAAACTATCGACAATCATGATCTGCTTTTATTTCCGACTGGATTAGCATCTGGACGATCTCGCGGACCATACCGAAGCGAGCGATAGTGTCTTGCGCGACGCTTTCCCGAGTCGTTCCAGCGCCGGGCTATTTGGCCGAGTTTTCCGTTTCCAAGATTGCTGTAATGTACAGAGAAAAATAACGGTATGTCGCTATGCCTTCCGATCCCAGGCTCAAGCCGCCCACGGTCATCCTTACGGAAATCGTCGAGAAGGTCGCCATGTTCCCCGTCGTGCGGCCTATCGTCCGGGGATTCGGATTTATCTTCGTTGACCTTGCTCCCGGATTGCCGCAAGCGGAACTTTACGCACTTTCGCAGAAAAAGCGGCGCGAAATCTTCGTTGCCGCGTACCTGATCACCTTGCTGTTCTGCCTTGTTATTCCCGCGATCTGGACGGCGGTCAACGGAACGTTCCGAGGCGACGAAGCCCACGTGCGCTATTTTCTGGACGATATTAATAATATCGTCCTGTATACGTTTATCTGCCCCGCGTATATCGGACTTGGCGTGTTGCTGATCATTACTGCCTACGCCGGTGGCCACAATCTTTGCAGCGTCGAGACCGAAACGACGTGCCCTGCACTCGGCCGACGCGAGATTCTATTCCAGATCCCGCTCTTGTGCGTTGTGATATTGGGCGTTGCGCTGACATTGACAAGTATGTATATCCGGGATGTCAGCGATGTAGAGCGAATCGGCTACGTCTACTGGTTCCTGGAAGAAACACCTCAGGGAGGCACCCGACTTGGCGCACTCGGCGTTTATTACTTCCTGTTGAATTTCGTACTGCTGCTCGTCACCCTGGTTTCCCTAGCGTGCTTCATGTCGGTGTTCGCGGCCACGATACGCATCGCAAACAACATCAAGATGCTCGAGCGCCCTTTGCCGAATGATGCCGTCGAGACGTTTGGCTTGCGTTTCGAAATTTTCGTGCGGGTGTATTACCTGGCCAAATTTCTGATCGCGGCGTATATCCTTAACTTTTGGATCTGGCATAAATCGCCCTTGGGCGGCGTTCAAAACCTGTACATTGCGCATTTTTTCCTGATGTTGGTCGTGTTCTTGTTCATGACGATACCGATCTACTACCTGGAACTGCAGTGGTACCGACACCGCATCAGGTATGCGCTCGCACTATCCGACGGTCTGTTGAACGTTGAGGGCATTGCGGCGCGAATGAATCTGGGCTATGCCGTGGTGGTAAGCCGAATTCTCGACTTCCTGCTGCTCGGGAGCGTGTTCTATGTGCCGGGTCTGTCCAAATTCTTGTCTTATTGATCAGACTTGACGCCCTGGAAGTAAGCCCCCCGTGGTGGGAGTGAGCGGCAAACTTCTTGAAGTGCTACAGGGGGACAACATGGCTGCTGCAGTCGCTCCACTTGTATCCTCACGCATCCGTAGCATCGGAACAGACTTTTGAAAGATTGCTCATGCATCGGGTGGCATGTGCGAGAAAGCGCTGAAAACCCTGAAGGTGCCCGTGACGGGTTTGAGTGTGACGGCCTACTCGGTCAAAGAGACCCTGACCGGTTCGGTACCGACCTGTTCATTGTGTTCGGCATGGACAAAAGTGCCGCCGCCATTTGCCGGCGGCGGTCTGACTTCGGTGAGTGACGCCCAGGCACCCTGGTTCCGGGCCGTCACCCAATAGCCCTGTTCGGCATCCAGCGTTCGTGCCGCGACATAAAGCGTACTGTTGATCATCCCGATTGCAGGCATCGAGGCCACATGTTCGGCAAGCTTGGTCACCTGGCCTGCCTCGACCAGCCATAACGCTGCGCCGCTATCCTCGAGTGCCACGACGGCGACACCGCCTTTTTCGTTCAAGATTGCGGCAGGCGTGCCAATATAAGCCACGCCAAGATCCGCGGCCTGGGTCCAAGGTCCATATGCACTGCCAGCGGACTGCTGAACCATATGCAACATATGCCCACTGGTTTTGCCGCGAAAAAAGAGCTCGATCAGCCCGTCTACATTACGTACGGCTGCCAGCCCACCGTCCGAGCTCGGAGCCTGTATCCTGTGCCAGGGCGACCATAACGATGAATCGATCGCATAGACGCTTAGCCATAGCCGGCCGCTGGAATCGGCGGTAAAAAGCACGTGGTTGCCGACGTTGTCGGCTGCCATGGCGATGCCGGCAAGCGCTCCTGGCAACGGCGGCAAAGCGCGCCATGCGATCCAACTATCATTCATGCCCGATGTGAGCGCGGTGTAATGAAAGCGGCCATCGTTGCCCATAGCTACAGCCAATAACGGCGGCTGTCTCGACACCAAGGGCAAATCCGTCACCCGGGTGCCATGCACCATTTGCCAGCCGTGCCATTTAGCCTCTGTCAGCTGTGCGTTGACCCAAACCCGCCCGGTGGTGTCACGAACAAAGACCCCTGTGCGCCCGTCCTGGTAATCAAAAGCGGAGATGGGGTCGGATGTACGTCCACCCAAACTGGCCCAATAGCCGCCTGTGCTTTGCCATACATTGGCGGCTCCATTGGCCTCGCCGACCGCAAACAAGGAAAACCCGCCCTTTACATCCGGAAGCAAGGCCGGCGGCGCATTTCGACGAGATACATAATAGCTGCGGCTCACCCACGCGGCAGCGGGGCCCGCAGGCTCCTGGCAAAGCTTGCCTTCTGCGCAATAACGATAGTCATCCCATGCGTAACGCCGGAACGCTTCCGCCTTCTCATTGGCTTCGTGCGCCGACAAATTCGTGTCGCGCTCCTGGGTCGGGTAACCCACATAGGCGACTTCGGCGTAATTGCCCTGTTCAGCGACGATCGCGTCGCGCACTAGCCGCGCGCTGGCGATATGATCCGGGTGATCGTGCCCCGCGCAACGCCAGCACATCTTGGCGTAAGGCACAGTAATGCTGTCATCCAGATGACGGATGGTAGACGGTTCGTATTCTTGGATTATCTGTCTGATGGTGGCCACAAGCTCGGACCGGGAATAGCGTTCGATGACCGGTCCCAGAGACTCAACCGTATTTCCGGGTGTGGATTCCGTTTGGCTTAAAGGGGTCAAGCTGCCCCATCCTCTGCCCAGCCATGGGTCTTTCAAGCGCATATGCAGCAAAGCCAGACGTTGATTGCCGTCAAGCGTGAATCGCGCCAGATGCCGGGAGCCGATAACGGCGACGTCTTCAGACCAGATATTGACCACATGGGCCATATAGGCATATGCCGCGCGCACCCCTCGTTCGCGCCCCAGCATATAGGTTTCGCCCTCGCCTCTTTCGGCGGCCGTCAGGTAGACCACCTGTACGCATCCGCCCGCTTCGATAGTGGATGCAATATCCGGATTCATGAACAGCAAGTCGTCGTCTTCGTGCGGAACGAAGATCAGGTCTTTGATGCCATTGCATTGAACCAGGGATGGGCTCGCCCAGCTCGTGCCAATGCCGCCGGTTAAAACGAGCGCACAAAACCAGACAAGTAGGGGCCGGACGATTTTCAAGATTTCTTGTAATGAGTTTCAAGAATTCTATTCCAGTTTTATACGGCCGGCAAAGCCCTACGCAAGGTTGCGCGAGCCGATAAGTCGTTGTCGGCAGAACTCGCTGTAAGTCCTTGGCGGCTGCTCCTAGGTTGTCGATCCGACGACCTTTTTCACGAACTCCGTTTTCAGACTCATGGCGCCGAAGCCGTCGATCTTGCAGTCGATGTCATGGTCAGCGTCCACCAAACGAATATTCTTCACTTTGGTTCCCACTTTGATCACGCCGCTCGAGCCCTTCAGCTTGAGGTCCTTGATGACGGTCACTGTATCGCCATCCTCCAGGACATTGCCGGCAGAGTCCCGGTAGACTTTGACGTCGCTCGCAGCGGCCGTTGTGTCTGCGTCTGTCCACTCGTTCGCGCATTCGGGGCAGATGAAAAGGATGCCGTCTTCATAGGTATATTCGGACTGGCACTTGGGACAGGGGGGTAGTGAGTTCATGACTCCTCCATAAAACCAGACAATGTGAGATTGCGAGGCGTCGCGCTATACGAGCGCCAGCACGCTATATCCCCGCGGCGAGCCTCCTTATGGTGGTGCCTTGAGACGATCGAAGTGATCAGGAAAGGGCTGTTTCGATACGGAAGAGCTGCGCTTCGCACTGACCCAGCACGTTGTCTTCGACTGGGAGCAAACACCGGCTAATCTGACGCTGCGCCGTCCAACCTAATGGTTTTATGAACTATCGCGCCGTCATCCGAAGGGGCCACTCCCGGAGAGGACGCGGCAGCCGCATTCTTTCCTGCAGGGATACAACCCTTGTCCATGTAGAGACCGTTCAGCCGCTTATATCGAGCTTGAGCCGCCCTCGCCTCAACAGAGTGAGCGTCGCTCGTATCCATGAAAAACAAGGGCACGAGCAAAAAAGCACCGGCTACGCCCAAACCTACGTTTTTAGCCACCTGTCCATTCCCTTTGGAATCGCTTGCCGCCTGCTGCGCTTGCATGTCGGCCATTTCGTTTTCAATGGACCTGCAACTCATGATGTCGTCGCCGGCTTGTGCGACGGGGATCGGATTGGGTGTGGTGTGAACACAGGCGGTGAGGAAAGCTACTGCACTGAGCGCGGCAACGAGCCGAGTAATTTTCAGGGTCTTTAAATTCATACAAAAAATCTACAGCACACTAATTTCAATTCGTATCTTCGATGACGAAGTTTATCAGACGCATATCCATCGAAAAGCAGCGTTGGTCGCCACATTCTGGTAATGTGGCGCCCTAATCCCCCAGATAAACGGAGCAAGCCAAACCTGATGCAGTTCAACGACACGACAACCTCGCTAAGCTCGACTTTGACGCGTACCATCGACGCCATCCAAGGCGAAACGGTATCTCTACGCGAATTGATGGCCTCGATCGGCGAGCAAGGGCTACTGCTGCTGTGCGCACTCGCGACACTACCGTTCCTGATTCCCGTTTCGATACCCGGGGTTTCCACTGTTTTCGGTGCGGCAATCGTCTTGTTGGCAGTGGCGATCACCCTGAACCGAATGCCCTGGTTGCCGGAAAAGATTCTGGATCGGGAGCTCGATGCACAAAAGCTCCTGCCCGCCCTGCGAAAAGGGGTGCGCATCGTTTCGCGCATCGACGCATGGGTGCGACCGCGGGCCAGCCAGATGACCGCCAAACACATGACTGTCATCAATGGCTGCGTACTGGTATTCGGCGGACTCCTGTTGATGGCGCCCTTCGGCCTCATCCCGTTCTCGAATACTGCACCGGCGGTCGGCATACTGTTGCTGGCGATCGGCATGATCCAGCGCGATGGCGTGTTCGTCATCCTGGGCTATCTCAGCACAATACTGACCGTCATCTATTTCGGCACACTTCTGTACGCCGCCTTGTGGGCCGGGGGAGCGCTGTTCGGATAGGGCGGGCACGCCAACTTTCCTCGAAGTCCTGAATCGCCAGGTAACGGCGACCCTATGCGAGCGCGGTCGACTGCCGTGCAGTAGCGAATCAGCCGATATACATGCTGTTCCTGTTCCGATATATTGGCGGCTGGCTTCCCATCTTCGACCACGACTCAAGGACTGCCCATGAGGAACACTGCCGTATTTCCCGCAGCCCTTGCCTTCGTGCTTGCAGGCTGCGCTTCGGTTCCGGCGGGGTCGGGATCCGAGCCAGCACGGACGGAGGTTTGCCAGGCAACCAACGAACAAGAAATTGCAGGCTTGTTTGACCGATGGAATCGATCACTGCAAACCGGCGACCCTCACGCTGTCGTCGCCAACTACGCCGCGCGTTCCGTACTCCTTCCGACCGTCTCGAACACACCGCGGCTGACAGAGGCCGAGAAGGAAGACTACTTCCATCACTTCCTGGAAAACAAGCCGGTCGGGAAAATCGATTCCAGATTCATCGACATTGGCTGCAACACCGCGATCGACGCCGGACTCTATACGTTTACCTTTGGAAGGACGGGCGCCCAGGTCAGGGCTCGTTATACCTATACCTACAAGTGGGACGGGAAACAGTGGCTGATTACCAGCCACCACTCTTCCGCCATGCCCGAGAAAAAGTGAAGGCAGCATAGGAGGCGCGTTCGCCCCGCGACGCCCGCCTATTCAGTCAGGCGCAGTTCCGTCAAGGCGCCGGCTATCGAGCGGAATAAAAACGGGCGCTTGTTTAAGCTCAGCGGCCGCCTGCGGCAAGCAGAGAGGCTTCAATCTGGCGATAGCCGCGCGTGCGTGCGTGCTGAAGAGGCGTCACGCCCTCGCGATCGGCCAAATTCGGATCGGCCCCTGCATCAAGCAACATCTCTACAATTTGTTGGTGCCGCTTGCCCCCGTCACCCAGAATGACGGCTTCGAGCAAGGCCGTCCAGCCCAGGTTATTGACATGGTCCACGGCTACCCCGGCATCGATGAGGGTACGGACCGTCTCGACATGCCCTCGTTCGGCGGCCGGTATAAGCGCGGTTCCCCCGTAACGGTTCGTGCTCCTGAGATCCGCGCCGTGCGCCAGCGTCATCTTCAGAATTTCCAAGTGTCCCCGGGCACCAGCATAAAGATAAGGGCTATCGTTGATACGATCCTTGGCGTTCACATCGGCGCCGGCATCGATCATTGCCCTGGCGGCTTCCACGTTGTTTGCCCGTGTAGCGACCAGCAAAGGGGTTGAGCCTGATGGATCACGCGCATCTATGGGGCTGCCCATGGAGCGAAGCCGCTGAATCGCCTCGACGTCATCCTGTTCGGCGGCGCAGTGCAACGGGTACGAATCCATGGTTTTGCCTGAAGAGCCGGGCGGGAATGCGAATGTCAGCATAACCGCGGCAATGAGTGACCTGATCATAGTGCCTCTCCATCATCCAACAAGACGGCATGAGCATTCAGCCGTCGCTCGAGGAATCTTTGTCTACGCGGCCTTGCGCCGACCAATGCGCCACAGGCAGGTGCCAGCCATGCCGGATGGCCATGAACCGGAGTGCAAAGCATACGGCCGCGCCAGCCAATGCGGAATACCCGTAGGGCAATCCCAGCGACTCTCCGGCGACGACGATGGAGGCGCCGGCCAGCGCCGCGACGGCATAAAGGTCGGAACGGAGCACTTGCGGAATGTCCGTAACGAGCACGTCACGCATCATGCCGCCACCAATGCCAGTCAGCATCCCCAGTAGCGCGGACATGACCGGACTTAGCCCGCATTCAACCGCCTTCTGCGCGCCCGCGACCGCAAAAAGCGACAGGCCCACGGCATCGAACAGGAGTACGGGGCTGCGCAGCCTGTCCACCCCGGCATACCAGAAGAAAACGATGAGGCCCGCCAGCAGGGAAACAAGCAGATAGCGTTGGTCCATGAGCGCCGCGGGCGGCACCGCGCCGATGAGGACATCGCGCGTGATGCCCCCGAAGTTGCCCGCCACGAATGAGAGGACGAGGATACCGAAGATGTCGAGGCGGCGGTCTACAGCAGCCATGGCGCCGCTGATGGCGAAGACGAAGGTGCCCCCTAAGTCTATGCCTCGTACGAGGGTCTCGACGGTGATCATGCTGAGAAAACCGATCCACGCTTGGCCATAGTGCGCTCCTGCTGTCAGCAGGTATCACTATAAACCCTTGGCCCGGACTCTAAGCCGCCAGCCCCGGGAGACCAGGTCTCATTCCTCGGCCAGCTCTCCCAATGTGACCTGCTTGACGGGCGGCCGGACGCGGAAATAGCCCACGGTCGCCGGCTCCACTCCGCGCACGGTCGCGATAAGCTCCGTCACCGTCAAGCCGCACTGCCTTCCTTGGCACGGTCCCATACCGCAACGGCTGAAACTCTTGGCCTGGTTCGGGCCAAGGCAACCCAAGGCCACATGATTACGCAGCGCTCCTGCGGTGACCTCCTCGCATCGGCACACGATGACGTCGTCCGCGGGCACGCGATGGGCCGCCTTGGGCCGGTATAAAGCATCCAGGAAGCGACGAAATTGGCGGGTCTTGTTCAACCGACGATTAAGGCGGCTCACCTCCTCATCCCGGGCCCCAGCGGACAACCGTCCTGCGCGCCCGGATATCTCTATGCCTATCAGCCGGCCGTGCTGCGCTGCCGCTTGTGCGCCAATGATGGCGGCCCCATCACCGGCGACGAATATGCCCGACGCTCCATCCAGTTCGCCCACCGCGTTCGTCTTGGGAAGCCAGCACAATTGCTGCTCTGACCACTCATGTGGTGCCCGCAAAGACCAAGTAAATTGCGTGTTCGGCACGACACCGTGATGCAATAGCAGGACATTTGCCGCAAGACAATGCACCTTGCCGCCGGACGTAAACTTGAACTCACGAACGCGATCGTCACCTGTCGCTTCAAGGTTCGATGCGTTCGTAAAGAACGGCACGCCCGCCTTCTTGATCGTACGCAGCAACTTCAAGCCCTTCGCCAAAGACGAAATATCGCTTGCCGCCCCTCTGCCATCTTGCAAGGCACGCCAATAGTCCGACCAGCCCGTCGTGTCCACCACGGCCGCTATCTGAGTGCCCGCCGCAAGATACTGGGCGGCCAGCAGGTAAAGCAGTGGACCGCAGCCAGCGAGGATGACCGGACCCATCGCGGTCGCCCCCGCAGTCTTCAGCAGGATCTGCGCAGCCCCTGCGGTCATGACGCCGGGCAAGGTCCACCCCGGTATGGGAAACGGCCTCTCCATTGCGCCGGTCGACAATACAACGTAGTCCGCTTGCAACGACGAGCTGCGTCCCCCCTGGGTCAAGTGCAGCGTCTTGTCACGGGTCACTTCCCAGACCGCTGTATCAGGCATGTAGTTAATGCGCCCATCCAGCAAGGGGGCGACGAGAGCATCGCCCGCGCAATAGTCGGGGCCCAGGACCTCTCGCATCTTCCTTGACGCTAGCGTTATACCGCGATAAATCTGGCCTCCTGGAGTGGCTTGATCATCCAGGATCGCCACATTCAGGCCATGCTCGGCGCAGACCGTAGCCGCCGCCATGCCCGCCGGCCCGGCACCAATGACGGCGACATCGACGTGTCCCTGCAGTTGTGTATCGCTTCCGTTATTCATAGCGTGCTGCGCCCCATTGGGTACGCACATCCATATTTTCCTTCACCGCCGTCATGCACCCCTGAACGTTCGGCTTGCCATCGATCTCAAGCAGACAGTCGAAACAGACGCCCATCATGCACCACGGCGCGCGAGATGACCGGCCGACAGGTGTCGTGCGAAACTGAGCGACCCCGCTTACCAGCAATGCAGCAGCGACGCTGGTGCCAGCAGGCACTTCCAGCGGCGTCCCATTGAAGCGAATCTCGATTCGGGGCCGCTCGCTAACAAGCGTGGGCTGAAACAATGCTTCTTCCATCATGCTGGTTCTCCCTTCGAAAACCGACCCGACGAGAAAGCGCGCGTCGAATCAGGATTTACCTCGTTCCCCAAGATCCAGGCGCTGATACGCTTGCAATGCAGGGCTGAGAGCGTGACGCCGCTATGGCACGTCACGATGAACGCGCCCGGACATTCCGCTGACTCTTCATAGATCGGAAAGCCATCAGGGGTCATGACCCGCAACGCGCCCCAAGCCCGCACCAGCTTGGCGTTGGCGAGCAACGGAAACGTCTGGACCCCTCTCCTGGCCAAGGCCTTCATGGCAGGCAACGTCGTCCGGTCGTCGTAGCCGACGTCTTCCTCCGTGGAACCCAACTGGACCGAACCTTCTTCAGTCTGCCTGGCTTTATTCGTGACAGACGCAAGAAACGGCTGCAAGCGTTCGGTCACGAGTATCTGTCCCCGGTTGGGCACCACGGGCGCGTGAAGCCCCAACATGGGTGCAAGCTTGCGATTGCCCAGGCCTGCAGCCAGTACGACGCGCCGAGCACGATAGGTCGCGGTGCCGACAGTCGCCGTGAAAATGCCATCGTCCCAAGCCAGATCTTGAACGGGAGCCCCGTTGATCAGCCTCGTGCCGGCTTGCGTCATGCCTTTATGCAACGCATGCAATAAGCGTAGCGGATTCACGTGGGCATCCAGCGGGCAAAAACTCCCCCCGACGACAGCCGGACCGATTCTGGGCACCCGCGCCTTGAGATCGCTGTAATCGAGCATCTGGAATGGCACGCCACCCTGATCCCATAGCGGCTGCAGCATGGCCTGGCGCTGCTCCATCTCTTCATCGGAAAAGCCGAACCAATAACCTCCGGTCTCGCGCAGTTGCACGTCGACCCCCGTATCGGCAAGCAATTCCGCGGCGAAGTCGGTCCACATCAATCGCGCCTGCCGGGTCCAGGCCGCATAGACGGGCAGGCCGTCGCCCTTGCCTTGCACCCAGACCAATCCAAAGTTTCCGCGCGAGGCCCGAACGGCCGCATCACCTTCATCGAGCAGGAGGGTCGACGCGCCGCTTTTCGCAGCGCCGTAGGCGACCGAAGCGCCGACCAGTCCGCCCCCTATCACCAGACAATCAACAACGTCTGTACTCATCACTGTCCTTGTTCGGCGGTTACAGCGGCATGCTTGCCGAATCGCGTTACTGCAAATGGCTTCAGGTCCACAGGCGACGGCTCGGACGCCGCCAATTCAGCGATAAGCGAGCCCATCATGGGCGCTGCGGTCAAGCCGAAATGGGCATTACCGAATGCAAGCAGGACCGAAGGAAAATTCGGCGATCGATCGAGGATGGGCAGACCGTCCGGAAGGGCCGGCCGCATGCCCATCCACTGCGTATAGTGCGTCGTCCGCATGCCCGGAAACATCGCTTCGGCATGCCGCAGCAATACGTGCGCGCGGCGCCAATCCGGTTCGGCCTGCAGGCCCGCATATTCGGCCGTGCCCGCCAGTCGCACTCCCATTTCCATCGGTGCGCTCGCGAACGAGAAGTCTTTATTGGTAATCGGCAAGCGCGGAACGATGCCCGGATCCGTCAGGGTCACGTGGTAGCCGCGCTCGGCCTCCAGCGGGACGAATGTGCCCAGTTGCGACGTCAATTCATTGGACCAGGCGCCTGCAGCAATGACGATTTGATCGAAAGCCTGCGTCTCGCCGTCCTCGAACACCACACCCCGGACACGCCCCTCCGACTTATCGAACCCCCTCACTCGCTTTGGTATCAGGGTCGCACCGCGGGACACGACTTGCTGGGCAAGCGTGCGCACCAGACGCTGGGGATTGAGGCATTTGCCATTGTCGGGGAGCAGCAGTCCGCTGCAGTAGTCTCGGGACAGCGCGGGCTCGAGATCCCGTAGGGCGTGGCCATCCAGAACTTCCGTTCGGATACCGGCCGCCTCGCGCATGAAGCGCTCCAGCTCTCTCCCGATCGCCTTTCCTGGGATGCGCGAGACATAGAGCTGGCCGGAGGTCTGGACGATATTCCCGTTACCAGTCGGTTCCAACATGTCTGCATAACGTTCGAGGCTACCTGCATGCAGCACCCGCATCGCACGCGACACCTCGAGCGCCCGCTGGACACTGCTGGAGCGCAGCCACTGCAAGCCCCATGGCAAAAAGCGCAGAAAATGCCTGGGCCGTATTGCCAACGGACCCAGAGGATCGGTCAGCCATCCGGGGATCTGACGTAGAGAGCCCGGTACCGAATAGGGCACGACTGCGCCGGGACTGATATTTCCGGCGTTGCCGAAGGAACATCCATCGCCAGGCTCGCGCTCATCCGCCAAGCTCACCGAGTAACCTTTTCGTTGAAGCGCATGCGCACAGGCGACACCGATGATGCCGGCGCCGATGACCAGGATACGTTGATTGCCCATCACACTCTGCCGAAAATTGACTGAAGCACCTGCCACGACACGGTCAGCCGTAGTATTTTTTGCGGTATTTCGACTCGAGCATGCCAGCCAGTACCGTCAGCGGAACGATGAGCACAAGAAACATGACCGCGACGGCCGTCAGGACCTCTATGGGGCGAAAAGACTGAACGCTGATCTGCTGACCGATGTACAGGACGTCCGCCACCGCCACATACCCCACCAAAGAAGTGTTTTTCACGACAAGGACGCATTGGCTGACGAGCGGCGGGAATATCTTCTGAAAGGCAAGCGGCGCAGTAATGCGACGAAAAATTTGCCCTTTCGTCATGCCGACCGAATAAGCCGCCTCGATATGACCCTTTTCAATCGACTGAATGCCTGCCCGGAATATCTCGGCATAAAACGCCGAACTGTACAACGCCAACGCGAGAATGGCCGTAAAGAAGCCGCTCATGGTGAAGCCGGACAGGATGGGAACGCAGTAATACGCCCACACGAGCAGCACGAGCGGAGGTACCGCACGCACCAATTCGATGACACCTGTAATGGGTATGCCAAGCCACCGCGAGCGCGACCCTCTGAGCAGCGCGAAGCAGATGCCCAATATCGATCCGAGTAATATGGTCAAGCTCGCCAATTCGACGGTCAGCTTGAGCCCGTTCCAGAATGCGTCGCGGTACTGCCATACGACGCTGAAATCCCATGCATATGAAAGGCCGTTCACTATTTTTCCCGGAGTATGCGACAACCCCAATGCGCGACTGAGGTCTTCGACGATGATTACTTCGTTTGTTGCAGATAGCGATTCACGAAGGCGCGTGTTCTCGGTTCCGCGGTCGCGCCGAAGATATGGTCCGGTGGCCCGCTATCGCAGACGACGCCCTTGTCCAGGAAGACGATGTGATCGCAGACTTGATGGGCGAAGCTCATTTCGTGCGTGACAATAATCATCGTGAGGCCTTCCTGCGCGAGGCTGCGAATCACTTCCAGTACGTCCGCAACGAGCTCCGGGTCCAGCGCGGACGTCGGCTCGTCGAGCAACAATATCTTGGGGTCCAGTGCCAGCGCCCTGGCTATGCCCACCCGTTGCTGTTGCCCGCCCGACAAACGGCTGGGATAGGCGTCCAGCTTTTCCCCTAAGCCGACTTTTTCAAGAAGGCGGACACCCCGCTCGCGCGCCCGGGCAAGAGGCATGGACTGCGCAACGATCAACCCCTCGATGACGTTCTCGAGTGCCGTCTTATGAGGCCATAGATTGAATTGCTGGAACACCATCGACATCTGTCGACGTTGCAGGCTCAGTTCGCGTTGGGAGAGCGGAACACGCTTGGTGCCCGCATCCCTGAAACCTATCGGTTGCCCTTCGAGGAAGATGTCTCCCGAGGAAGGTGTTTCGAGCATGTTGATGCATCGGAGCAGTGTCGATTTGCCGGAGCCGCTGGCCCCGATAAAACCGACCACCTGCTGACGCTTCACACTTAGCGTGACGCCCTTCAGCACCTGCACATCGCCGAAGCTCTTGTGCAAATCCCGAATGGCGAGCAACGGTTGCGCTTCAGTCATTTCTGCTGTTCTGGAAGATACTTATCCCAAATGGCCTTGAACGAACCATCGGCTTGGTAGTACTGAATGGCGACGTTCATCCAGTCGCGCAGGTCGCCACTGTTCTTGCGCATGGCAATATTGACGGGCGAAGCCACGACGGGCGTCGGGATCACCATGGTGCCGGCCCCCTTGGACTGCTTGTAAAGCATGAGCGTCGGGTGGTTGGAAACCATGGCATCGACGCGCCCGCTTTCCAGTTCCATCACCATTGCGTTGCTTGCCTTGACCAGCGTCCAAGATGCATTCGGCAAGACCTTTTGTGCCGCCCGGGTTGTAGACGCGCCATCCACCGCTGCAACTTTGAACTCGGGGGTGTTCAGTGTTGACCACTGACTATACGAAGTCGGCGGCTCCTTCAATGTCAGGATGCCGATGCGTGATTCCGAAATGGGCGCGGAAAAGTCAATGGCCAAGGCACGTTGAGGCGTGGCGTTATAGCCGCCGACCACGTCGAAACGATTGGATTGAAGCCCGGCCGAAGCGTTGCCCCAATCGGTGGTCACGTATTCGACCTTGACGCCGATGGCACCAAACATCAGCTCCATCATTTCCGGGATGACGCCGACCCATTTTCCGACTGCGAGATCGTGCTTGTAATAAGGGAACGCTTCAATGGCACCGACGCGGACCACTTTTGACGACAGGATCTTTTGCATATCTGTCGCTTGTTGTGCCAGCACGGGCTGAGCAACGAAAGCTGCGCTCGATGCGAGCAGCGAGCCTGCCAGCCATTTTAAAAGTCCTAATTTCTTGATCACCGCGGTCTCCAAAGTGGTTGTTATGGAGGCCATTCTATCGATGGTCCGCAAGCGCGTGAAATAGAAAGATGGGATAGGCTATGCACAAACGGTATAGCTTGAAAACTCCGCACGTTGAGCACAATAAGTCCAGATCGCTTCTTTCTCTTCCGACGTTGCCTTATGGCTTCGATAAATGCGAAGGTCCATGGACGCAGTCCAAATGTCCGAACCTGCGAGGGCCAGCGTGCCCTTTACGATCTCGTCCTTTACCAGACATTCGGGTAACCACGTCAAGCCGCAGCCCGATATTGTCAACGCCTTCAAAGCTGCCGACATCGTATTGCGATGGCAAACTTGCAGTTCGGGGCGGCGCTTCTGCCCTTGGAGAATAGTCTCGACCATCTTGAAGGTAATCGTGTTCGGACCGCACTCCAGATAGGGAAGAGCTAAATCGCCCGGATCGTCCAGACAGAAGCGCGGCCTGCCGCTGTCATCCGTTGCGCTGACCGGCACCAGTTTCTCACTGCCCAGCATAAGGGACGGATACTGCTGCTCATCGAGCAACAAGGGGCAGGACGGGTGGACAAACGAAAGGAAAAAATCCACGTTGCCGCCAATGAGCGCTTCGACGCAATCTTGCGTACTGGAATTGACGACTCGCGTCTGCAGCGGTCCGACATGCGTTTCGAGATCAAGGATCCATTGCGGAAAAATGCTCAGCGCGATGGTGTGCACCATGGAAAACGAAACGAAGGCGTTCTTGCTTGCAAGCGCCGACTGCTGGCAAAAGTCCCGCTCGTCGGAAAAAGTGCGCAAGACATCCTTGGCAACATCCTTGAAACGCTCACCATCCGGCGTGAGCGCCGCCGGATAGGTGCTTCTGTCGACCAGCGTTACACCGAGCCACTGCTCTAGCTTCTGTATCCGGCGGCTGAATGCGGGCTGGGTGAGGTTGCGGATCTCGGCGGCGCGTGAGAAGTTCAGCGTCTTGCTGAGAACAAGAAAGTCCTCCAGCCATATGATCTCCATGAGAGCCCTCTATTGATACGAACGTGGCTCCATAGTAAGGGAAATCATTGCCGCGAGATCGATACGCAAGCCCTCCTAAGCCACGATCCCCGACACATCGATCTCGTACATCTGCCGTTCGTTTTCATGAACCGAATCGATGCACACCTTGGTGCCGTCCCGGTTCCAACGCGGATGCAGGTCGCAGCGATTCTCCTTTTTCAGCCCGGGATCGGCATAGAAGCTGCCCAGGTCGATCTTCCTGTTGTCGACGACATTGAAGAGGAAAAGAATGCGCTCATGCGTGGTCGAGTCGGGATAGGTGTCGCTGAGCAGCCATTGCTTGTCGGTCGGCGAGAAGCTCATGTGGCCGTTCTCGGTCAGGATGCCTTCGCCCACGACTTGCACGCGGCCCCCATCGCTATCCTCGTACAGGTGATAGTGGATCGAGCCGGCGTGCGGGCCCCAGACGATGATGCGGTCATCGTCGCACCAGAGCGGATGCGAGATCTGGTATTCGGATTTTTCGTAATCGAAGGTGCCGACAGCGTTCGGATCGAAGTCATCGGCCAGCTGGGGCAAGGGGTGATCGGAACACTCGAGCAACCGCATGTCGGAACCATCGGGATTGATGGTGATCAATCGGTGCAAAAAGCAGGTTTCGTCCAGGACCCGCTCCGTCCAGCGATGCAGGAACAGGATGCGGGACGACGCGGGATTGATCTCGATATGGCTGACCCAGTGTATGGCCTTGTCCATGGAGGCGCGATGATGGAACTGCTTCAGCGCGTCGTAGCTGACCAGCATCCGATGTGCGCCGGTGTCGAGGTCCATGATGCGTATGCCGTCGTCGGCGGGGCATAGCGGTAACTCGAACGGACCTCCGTCCTCGCTATAGCCGATGGTCTCATGCGTCACATACAGGCGTCGATAGTTGACGCTGAGCGCGTACTGGCCATTGGGCGCGACAACATAGATGGGCAGGGGCAGGTCGCGGCTTGCTCCGGTTTCAATGTCGCGGATGCGGCTGCCGAACCCGGGATAGACGGCGCTCTGGTCGTCCGTGCGAATGTTGTAGATGATCTTCGTATCGGAAATGCCATCGACCCACTGAAGCTGCGTACCCATTTGCCAGTTCCAGGCACGTGTCGTATCGACGACATGGAAACGATCGTGGTCGGCCGTATCGAAATAGCCGACCTCGGCCTCGAGTTGCGGGTGCAGCCGCGCGTCGGCAAAGGGCACCTGGAGCGCCAGCACGCGCCGGTTGCCGCGGTCCCAGGTGGATTTGTTGTAATAACCAAAAAAATGATGCTGGTCACCGCCGCCGAAGCGGCGGCACAAGGGATAAGAAGTCATGCTCACTGATTACGAACCCACGGAAATCTTGGCGGTGGTAATGACGTTGTCCCAGCGGGCCTTCTCTTTTTCAATATAGGCCTTGGCTTCGGCGGGCGAATTCCCGACCGGGGTCATGCCCAGCTTTTCCAGGCCCTTGCGGAAATCGGGGTTGGCATACACCTTCTGCAAGTCCTTGTTGATCTTTTCAACCAACGCGTCCGGTACATCGGCGCTCGCGACCAAGGTCGTGAACGACATGACTTCCAGGCCGGGCAAGCCCGCTTCTTTTGCGGTGGGAACGTCAGGCAGCTGGGGTGCGCGCGTATCGCCCGTGATGGCCAATGCCTTGAGCTTGCCGGACTGAACATGGGAAATGACCGTCGGCACATTCTCGAACACCAACTGGATCTGCTCGCCCAGCAGGTCGTTCAGGGCTGCAGAACTGCCCTTGTAGGGTACGTGAACGATGGGCGCGCCTGACTCCACTTTGTAGAGTTCGCCGATCATGTGCACGGACGAGCCGACACCGGCCGAGCCGAAGTGGATCGCTTCGGGCTTGTCCTTGGCCAGCTTGGTCAGTTCGGCCAGCGTATTGGCCGGCAGGCTAGGCGGTGCCACGACGACGTGAGGCATTTGCGCCACGATCGTGATCGGCTTGAGCTGCGCGCCCGGCTTGTAGGGCAGGGTCGGATAGACGCCATACGTGGCATGCAAGCCGATGGATCCCAGCAGCAGGGTGTAGCCGTCAGCGCCGGAATCGGCAACATAGCGTCCGCCTATGTGGCCGCCCGCGCCGGGCTTGTTTTCAACGACGACGGACTTGTTGTACAGCTTGCCCAGGTAATCGGCAATAAGGCGGCCCTGAATGTCGGAACTGCCGCCGGCCGAGAAGGGAACAACGATGCGGATAGGTTTGTTGGGATAGTCATCCTGCGCGAGCGCATGTGGGGCCACAGCGCACAGCGAGACGGCGACTGCTGTCAAACGGGCAGCCTTGACCCAGTTCGAGAAGAGCTTCATTTGGCTTCCTTTCACAAGTGTATGAAGAAAAATGCGGGATCCAGCCTAGACGCCGCCAGATGCAGCCCAGTGTAAAGAGCAGCACCAATTCATGAAAATGCTAATTTGCACAGGGGCTATGCTAAAAAGATATAACCTTTCCAGCCCAGACCATCGCCCTCGCACCGGGCGCCCCATCTTATCCCTATGAGCCGACCTCTCAATTTCAAGCAAGTCGAAGCATTTCGGGCGGTCATGCTGACCGGCACGACCACCGGGGCGGCGCGCATGCTGCATACGACGCAGCCGTATATCAGCCGACTGATCGGCCAGGTTCAATCGGCGTCCGGCATCCGCCTGTTCGACATGCAGCACGGCCGTCTGCGGCCCACGATTGAAGCACACGAACTGTTCGACACCATACAGCGGCAGTTCCTGGGCCTGGAGCGTATTGAAGCGAAGATCGACGCGTTGCGCCAGTCGGGCACCGGCAGCCTGCGCGTGGGGTGCACGCCCTCACTGGGGCTGGGTGTCGTGCCGACGGCCATCAGTGAATTTTCCGCCCGGCACCCGGACGTTCGGATCAACCTGCAAACGCTGGGCAGTCATTATCTGCGCGACGGGTTGCAACACGGCATGTTCGACCTGGCCCTGACCACCACCGCCATGGATGACAAGTCTTTCCATCAGCAGCACATTCATCGCAGCGGCGCCGTTTGCGTCATGCATCCCGGCCATCCCTTGTCCAGCAAGAAACAGGTGCTGGCGCGGGATCTGGGCGGCTGTGTGCTGCTGACGCTGAACGCGGATGATGAATTGTCCATCGCATTGGCCACCCTGCTGTCCGCCCGTCGCGTCCGCCCTTCTGCGCAGATCGAGACGACTTATTCCTCGACCATCTGCTCGCTGGCCGCCAGCGGCAATGGCGTCGGCTTCGTGAACGAATATGTCGCCGAAGTATTCGCGGACCGCCTGGCGATCCTGCCTTTTCATCCACGCATCGATGTCGACATGTATCTGGCCTACCCTCCACAGCGCGCCCCATCGCGCCTTGCCGACACCTTTGGCGGCATCGTCTGCGACATTCTTGCGGGGCGATCGTCGCCAGCCCCTGCTTAGGCCGCGCGCCTTTATACTTTCTTGATGTTTTCTTGATATCGCGACGGATAGACTGGCCTCGGATGCCCCCGAGCCGGGGGACAGCGCCAGGGGCACCGGTTCCGGATATTTGCCGCGGCATAGCGCTCGAACCCTGATCAGGACAAACCGATGAAGCCTCCCTCCCACACAGTACGCATGCTCGTGGTGGAGGACCATGCCGGCCTGGCCGTCAACCTGCTCGAATATTTCGACAATAGCCGCTACATCCTCGACTTCGCTTCCGACGGATTGACTGCGCTGCACCTGATTGCCTGCAATACCTACGACGTCATTGTCCTGGACATCATGCTGCCGGGCTTGTCAGGTTTCGAGGTGTGCCGCCGCATACGGCACGACATGCAATGCTCGACGCCGGTCATCATGATGACGTCCAAGGATCAGCTCGACGACAAAGAACGCGGCTTCAGCGCCGGCGCCGACGATTACCTCGTCAAACCGTTCGACCTGCGCGAGCTGCAGCTGCGCGTCGAGGCCCTGTACCGCCGCAAGGCCGGGTTCACCCGAAAGCCGCAAATCCAGACACCCGGCATCAGCTACGACCCCGGAAAATGCATCGTACGGACCGACAACGGACAGGAACTCGAGCTCTCCGGGACCTCGGCGCGTATCTTTGAAGAACTGATCAAGGCCTATCCCGACTTCCTTTCCTATATCGACATCCAGGACCGGGTGTGGGGGGAACGGGAAGTCGACATGAACACACTCCGCACTCACGTCTACTCGCTCAGAAAACTGCTGGACGAGCATTTCCACTTTCCCATGATCAAGACACTGCATGGTCGGGGATACCGGCTGCTGGCGCCAGGCACCGACCACCATGAAGCGTAAATCCATATCCCGGCGGGTATACCGAAGCATCCTTGCCGTGAGCGTCGTCAGCATGATCGCCATGGTCCTGACAGTGCTGCTGATCAATGAAGATCTCGAGGCCACCATGCTCAAGGTCGAGTTCGCCCAAGAGCGGGACTTCATCCGCGCCAGCGCAAGCAGGGACACGGTGCTCGTCTGGGACAGGCCTGGCCTTTCCATTGTTTTCGTACCTGCCGGCCAGCGGCCGCCCCTGCCCATGCCTAAGGTGTTCCAGGGCCTGCCGGGCGATTACTCGGCTGAAATGGACATGAACGGCGACACCTACCTCGTCAGCGTCGACACCGACCCGACCGGCACGCTGTACGTGGCCAAGAACATCACGCATTTCGAAGATCGGGAAACGCTATTTGGCATCGCCGTCATTCTCATGGCGCTGGTGATCATGGCTTTCAGCCTGCTGCTTGCCGTCTTGAGCAGCCGCCGTATCGTCAAGCCCCTGAAGCGCCTGGCGGACGACGTCAGCACCATCCCCGCCGGCCGCGCCATGCCGCGGCTGGAGAGCGACTACGTCGACGCCGAGCTGCATTCCATCGTGATGACCTTCAACCAGTTCCTCGGCGAGCTCGAGTCCTATGTCAAGCGCGAACGATCGCTGCTCAGCCTGGCCAGCCATGAGCTGAGAACTCCGATCGCCGTCATGTCCGGCGCGCTCGACGTCCTTGAACGGCGCGATCAATTGAATGCCAACGATCGCGAAACGCTCAGGCGCGTTCGCCGCGCATGCGACGAAATGAGGGACAACGTCGACATCCTCCTCAAGCTGGCGCGCCGCGAAAGCGACGGCAAGGAGCACGAGCTGCTCGACATCGTGACCGTCGCCCGGCAGGTCATCGATGACCTCGGCGTCGGCAACCCGGCGGGGCAACGGGCGACGTTGTCCGCGACAGGCCCCCTGCACGTGAAGACCGACCCGGTGATGGCGCGCATGCTGTTGCGCAACCTGATCCAGAATGCCGTTCAGCATACGCGCGGGCGGGTGACGGTGACCATCACCGACGACATCCGGATCGAGGACGAAGGGATGGGCCTGACTTCAGAGCAGCAGGCTGTCCTGCTGGGGAAGTCGGGCGCGTCGCCCGACGCCGTTCCGTTGGGTGGCCTGGGCCTGTACATCGTCACACTAATGTCCGAACGACTGGGCTGGCCCCTCGGCATCGAGCAGACGGATACCCACGGCACCCTGATTGTGTTGACCCCCCCTCGCGCCGCTTTATAAAACCTTGATATTTGCTTGACGAAATCTTGCCACGCTCCCTCGTATGCTGGCCTTCGTGACCTGCACTGACGACGGGAGTGTGCCTTGATGAATGCTTTTTCGGATATACCGGATTCCGAACTACCTTGGGCGACCGCCATCGAGCTGTCGGTTGTCATTCCGCTGTACAACGAGCATGAAGTCTTCCGGTTGATGCACGAGCGGCTGACAACCGTCCTGGATAGCCTGGACGTCCGTTACGAGCTTGTCCTGGTGGATGACGGCAGCAAGGACGGCACCTCCGAAGCCATGGAAAGGCTGGCGCGCCGCGATCCCGCGGTCACGACGGTTTTCCTGAGCCGCAATTTCGGAAAGGAGGCCGCACTGACGGCAGGGTTGGCACATGCCCGCGGCGACGCCGTCATTATCATGGACGCCGATTTGCAGGACCCGCCCGAGCTGATTCCCTCGATGCTGCAGGCATGGCGCGAAGGCGCGGATGTGGTCTGCATGCGGCGTCGATCCCGATCGGGAGAAACGTGGTTCAAGTGCTTCAGTGCGCGTCATTTCTATCGGTTGCTCAACGCCGTGAGCGATGTCGACATCCCGGCCGATACCGGCGACTTCCGCTTGCTGAGCCGCAAGGCCGTGGACGCCATGGCCGAGTTGACCGAAAGAAACCGCTACATGAAAGGCCTGTTCGCCTGGATAGGGCTGCCGACCCGATGCCTGGATTATGACCGTGCTCCGCGTGCCGCCGGGGCCAGCAAGTGGGACTTCCTGGGCCTCATGAACCTTGCCTTCCAGGGCATTACGTCGTTCTCCACCGCGCCATTGCGGCTGTCGATAGGCGTGGGTATGGTCACTGCTTTCCTTGGCGTCCTGTATACGCTGTGGATCATCATCAAGGCGCTCTTCCTGGGCGATCCGGTGCAGGGGTTTCCAACCCTGGTTTCGGTGATCGCCATCCTGGGAGGCGCCCAGTTGCTGTCCATAGGGGTGCTGGGAGAATACATCGGCAAAACCTACTACGAGACCAAGCGGCGTCCCCTTTACATTTTGCGCAAGCCGGTACGGCGCGGCAGGGATCGGGATCTGGCCCGGCAATACGGTGCTGCGGCGCCGGCACAACAGGAGGAAGTCGATGCCGCGCTCCAATAGGAGTGCATGGATCACGCTCCTGATGGCGCTGTCCCTGCCGTTGCTGTCGATGGCTATCGTGCCCCTCTACGATACGAGCGAGCCGCGGTACGCCGAAATTGCGCGCATCATGGCCTCCACTCAGGACTGGGTCATGCCATGGTTTGGTCCGGGCACCCCTTTCTGGGGCAAGCCTCCGCTTTCATTCTGGGCCCAGGCCCTGTCGATGAAACTGTTCGGCTACAACGAGTTTGCCGCCCGGCTTCCGTCGTGGCTATGCCTGTTGGCGACCAACGGCTTCTTGCTGGTCGGCGTCAGTGCGTTGCGCGGCCCCCGCATCGCCGTGTGGTCGGCGGTCGTCTACAGCACGTGCGCCGTCGTCTATATCACGTCCGGAGCTGTGCTGACCGATCCCTTCCTGGCGATGGGCACGACCTTGTCGATGATCTCGTTTGCCCGTTGCGTTCGCCGCCGGGATGGCGGCGCGGCTGGTCAGGACACCGGCCCGCATGGCGTGGCCACCTTGCCCTGTTCCCCGTGGTGGCAGTACGGATTCTTCGTGGGCCTGTCGGTCGGCCTGCTCGCAAAGGGCCCGCTGGCGGCAGTCCTGATCGGCGTACCCGTCGGGCTCTGGTATGCACTGAACTTCAAACGACGCGAATGGACGACGTGTCTTCCCTGGGCCAAAGGCCTGGCCCTCGCCGCCTTGCTCAGTGTGCCGTGGTACATCCTGGCCGAGATCAGGACGCCCGGGTTCCTTGACTACTTCATCGTGGGTGAGCACATACGCCGCTATCTCGATCCGGGCTGGCACGGCGACCTGTACGGCAAGGCGCATGTTGAACCCTATGGCATGATCGCCTACTTCTGGCTGCAAGCCACTTTCCCCTGGGGCCTCTTGATGCTCGGGGGTGTCGTGAGTGCCCTGCGCAGCCGGTCGATCCGCTCGGCCATGTCGGCTATCCATGATGACCCATTGCGCACCTACTGGCTGGCGTGGGCGCTATTCACCCCCGTGTTCTTCACGTTCTCGGCGAATATCCTCTGGACTTACCTGCTACCCGCCATAGCACCCTTCAGCATCCTCACCGCCACGATCATCGACAAGACGATCGATCGCACGGCCGTTGCGGACCGCAAGCTGATCACGGTGGCGGCTGTCGTGCCCGCGGCAATCCTGGTGCTGAGCCTCGTTGCGTTCGCCCGGCCCGAGCTACGAGGTTCAGAACGAGGTCTCGTTCACTATGCCGCACAGCATGAGGAACCTGGCCTTCCCCTGCTCTACCTGTCGAGTTTGCCGTTTTCGGCACGGTTCTACTCGGCGGGGCGGGCCGCGGCGGTCAGCAAAAGCCGACTTGCCAAATGGATCGCCCGCGGGGTGCCCTTTCTTCTGGCCGTTCCCAAAGACGACATGAGCGAGGTTGCCAAGCTTCTGGGGCGACCGCTGGAAAGGCTGTATGTCAACGATCGCTACATACTGGTGGAGGTGGATGGCAGTTCGTACGCCGACGCGCGACACAGTCGTTAGCGCACCAGGCATGGCCGCTTGGGATCGAAGGCCCAGCCCGGCATCAGGAACTGCATGGCTACGGCGTCGTCGCGCGCGCCCAGTCCATGTTGCTGATAAAGACGATGCGCCTTCTCGACCTCGGCCATGTCCAACTCCACACCCAGGCCAGGGCGCTCGGGCACCTGGACGTAGCCGTCGGCGATCTGCAGCGGCTCTTTCGTCAGGCGCTGGCCGTCCTGCCATATCCAGTGCGTATCGATGGCCGTCACACGGCCGGGAGCCGCCGCGCCGACGTGCGTGAACATGGCCAGCGACACATCAAAGTGATTATTGGAGTGCGATCCCCAGGTCAATCCGAAAGCCTCGCATGTTTGCGCGACGCGCACCGACCCGGACATCGTCCAGAAGTGCGGATCGGCCAGGGGAATGTCCACCGATTGCAAGGACAGCGCATGCGCCATCTCGCGCCAATCCGTCGCCACCATGTTGGTCGCCGTGGGTAATCCCGTCGCGCGCCGGAACTCGGCCATGACCTCGCGACCCGAGAATGTGCCCTCGGCGCCGCAAGGGTCCTCGGCGTAGGCGAGCACGCCGTGCAGGTCCCGGGTCAGGCGGATGGCGTCCTTCAGCAGCCACCCTCCGTTCGGATCGAGCGTGCAGCGGGCCTGCGGGAAGCGCTCGTGCAGGGCGCGTATCGCGTCCACCTCTTCCTCTCCCCGCAACACGCCGCCCTTGAGCTTGAAATCGTGGAAGCCGTAGCGTGCATGTGCCGCCTCGGCCAGGCGCACAACCGCCTCCGGCGTCAAGGCTTCCTCGTGACGCAGACGCAACCAATCGTCCGAGTTGTCGGGATCGCTGCGATACGGGAGGTTGGTCTTGTTGCGATCACCCACATAAAACAGGTAGCCCAGCATCTGGACTGCATCACGCTGCTGTCCGTCGCCCAGCAATGCGGCAACGGGAACGCCCAGGAACTGGCCGAGCAAGTCGAGCAGCGCAGACTCGACTGCCGTCACAGCATGGATGGCGACGCGAAGGTCGAACGTCTGCTGACCTCTTCCGCCACTGTCGCGGTCCGCATAACGGCGGCGCATCGCAGACAGAACGGCGTTGTACGCGCCGATAGGCTGGCCCACGACGAGTTGCGCCGCCTCTTCAAGAGTGTTGCGGATCCGTTCTCCGCCAGGTACCTCGCCGATGCCGCGGTGTCCGCTGCTGTCCGTAATGATGACCAGATTGCGCGTAAAGAACGGTGCATGGGCGCCGCTGAGATTAAGCAGCATGCTGTCTTGCCCCGCGACGGGAATGACGCGCAAGTCGGTGACCACGGGCGTGGATGAGGACATAGGTGGGACTCCTGGGCGACCCGGCGTGGCATAGCTTGGCGGGCCTTTGATTCGTTGCGGAAACGCGGTTTGGTACCGCTACCATACAGAATGGTAGCGGTACCAATGTCATTGGTCAATGCCCGGATACTGGGAGTTCTACTAGTCGGTTGTTTCGCGCTCGATAAGCGCGAAGCCCACGTCGACAACACGCTGCTCCACCGGACGATCATCGGCCCGTTCGATCAGGAAATGCGCAGCCAGCTTGCCGATGTTCGCCCCATTGATACGGACGGTACTGAGCGCAGGCACCATGTCCGCAACAAAAGGGACGTCGCCGAACCCCATGATGGCGATGCGCCCCGGCACCGGGATGTTGCGTTCCCGGGCCTCGGTCAGGACGCCCAGCGCGAGGAGATCCGAACTGCAGAAAATAGCATCGACGTCGGGGCGCGCCTGCAGCAGCCGGACAAAGGCTTCGCGGCCGCTCTTGATGGTTCTGGATTCGCCCACGTCGACGATAGAGACCTGACCCAACCCCTGTTG
>Ga0182739_1001112_pt1 | contig 29652 bp, 24 predicted proteins | sample eDN5th30CBELigBY_FD_128873 | JGI IMG/M metagenome (GOLD analysis project Ga0182739, IMG submission 128873) | Enriched backyard soil microbial communities from Emeryville, California, USA - eDNA 5th pass 30_C BE-Lig BY (version 2) (version 2) | ecosystem: Environmental > Terrestrial > Soil >... | reverse complement strand
TTGCGGGTGGCGTTGACCAGTTCCATCAGCTTGGCCACCACCACGTTGAACTTGCCCGAATCCAGCAGTTCGGCGCAGTCGGCCACCGTGCGGTGGGTGATGGCGCGCAGCGCCCGGTCCCCGACGGCCGGATCGGCCCCGGCCCCGCTGGCCACGTCCCCGGCCAGGCGCCAGGCCCGGGCGAGGAACTTGCCCGACCCCGACGGGGAGACGTCCGCCCAGTCGACGTCGTCCTCCGGCGGGGAGGCGAAGACCATGGTCAGGCGCACCGCGTCGACCCCGAACCTGTCCAACTGCTCGCCCAGGTCCACCCCGTTGCCCAGCGACTTGCTCATCGCCTTGCCGCCGTTGAGCACCTGTCCCTGGTTCAGCAGCGCGCTGAACGGCTCGGTGAACGGCACCAGGCCCAGGTCGTGGACCACCTTGGTGAAGAACCGGGAGTACAGCAGGTGCAGGATGGCGTGCTCGACGCCGCCAACGTACTGGCCCACCGGCATCCAGCGGGCAGCGGCCGCCGGATCGAACGGCCCCTCCGTGTACTGCGGGGACACGAAGCGCAGGAAGTACCAGGAGGAGTCCACGAAGGTGTCCATGGTGTCGGTGTCCCGCTTGGCGGCGCCTCCGCACTGCGGGCAGGGCACGTTGACCCAGTCCTCGGCCGCGGCCAGCGGGGAGGTGCCCTTCGGGGCCAGCTGCTCTCCGCGCAGGTTGTCCGGCAGGCGCACCGGCAGCTGCTCGTCCGGGACCGGAACCTCGCCGCACCCGGCGCAGTGGATGATCGGGATCGGGGTGCCCCAGAACCGCTGGCGGGAGAGCAGCCAGTCGCGCAGGCGGAAGTTCACGGTACGCTCGCCGGTTCCCGCGGCCTCGACGATCTCGATGGCGCGGGCGATGCCCTCGGCCTTGCTCAGCCCGTCCAGCTCGCCGGAGTTGACCAGGGTGCCCTCGCCGGTGGTGGCGATGCCGGTGGCGGCCGGATCCTCCTCGCCGGTGTCCAGCACCGCGCGCACGTCCAGGCCGAACTTCTTCGCGAAATCCAGGTCGCGCTGGTCGTGGGCGGGCACGGCCATGATGGCCCCGGTGCCGTAGTCGGCCAGCACGTAGTCCGCGGCCCAGACCGGCAGCTTCGCGCCGTTGAGCGGGTTGATCGCGTAGCGGCCCGTGAAGACACCGGTCTTCTCCCGCTCCGTGGACTGGCGCTCGATCTCCGAGAGCGCCTTGACCTGCTCCTGGTAGGCCTCCAGCTCGGCCCGGTGGGCCTCGGTCACCAGTTCCCCGGCCAAGTCCGCGTCCGCGGCCACCACGAAGAACGTGGCCCCGTGCAGGGTGTCCGGACGGGTGGTGAACACGGTGACCCTGTGCTCCGGGCGGTCTTCCGCGGCCTCGATGACGAAGTCCACGTGCGCGCCCTCGGAGCGGCCGATCCAGTTCTTCTGCATGGCCAGCACGCGCTCGGGCCAGTGGCCCTTCAGCTGCTCCATGTCCTCGAGCAGGCGGTCGGCGTAGTCGGTGATCTTGAAGTACCACTGGTTCAGCGACTTCTTGGTCACCGCCGTGCCGCAGCGCTCGCAGGCTCCGTTGACGACCTGCTCGTTCGCCAGCACGGTCTGGTCCTTCGGGCACCAGTTCACCGGGTGGTCCTTGCGGTAGGCCAGCCCCTTCTCGTAGAAGCGCGTGAACAGCCACTGGGTCCAGCGGTAGTACTCCGGGTCGGAGGTGTGCAGGCGGCGGGACCAGTCGGCGCTGATCGCGTAGCGCTTGAAGGACGCGGCCTGGGTGTCGATGTTCGCGTAGGTCCACTCGGCCGGGTGCGCGTTGCGCTTGATCGCGGCGTTCTCGGCGGGCAGGCCAAAGGAATCCCAGCCGATTGGGTGCATCACGTCATAGCCCAACTGGCGCCAGTACCGGGCCACCACGTCGCCCATCGCGAACGCCTCGGCGTGGCCCATGTGCAGGTCCCCGGAAGGGTAGGGGAACATGTCCAGCACGTAGCGGCGCTCGGCGGAGCCGTCATCCTTCGGCGTGAAGACGCCGAGTTCCTCCCACACGGGTGCCCACTTCGCTTCCAGGTCCTGGAAGCGGTACGTCGATCCGCCGGTTTCGGTGCCGGTTGGCTGGGTGCTCACTGTGTGCTTCGCCTTCTCCTTGTGCGGCCGTCCCGATCGGGGCGGACGTTCCGTATCCTGCCTGCCGTGCCGCCGGGACCTGTCCTGCCCGGAACATGCAAAAGCCCCTTGGCATGCAAGGGGCGGCCACGCGTTTCGAACGCGCGGCTAGCGTAGAAGCAGGATCGTCTCCATGCGGCCAGTCTACAACAGCGCCCGCGCCCGCCGGCGAAGGCCCGGGCGCCGCCGTCGGGGTCCGCCGCGTGGCTGCGGCGGCGGCGACAGTCAGGACGGCTGGGCGTCGTCGAGCCAGCCGAAGGTGCGCCGTACGGCCGATCCCCACCGGCGCAGCAGCGCCGCGCGGCGGCCGGCGTCCAGGTTCGGCACGAACCGGCGTTCCTCGTGCCAGGTGTGCCCCAGTTCCTCCAGGGAGGACCAGTTGCCTACGGCAAGCCCGGCCGCGAAGGCCGCGCCCAGCGCCGTCGTCTCCGTAACGGCGGGGCGCACCACGTCGATGCCCAAAAGGTCGGCCTGGAACTGCATCAGCGCGTCGTTCACGGCCATGCCCCCGTCCACCCGCAACTCCGTGAGCGGGCGGGAGCAGTCGGCGGCCGCCGCGGCAACCACCTCGGCGACCTGGAAGGCGGTGGCCTCCAGCGCCGCGCGGGCCAGGTGCGCCCGGGTGGCATAGCGGGTCAGCCCGAAGACGGCGCCACGGGCCTCCGGGCGCCAGTGCGGGGCGAAGAGCCCGGAGAAGGCGGGCACGAAGTACACCCCGCCGTTGTCCTCCACCGACGCGGCCAGCTCCTCCACCTCGGCGGAGGAGGAAATGATGCCGAGGTTGTCGCGCAGCCACTGCACCAGAGACCCGGCCACCGCGATCGACCCCTCCAGCGCGTACACCGGGTCCTGCCCGGCCAGCCGGTAGGCGACGGTGGTGAGCAGCCCGTTGGCCGAGTACACCGGCTCCGTGCCGGTGACCATGTTCATGAAGCAGCCGGTGCCGTAGGTGTTCTTGGCCGCGCCGGGCGCGAACACCGTTTGCCCGAAGGTGGCCGCCTGCTGGTCCCCCAGGATCCCGGCCACCGGCACCCCGGCCAGGATGTCCCCGAGCACCGGCTCGCTCGCGGAAACCGTCCCGTAGACCTCCGCCGAGGCGGCGATGCGCGGCAGCATGGCCGCGGGGATCCCGAACGCCTCCAGCAGCTCCGGGGACCATTCCAGCGTGCGCAGGTCCATCAGCAGCGTCCGCGAGGCGTTGGTGGCGTCGGTGGCGTGCACGCCACCGTCCGGGCCGCCGGTGAGGTTCCACAGCATCCAGCTGTCCGTGGTGCCGAAGGCCAGGTGCCCGGCCTCCGCGGCGGCCCGGGCGCCGGGCACGTTGTCCAGGATCCAGGCGATCTTGGTGGCGGAAAAGTAGGTGGCCAGCGGCAGCCCGGTCGCGGCATGGAAGCGGCCGGTGCCCCCCTGCACCGCCAGCGCGTCCACGGCCGCCTGGGTGCGGGTGTCCTGCCACACGATGGCCCGGTGCACGGGCTCGCCGGTGCGCCGGTCCCACACCACCGTGGTCTCGCGCTGGTTGGTGAGCCCGACAGCGGCGATGTCCCCGCGTCCCAGCCCGGACCCGGCGAGGGCCCGGGCCACGACCAGGCGCACGTTGTCGCGGATCTCGACGGCGTCGTGCTCCACCCAGCCCGGGTGCGGGAAGTACTGCTGGTGTTCGCGCTGGGCCGCCGCCACGATCTGCCCGGAACCGTTGACGACGACGGCCCGGGTGGACGTTGTCCCCTGGTCGATGGCGAGTACGTAGCGGCGCATTCCCCGAAGCTATCGGCCGCCCACCGGGCCGTCAACGCGGCCCGTGGCGCCTGCGCCCGCCGCGGGGCCCTCGCCCCTTAGCGCCTACCGGGCTCCCTTGCCTCGCTGCGCTCGCCGCGGGGCCCTCGCCCTTTAGGCTTGACGCATGAGTCCTGAACTGCCGGTTGCCGGCACCCGTGCGGCGACCGTCTCCGAGCACCTGGTCGAGGGCGCGCGGGTGCGCTGCTGGACCTACCCGGCCGCAGGCACGCCGAAGTCCACCCTCCTGATGGTCCACGGCTTCCGCGGGGACCGGCACGGGCTGGCCCGGATCGTGGACGCCCTGCCCGGGCACACCGTGGTGGTCCCGGATCTGCCCGGGTTCGGGGAATCGGAGCCCTTCCCCGCACTGCCGCATTCGACCGCCTCCTACGGACTGGTGCTGGGGGCGCTGCGCAGGGACCTGGCCCTGCCGCCGGACGCGGTGCTGCTGGGGCATTCCTTCGGCTCCATCGTGGCGTCCCACTACCTCGCCGCCTGTCCGGGGGACTTCGCGCGGCTGGTGCTGGTGAACCCGATCAGCGAACCCGCGCTGGAGGGACCGAAGGCGGTCCTGTCCAGGCTGGCCGCCGGCTACTACGCGCTGGCCCGAGCCCTGCCCGAGCGGCCCGGGCTGGCCGTGCTGCGCAGCAGGCTGGTGGCGGACACGATGAGCGCGGTGATGTCCAAGACCGGCGATCCCGCGGTCCGCGCCTACGTCTTCGACCAGCACCGGCGCTACTTCGGGGGCTTCAGCAACCGCCGCATGCTCGAGGAGGCCTTCAACGCCTCGATCGGCGGCCACGTGCGCCAGGTCGCCGCGCGGATCGGCGCGCCCACGCTGCTGATTGCCGGGGAGCTGGACGAGATCGGCTCGGTGGCCTCGCAGGAATCGCTGGCCGCCCTGTTCCCGGACGCGACGCTGCGGGTGATCCCCGGCGTCGGGCACCTGGTCCACTATGAGACCCCCGCCGAGGCCGCCGGCCTGGTCGAGGAGTTCCTCGCCTAGCGCGGGGCGGGCCGTTCCCCGCGCGCTACAGGACGTCCTCGGGATCGATCCGGACGTGGACGACGGGTTCGCGGGCGGCGCTGGAGACCGCCTTGCGCCGGCGCAGCTCGGCCGTGACGGAGGCACCGGCCGCGTAGCCGAAGAACAGCAGCCAGCGGTGCCCTTCCTCCTCCAGGACCGGCCCGTTCACGCGCACGCCCTCGGGCAAAGCGAGCCCCTCCACGAACCGGTCCGCGGCCCCGGCCGGCCCGGTGACGACAGCGGTGCGCACCGCCGGGGGGAGCCCCAGCTCGCGCCGCAGCCCCAGCTCCCGTTCCGCGTACGCCGCCGGATCCCAGCGCACCAGGGCCCGCAGCGGGTCCGATTCCTGGGCGGCGGCCACCACCGTGCCTCCGTCGCGGGAGGGCCGGGCCAGCGCCGCGGCCGACATCCACCGGTGCAGCACCTCCTCCCCCGTGCGCAGGCCGTCGCGGGCCAGCATGCGGTCCCCGTCCAGCAGCAGCACGGCCGCGTAGCCGCCCTCGGCCACCGGTTCGGCGCCGGGGGTCGCCACCACCAGGGCCGGCCGGTCCGGAACGCTGTCCCGCGGGCTGGCTCCGGTGGCGCTGACCACCGGCACCTTGGGGAAGGCCCGCCCGAGTTCCTCGGCGGTGCGGTCCGCGCCGATCGTGCTGGCGCGCAGCCGGGTGCCTCCGCAGGCCGCGCAGGACCAGGCCGGGACGTGCTCGCCGCACCACCGGCAGTCCGGGGCGGAGTGCGCGTCGCGGTACCCCAGCGGGCCGGTGCACCGCGGGCAGCGGGCGGGTTCGCCGCAGCGCTGGCAGCGCAGCGCCGGCACGAATCCGGTGCGCGCGACCTGGACCAGCACCGGACCGCGTTCCAGGGCGTCGCGCGCGGCCTGCCAGGCCACCCGGGGCAGCCGGGCCGCGTGCAGCAGCGGGTCGCGTTCCTGCTCGAAGGAGTTGGAGCTGGCCACCACCCGCGGCGCGGCGGCGCGCAGCACCGTCCGCGGCGGGGCCAGTTCGGTGGCCCAGCCGGTCAGCACCAGGCGCTGGGCCTCGGCGCTGCGGCCGTGGGCGAGCACCAGCAGCCCGGCGCCGCTGTGGTTGGCGCGCAGCAGCAGGGTTTCACGGGCGTGCTGGTAGGGGGCGCGCGGTTCGGCGTGGCTGGAGTCGTGGTCCTCCCAGATCACGAACAGGCCGGGGTCGTGCACGGGCGCGAACGCCGCGTTGCGGGTGCCCACGGCCAGCCGGACCGTGCCGCGGGAGACGCGCAGGAAGCTGCGGTACCGCGGCGTGGCGCCGTCGTCGGCGTTCAGCCGCGCGTAGCTGCCCTCGCCGAAGGCCTCGTCGAGGGCGGCGCAAAGCCGGTTCAGGTCGCGGGCGTCGGGGACCACGACGACGGCGCCGCGCCCCGAACGCAGGCACGCACCCACCGCCTCCGCCACCAAAGCGGGCCAGCCGCCGGGCTGGTTGGGCAGCACGGATGCCACCGCCCGCGGGGACGCCCCGGCGGCGAGGGCCGCGGCGAAGGCCGCGCCGCCGTCGTACGCCGCCAGCAGCCGCGGCTCGGGGCCGGGCGCCACCGGCACCGGGTCCGCGGCCGGCTCACGTTCCACCCGGGCCATGCGCGGGGGGACGGCGCTGCGCAGCACGTCGGAGACGGTGCCGGCATAGCGGGCGGCGACCGCCTCGCACGCGGCCAGCACGTCCGGGCGCAGGACGGGCTCGGCGGAGACGAGGGTGCGCAGCGGCTGCAGGCGCACCCCGGGCTCGGAGCCGCTGCGGCGCTCCACGATGAAGCCGGGCAGCTCCTGCCCGCCGAACCGGACCTTGACGCGCACCCCGGGCCGGGCGGTCGCGTCCAGGTCCCGCGGGACGAGGTAGTCGAAGGGCCGGTCCAGGTGCGGCACCGGAGATTCCAGCATGACGCGGGCCACCGGGTCCACCTCGGCGGCATCGGCCGGGAGCCCGGCGGACCCGCCCCCGCCCAGGCCGGGCAGGTCCAGGCCCGGCAGCTCCAGGCCGGGCAGGTCCGGCGCGGGCGGCTCCAGGGCCGGTCCTAGAAGTTGACGAAGCTGCGCAGCGCCTCGACGCGGTTGGTCAGCTCCCAGGTGAACTCGGGCTCCTCGCGGCCGAAGTGACCGTGCGCGGCGGTGCGCTGGTAGATCGGGCGCTTGAGGTTCAGGTCCTCGATGATGCCCAGCGGGCGCAGGTCGAACACGTCTTCGATGGCGCGGGAAATCAGGCGCGGGTCCACCGTCTCGGTGCCGAAGGTCTCCACATACAGCCCCACCGGCCGGGCGACGCCGATCGCATAGGCCACCTGCACCTCGGCGCGGCGGGCCAGGCCCGCGGCCACGACGTTCTTGGCGACCCAGCGCATCGCGTACGCCGCGGAGCGGTCCACCTTGGACGGGTCCTTGCCGGAGAAGGCGCCGCCGCCGTGGCGGGCGAAGCCGCCGTAGGTGTCCACGATGATCTTGCGCCCGGTCAGGCCGGCGTCGCCGACGGGTCCGCCGATGATGAACGGGCCGGAGGGGTTGAGGATGACGCGGGTGGCGGAGGTGTCCAGGTCCGTGGTGGCCAGCACCGGCTTGACCACTTCCTCCCAGAGGGCGTCCTTCAGGTCGGCCAGGGAGAGCCCCTCGGCATGCTGGGAGGAGACGACGACGGTGTTCACGGACACCGGCTTGTCCCCGTCGTAGCCCACGGTGACCTGGGTCTTGCCGTCCGGGCGCAGCAGCGGCTCGACGCCGGTCTTGCGCGCCTCGGTGAGCCGCTCGGAGAGCCGGTGGGCCAGGTGGATCGGGGTGGGCATGAACACGTCGGTCTCGTCGGAGGCGTAGCCGAACATCAGGCCCTGGTCGCCGGCGCCCTGCAGGTCGCGCGCGTCGGTCTGGATGCCCTCGCGGGCCTCCAGGGAGTTGAAGACGCCGTCGGAGATTTCCTGGGACTGCTGGCCGATGGAGATCGACACGCCGCAGCGGGCGCCGTCGAAGCCGTTGGCGGAGGAGTCGTAGCCGATGCCCAGGATGGTGTCGCGGACGATCTGCGGGATTTCGACGTAGGCGTCGGTGGTGACTTCGCCGGCCACGTGCACCAGTCCGGTGGTGGTGAGGGTCTCCACCGCCACGCGCGAGTCGGGGTCCTTGTCCAGCAGGGCGTCGAGGATGGCGTCGCTGATCTGGTCGCAGATCTTGTCCGGGTGGCCCTCGGTCACCGATTCGGACGTGAACAGGCGCAGGGAAGAGTTCTCAGAAGTCACCGGGACAGTTTACCGGCTCAGCGCCTCCGCGATCACCGCGACGACACCGGAGGCAACGTCGTCCTTGGTGCCGGAAAACGTGCGCGGGGCCGAGCCGTCCGCGGCGAGCACCGTGACGTCGTTGCTGTCGGCGCCGAAGACCAGGTCCTCCCCCACCTGGTTGACCACCAGCAGTTCGCAGCCCTTGGAGGCGAGCTTGCGCGCCGCGTGCTCGAGCACGCCGGCGGTGGCGTCTCCGGTCTCCGCGGCGAAGCCGACGATCAGTCCCGGCAGCCGGGTTCCGGCACCCTGGGCGGCGCGCCGGGCGACGGCCTCGGCCAGGATGTCGGGGTTGCGGACCAGCCTGATGACCGGGTCCTGGCCGTCCTCGCGCTTCTTGATCTTCGCGTCCGCGTAATCGGCCGGGCGGAAGTCGGCGACGGCGGCGGCCATCACCAGCACGTCGGCGCCCTCGGCGGCGGAGAGCACGGCGTCGCGCAGCTGGAGCGCGGTGGAGGCGGTGCGCAGGTCGACGCCGGCGGGGACGGGGGTTTCCAGGTGGGCCGCGACGAAGCGCACGTCGGCGCCGGCGGCCAGGGCCGCCCGGGCGATCGCGGCGCCCTGCTTGCCGGAGGAACGGTTGCCGAGGAAGCGCACCGGGTCCAGCGGCTCGCGGGTGCCGCCGGCGCTGACGACGACGGTGCGTCCGGCCAGCGGGCGCGGGGCCGGGCCGTGGGGTGCGTCCTGCTGGAGGAGCGGGGACAGGGCGGCGAAAAGTTCGGCCGGTTCGGGAAGCCGGCCCGGGCCGGAGTCCTTCCCGGTGAGCCGTCCCACGGCCGGGTCGATCACCAGCGCGCCGCGGGCGCGCAGGGTGGCGACGTTGGCCTGCGTGGCGGGATGCTCCCACATTTCGGTGTGCATCGCCGGGGCGAAGGCGACCGGGGCGCGGGAGGCGAGCAGGGTGTTGGTGAGCAGGTCGTTGGCCAGTCCGGCGGCGGCCCGGCCGAGCACGTCGGCGGTCGCCGGGGCCACCACCACCAGGTCAGCTTCCTGGCCGAGCCGCACGTGGTTCACGGTGTCGACCGCGTCGAAGACGTCGGCGGTGACGGGGCGCCCGGAGAGGGCCTCCCACGTCGCCTTGCCGACGAAGTCCAGGGCCGCGCGGGTGGGCACGACGTCGACGTGGTGGCCCGCCTCCTTGAACAGCCGCAGCAGCGACGCCACCTTGTAGGCCGCGATGCCGCCGCCGACACCAAGGACAATGCGCCGCTGCCGTGCCATCGTGGGGTGCTACTCCGCCGGTTCGGTGATCGGGGTGACCTCGAGCAGGCCCGTGTTGATTTCGCGCAGGGCGATCGAGAGGGGCTTCTCGTTCAGCTTGGTGTCGACCAGCGGGCCCACGTACTCGAACAGGCCCTCGTGCAGCTGGGCGTAGTAGGCGTTGATCTGGCGCGCGCGCTTGGCGGAATTGATCACCAGGGCGTACTTGGAGTCGGTGGTCTTCAGCAGATCGTCGATCGGCGGGTTGATGATGCCCTCAAGGTTCGTGGACACGAAGCCTCCAAAATATTCTGTGAGTGGGTCGATGGTGCCGGCCGGTCCCGGGTTGCGGCGCGCGGTTTCAGTGCGCGTGCGGCTCCAGGCCCATCAGGGAAACCAGTTCGTCCGCGGCACGCCGGATGTCGTCGTTCACGATGGTGACGTCGAATTCCGGTTCCGCGGCGAGTTCCAGTTTAGCGGTTTCCAGGCGGCGCTGCTGTTCCTCCGCGCTTTCGGTGCCGCGACCCACCAACCGGCGCACCAATTCGTCCCACGAGGGAGGCGCCAGGAAGACGAACTTGGCCTCCGGCATGGACTCCTTCACCTGGCGGGCGCCCTGCAGGTCGATCTCCAGCAGGACGTGCTTTCCGGCGGCGGCGGCCTCCTCCACCTTGGCGCGGATGGTCCCGTAGCTGTTTTGGCCGTGGACGACGGCCCACTCCAGCATCTGGCCCTCGTCGACGAGCCGGGCGAAGGCGTCGGGGCCCACGAAGTAGTAGTGCACCCCGTCCTTCTCGCCGGGCCGGGGATCGCGCGTGGTGGCCGAGACCGAGAGCCACACCTCCGGGTAGTTGTCCCGGATATAGGTTGAAATCGTTCCCTTGCCGACCGCGGTGGGGCCGGCAAGGACGGTCACGGTGGGGTGGCTCTTGGCCGTCATCTTGTCCTTCGTGTGGATCTTTCAGTGTTTGGCGGGCGGTGTGGCCGTGAAATGCTCGACCAGCGCCTGCTGCTGCTTGCGGCCGAGGCCGCGCAGCCTGCGGCTCGGGGAGATCCCGAGCCGCTCCATCAGTGCAGCGGCACGGATCTGCCCGACGCCGGGAACGGCCTCGAGCAGGTCTGCGACGCGGAGGCGGCCGACGGCTTCGTCGTCCGGGACCAGCTCAAGCAGCTCCGTGATGCCGAGGCGTCCGGAACCGAACGCCTCCTTGACTTCGGCCCTGCGGGTGCGGGCCTGAAGGGCCTTGGCCCGGGCCTTGGCCCGGTCCTCATCTGACAGCGACTTCAAAACCATCCTCGCACTCCCCATCTGACTAGCGCATCGATGTTCAGGCGGGTACGCCTGCACCGAACTTAGCCAACCGGGACCGGCCGCGCAATGGTGGCCGGTGACCCGTTCCGGCCGCACGGTTGCGGCCGGAACGGGCGGCGGTCACAGGAGCGAGTCCCGGGTGCGCAGCGCGGCCTGGAGAAGGGCCGCGCGGTCCGGTCCCGCCCGCAGGATCTCGCGGCTGCTGGTGCCCAGGATCTGGGGCCAGCAGTCGGCGAACGCCGCCTTCATGTCCGCTCCCGTGGCGCCCTGCGCGCCCAGTCCGGGAGCCAGGATCGGGGCCCGGGTGGCGCCGAGTTCGATGCCCAGCCGGACCAGGTCCGGGCCGACGGTCGCACCGACCACCAGGCCGGTGCTGCCCAGGGCCTCGACGGGGGCGTTCTCGCGGGCCACGGCGGCCACGATCCGGCGGGCGACCGAGTCCCGCCCGCCGACGTGCTGCACCGAGGCGCCCTCCGGGTTGGAGGTCAGCCCCAGCACGAACACGCCGCGTCCGGTGGCCGCGGCCAGGTCCAGCGCCGGGCGCAGCGATTCGTAGCCCAGGTACGGGCTCAGGGTCACCGCGTCGGCGGCCAGCGCCGAGCCCTCCCCCAGCCAGGCGTCGGCGTAGGCGGCCATGGTGGAGCCGATGTCCCCGCGCTTGGCGTCGGCGATGCTCAGCAGGTCCGCCTGCGCGCAGGCGGCCAGCGTCTCTTCGAGCACGGCGATCCCGCGCGAGCCGTGCCGCTCGTAGAGGGCGACCTGCGGCTTGACCGCGGCGACCTGCCCGGCCACGGCCTCCACGACGGTGAGCGAGAAGGCGCGCAGCCCCTCGGCGTCGTCGGCCAGGCCCCAGGCAGCAAGCAGGCCCGGGTGCGGGTCGATCCCGACGCAGAGCGGACCGCGGGCGGCCATGGCCGCGGCCAGGCGCTGCCCGAAGGGGCGGCGGACGGCGGTGGCCGCCTGCCGCCCGGCGTCGCGGGCCTCGGCCGACTCAGGCATGCGCGGAAGCCTTCAGCCGCGCCTCGTGCTCCTGCAGCGAGGTGACGGACCATTCGAAGCTGCGCATCGCGGTGATCGCCTGGATGGCTGCGCCGAACTCGGCGACCGTGGTGATCACCGGGGTGCCGACCGAGGTCGCCGCGGCGCGGATCTCGTAGCCGTCCCCGCGGGCGTCGCCGCCGGAGGGGGTGTTCAGGATCATGTCGATCTTGCCGTCGGTGATCAGGTCCACGATGTTGTCCTCGCCCTCGGCGCTGCCCTCGCGGACCTTGCGGACCACGGTGGCGGAGATGCCGTTGCGGCGCAGTACCTCGGCCGTGCCGCCGGTAGAGATGATCTCGAAGCCCAGGTCCGCCAGGTGCTTGACCGGAATGACGATCGAGCGCTTGTCGCGGTTGGCGACCGAGACGAACACCTTGCCGGCGGTCGGCAGCGGGTTGTTCGCCGCGGACTGGGACTTGGCGAACGCGGTGTCGAAGTACTTGTCGATGCCCATGACCTCGCCGGTGGAGCGCATCTCCGGGCCCAGCAGGGAGTCGACGACGCGGCCTTCCGGAGTGCGGAAGCGGGCGAAGGGCAGCACGGCCTCCTTGACCGCGACCGGCGCGTCGGCCGGCAGCGCGGAGCCGTCGCCGGCGGCGGGCAGCAGCCCGTGCTCGGTGCGCAGCTCGGCGATGGTCACCCCGGTGCCGATCAGCGCCGCGGCCTTGGCCATCTGCACGCCGGTGGCCTTGGAGACGAACGGAACCGTGCGGGAGGCGCGCGGGTTGGCCTCGATCACGTACAGGACGTCGGAGGCCAGTGCGAACTGGATGTTGATCAGGCCGCGCACCCCCACGCCTTCGGCGATGGCGCGGGTCGCCGCGGCCACGCGGGCGGTGACGTCCGCACCCAGGGTGATGGGGGGCAGCACGCAGGCGGAGTCGCCCGAGTGGATGCCGGCCTCCTCGATGTGCTCCATGATGCCGCCGACGAAGATGTCGGTGCCGTCGAAGAGGGCGTCGACGTCGATCTCGATCGCGTCCTCGAGGAAGCGGTCCACCAGGACCGGGTGGTCCTCGGTGATCTCGGTGGCGTTGGTGATGTAGCGCAGCAGGTTGGCCTCGTCGTAGACGATCTCCATGCCTCGGCCGCCGAGCACGTAGGACGGGCGGACCAGGACCGGGTAGCCGATCTCGTCGGCGACGCGCTTGGCGTCGTCGAAGGAGACGGCGGTGCCGTTCTTCGGGGAGATGAGCCCGGCGTTGTCCAGCACGCGCTGGAAGGCGCCGCGGTGCTCGGCCAGGTCGATGGCTTCCGGGGAGGTGCCCAGGATCGGCACGCCGGCGTCGGCCAGGTCCTGCGCGAGCTTCAGCGGGGTCTGCCCGCCCAGCTGGACGAACACGCCCAGCACGCCGCCGGTGGCCTGTTCGGCGTGGATGACCTCCAGCACGTCCTCAAGGGTGAGCGGCTCGAAGTACAGGCGGGTGGAGACGTCGTAGTCGGTGGAGACGGTTTCCGGGTTGCAGTTGACCATGACGGTCTCGTAGCCGGCCTCGCGCAGCGCCATGGTGGCGTGCACGCAGGAGTAGTCGAACTCGATGCCCTGGCCGATGCGGTTCGGACCGGAGCCGAGGATGATCACCGAGGGCTTCTCGTGGAAGGCGACCTCCGACTCCTCGTCGTAGGAGGAGTAGTGGTACGGGGTGAAGGCCTCGAACTCGGCGGCGCAGGTGTCCACGGTCTTGAAGACCGGGCGGATGCCCAGCGCGTGGCGGACCCCGCGCACGACGGCCTCGGAGTTGTGGGTGAGCGCGGCGATCTGCGCGTCGGAGAAGCCGTGGCGCTTGGCCAGGCGCAGGATGTCCCCGTTCAGCGAGCCGGCGGTGCGGATCTGCTCGGCCGTCTCGTTGATCAGCGCCAGCTGGTCCAGGTACCACGGGTCGATGCCGGTGGCCTCGTAGACTCGCTCGATGCCGGCCCCGCCCAGCAGGGCGCGCTGCACGCGGTGTATGCGGTCGGTGCTGCCCTTGCGCGAGCCCTCGATGAGCTCGTCGATCTCCGCCTCGCCCGGCACGGCGAAGGACAGTTCCGAGCCCTTCTGCTCCAGCGAACGCAGCGCCTTCTGCAGGGCCTCGGTGAAGTTGCGCCCGATCGCCATGGCCTCGCCGACGGACTTCATGGTGGTGGTCAGCGTCTTGTCCGCGGCCGGGAACTTCTCGAACGCGAAGCGCGGGACCTTCACGACCACGTAGTCCAGGGTCGGCTCGAAGGACGCGGGGGTCTTGAGGGTGATGTCGTTGGGGATCTCGTCCAGGGTGTAGCCGAGCGAGAGCTTGGTCGCGATCTTGGCGATGGCGAAGCCTGTGGCCTTGGACGCCAGCGCCGAGGAGCGGGAGACGCGCGGGTTCATCTCGATGACCACCACGCGGCCGGTGTCCGGCTCGATCGCGAACTGGATGTTGCAGCCGCCGGTGTCGACGCCGACCTCGCGGATGACGGCGATGGCGATGTCGCGCAGCTTCTGGTACTCGCGGTCGGTCAGGGTCATCGCCGGGGCGACGGTGATCGAGTCGCCGGTGTGCACGCCGACCGGGTCGAAGTTCTCGATGGAGCACACGACCACGACGTTGTCGTTCTTGTCGCGCATCATCTCCAGCTCGTACTCCTTCCAGCCGAGGATGGACTCCTCCAGGAGCACCTCGGTGGTCGGCGAGTACTGCAGGCCGGCGCCGGCGATGCGGCGCAGGTCCTCGGGGGTGTAGGCCATGCCCGAGCCCAGGCCGCCCATGGTGAAGGAGGTGCGCACCACGACCGGATAGTTGAGTTCCTCGACGGCCGCGAAGGCCTCGTCCATGGTGTGGACGATGACGGACTTGGCGGACTCGGCGCCGCAGCGCTCCACGACGCCCTTGAACTTCTCGCGGTCCTCGCCGAGTTCGATGGCCTCGATGTTGGCGCCGATCAGCTCCACGCCGTACTTTTCCAGCACGCCGTTCTTGTCCAGCGCGATCGCGGTGTTCAGCGCGGTCTGTCCGCCCAGGGTCGGCAGGACCGCGTCGGGGCGCTCCTTGGCGATGATCTTTTCGACGACCTCCGGGGTGATCGGCTCGACGTAGGTGGCGTCGGCGAACTCGGGGTCGGTCATGATGGTGGCCGGGTTGGAGTTGACGAGGATGACGCGCAGGCCCTCCTCCTTCAGGACCCGCAGGGCCTGGGTGCCGGAGTAGTCGAACTCCGCGGCCTGGCCGATGACGATCGGGCCGGACCCGATGACCAGGACGGACTTGAGGTCTTCGCGCTTGGGCATTACTTCTCTCCCTTGGAATCGGCGGAGGCGCCGGTCTTGGCCTGGGCCATGACGTCGATGAAGCGGTCAAAGAGGTAGGCGGAGTCGTGCGGCCCCGAGGCGGCCTCCGGGTGGTACTGGACGGAGAAGGCCGGGATGTCCAGGCAGCGCAGCCCCTCGACGACCTGGTCGTTGAGGCTCACGTGGGACACCTCGACGCGGCCGAAGCGGGCCTCCGGGGCGGTGACGGCGCCCTCGAGCGGGGCGTCGACGGCGAAGCCGTGGTTCTGGCTGGTGATCTCCACCTTGCCGGTGGTGCGGTCCATGACCGGCTGGTTGATGCCGCGGTGGCCGTAGCGCAGCTTGTAGGTCCCGAAACCGAGGGCGCGGCCGAGGATCTGGTTGCCGAAACAGATGCCGAAGAACGGCACCTTGCGGTCCAGGACCTCGCGCAGCAGGCCCACCTGGGTATCGGCGGTGGCGGGGTCGCCGGGGCCGTTGGAGACGAACACGCCGTCCGGGTTCACGGCCAGGACGTCCTCGAGGGTGGAGGTGGCGGGCAGGACGTGCACGCGCACCCCGCGTTCGGCGAAGCGCTTCGGGGTCATGGACTTGATGCCCAGGTCCAGCGCGGCGATGGTGTGGACCGGCTCGCCCGTCCATCCGAAGTCCGCCGGCTCGACGGTGTAGGCCGCGTCGATGCTGACCTCCTCGGCCAGGCGGGATCCCTTCATGGACGCCTGCGCCTTGACCGTCTCCAGCAGCTCGGCTTCCGGGCGGGCGGCGTCGGCGCCGGAGAAGATGCCGGCCTTCATGGCCCCGCGCTCGCGCAGGTGGCGGGTGATGGCGCGGGTGTCCACGCCCTGGATCCCGACGACGCCCTGCTCGGCGAGCTCCTCGTCGAGGGAGCGCTCGGAGCGCCAGTTGGAGGGGCGGCGGGCGGCGTCGCGGACGATGTAGCCGGCGACCCAGATGCGGCGGGACTCGGCGTCCTCGCGGTTCACGCCGGTGTTGCCGATGTGCGGGGCGGTCTGGACGACGAGCTGGCGGGCGTAGGAGGGGTCGGTGATCGTCTCCTGGTAGCCGGTCATGCCGGTGGCGAACACGGCCTCGCCCAGGGCGGTGCCGGTTGCTCCATAGCCGCGGCCGCGGAAGACGCGTCCGTCCTCGAGCACCAGGACTGCTGGCTCGGTGGTGGTCTGTGCGGTCACTGGTTTTCCTTCTTTGCTGCGGTGTGGTGTGCCGGGTGGTTCGTGGTTCCGGCCGGGGCCGGGAGGATGCCGTTCAGGGCCGCGACCAGCGCGGACCGGTCGGCGTGGTGGCGGGGCCGGAAGCCGGTGTCGACCCCCTGGCCGCCCAGCGTCCAGCCGATGACCAGCAGGCCGTCCTTTTCGACGAACTTGCCGGCCATGCCGGATTCGAGGCGGACGCCGGTCAGGTCGGCCGCCGGGATGAACAGGTCGGGGGCGCCGGAGCGGCGCAGCACGGCGCCCTGGGCGACGATCTCCAGGACCGCGCCGGTGCGCAGCCCCAGCGAGTGGGTGGCGATGCGGTCGAGCCAGTCCCCCGCCGTCGTGGTGCAGATGTACTGGCCGTCGGCGACGGCCAGCGGGGCGCCGAGGCCGGCGGGGACCTCGGGCGGGGCGGCGACGCCGGCCTGGCGGCGCAGGCGGTTCCGCCATCCCAGCCCCATCAGGGCCACGAGGAGGACGATCACCGCGACGGTGACCAGGAGTGCGGGAAGGTACTGCATGCCTACGCCTCGCCGTCCAGCGGGACCGGGGTGTTCAGGGCGCCGTCGAGCACGGTCGGGTGGCCGCGGTAGAACGTGGCGACCACCGCGCCGGGCAGTTCCAGGCCCCGGAACGGAGAGTTGCGGCCCTTGGTGGCCATGGTGGACGGGTCCACCGTCCAGCGCGCCGCCGGGTCCACCAGCACCAGGTTCGCCGGTTCGCCGGCGGCCAGCGGGCGGCCCTGGTCCTCGAGCCGGCCGATGGTGGCCGGGACGGTGGAGGTGATGCGGGCGAAGTCGGCCCAGGTGATCAGGCCGGTCTCGATCATGGCGTGCTGGACCACGGAAAGGGCCGTCTCCAGCCCGGTCATGCCCATCGCCGCCTGCGCCCACTCGCATTCCTTGGACTCGCTCGGGTGCGGGGCGTGGTCGGTGCCGATGACGTCGATGGTGCCGTCGGCCAGGGCCGCGCGCAGCGCCATCACGTCCTCCTCGCGGCGCAGCGGCGGGTTGACCTTGTAGACCGGATCGTAGGTGCGCACCAGTTCGTCGGTGAGCAGCAGGTGGTGCGGGGTGACCTCCGCGGTGACCTGGATGCCGCGCTCCTTGGCCCAGCGGATGATCTCGACGCTGCCCTTGGTGGAGACGTGGCAGACGTGCAGGCGCGAGCCGACGTGCTGGGCCAGGAGCACGTCGCGGGCGATGATGGACTCCTCCGCGACGGCGGGCCAGCCGGCCAGGCCGAGGACCGCGGAGACCTCGCCCTCGTTCATCTGGGCGCCCTCGGTGAGGCGCGGTTCCTGCGCGTGCTGGGCGATGACGCCGTCGAACGCCTTCACGTACTCGAGCGCGCGGCGCATCAGCACCGGGTCGGACACGCAGATGCCGTCGTCGGAGAAGACGCGCACGCGCGCCCGGGAGTCGGCCATGGCACCGAGTTCGGACAGGCGTTCGCCGGCCAGGCCGACGGTCACGGCGCCGACCGGGCGCACGTCGACCCAGCCGCTGCGCCGGCCCAGGCTCCAGACCTGCTCGACGACGCCGGCGGTGTCGGCGACGGGGTTGGAGTTGGCCATGGCATGCACGGCGGTGAAGCCGCCCAGGGCCGCGGCGCGGGTGCCGGTCTCCACCGTCTCGGCGTCCTCGCGTCCGGGTTCGCGCAGGTGGGTGTGCAGGTCGACCATGCCCGGCAGCGCGACCAGGCCGTTGGCCTCGATCACGGTGGCGGCGGCAGCGCGCGCATCGGCGGCGGCGTCGGGTCCGACGGCGGCAATGCGGCCGTCGCTGAGCAGGAGGTCGGCGGTGGTTTCCGCGAGCAGGGAGGCGCCGCGAATCAGGAAGTCGCCGGTGGTGTGGGTGGTGGTCATGATCAGCCTTGGGTCTAGTTCGCGGTGCGCTGCTGGTCGCCGGACAGGAGGAGGTACAGGACGGCCATGCGCACGGCGACGCCGTTGCTGACCTGGTCGAGGACCGCGGAGCGGGAGGAGTCCGCGGCTCCGGAGGAGATCTCCAGGCCCCGGTTCATCGGGCCCGGGTGCAGGATGAGCGTCTGGGCCAGCCCGTGGTCGTCCAGCGCCGCCAGCCGGGCGTCGTCGAAGCCCCAGCGGCGGGAGTATTCGCGGGCGTTGGGGAAGAACGCGGCGTTCATGCGCTCGGCCTGGACGCGGAGCATCATCACCGCGTCCGGACCGGCGGCGAGGGCGTCGTCGAGGTCGTAGTTGATGGTGCACGGCCAGCTGTCGGCGGCGACCGGCAGCAGGGTCGGCGGGGCCACCATGGTGACCTCGGCGCCGAGGGTGCGCAGCAGCCACAGGTTGGAGCGGGCCACGCGGGAGTGCAGGATGTCCCCGACGATGGCGACCTTCATGCCGGCCAGGCCGGTGCCCAGCGAGCCGGTGCCGTTGGCCCTGGCCCAGTGCCGGCGCAGCGTGAACGCGTCCAGCAGCGCCTGGGTGGGGTGCTCGTGGGTGCCGTCCCCGGCGTTGACCACGGGCGCGTCGATCCAGTCGGTGGCGGCCAGCCGCGCGGGGGCCCCGGAGGCCCAGTGCCGGATGACGACGGCGTCGGCCCCGATGGCCTGCAGCGTCTGGGCGGTGTCCTTGAGGGATTCGCCCTTGGAGACGGAGGAGCCCTTGGCCGCGAAGTTGATGACGTCGGCGGAAAGGCGCTTGGCGGCGGCCTCGAAGGAGATGCGGGTGCGGGTGGAGTCCTCGAAGAAGAGGTTCACCACGGTGCGCCCGCGCAGCGCGGGAAGCTTCTTGACCTCGCGGGTGCCCACCGCCGCCATCTCCTCGGCGATGTCCAGGATGCGGATCGCGTCCTCGCGGGACAGGTCGAGGGTGGAAAGTAGGTGCTTCATGCCTGCCCTTCAATGGCTACTTCGTTCAGCGGCAGGCCGTTGGCGGTGTCGACCTCGCCGAGCCGCACGCGGACCTTTTCGCTGGTCGCGGTGGGCAGGTTCTTGCCGACGTGGTCGGCGCGGATGGGCAGCTCGCGGTGGCCTCGGTCGACGAGGACGGCCAGGCGGACGATGCGCGGGCGGCCGAGGTCGGCGATGGCGTCCAGGGCCGCGCGGATGGTGCGCCCGGAGTAGAGGACGTCGTCCACCAGCACCACGACCTTGCCGTCGATGCCGCCGGCGGGCAGGTTCGTCGGGGAGGGAGTGCGGGCGGTGCTGTGGCGCAGGTCGTCCCGGTACATGGTGACGTCGAGTTGGCCGACGATCGCGGCGGGGTCGGTGCCCGGCTCGGCGGCCGCGATGCGCTGGGCGATCCGCTGGGCCAGGGGGAAGCCGCGGCGCGGGATGCCCAGCAGGACCAGGTCCTGCACGCCCTTGTTGGCTTCGATGATTTCGTGCGCGATGCGCGTCAGCGCGCGATCGATGTCGCCCCCGGACAGAACGGTCCGGGCGCTCTTCGGCTGTGATTCACTGGTTCGCTGGGTCGCGTCGCCGGTGTCCATGGCCGCCTCCTTCCCCGCCTCACGGGACGGAATTTAAAGGTTGACTGCTCCCTAAGAAAACTATCACAGCGCCGCGGGGCACCCGGCGGCCCGGCGTGAGCGATACCTCACAGGCGGCCCGGGCGCGGACCCCTCCCCCTCGGATTTTGCTATCTTCCGGGCAGTCCTCCCGAGATTTTGCTATCTTCCGGGCAGCCAGGGCGGAATTTTGCTGTCTCCCCGGCGACAGGCCAGTCGGTGCGGAGCAGCCAGTTCCGGCGCGGGGAGGCAAAATCTTCCGCGCACTGCCTCCGAGGTAGCAAAATCCGCGCCGCACTGCCTCGAAGGTAGCAAAATCCTGGGACCGGCGGCGCGGAAGGCCGCCGTGCGCAGGCCGAAAGGACCCGGGCACGGCGAAGGCCCGGTCCCCGCGGCGGGCGGAGCCGGGCCTTCGCGGCCGGACGCGGAAGGGGCCTCAGGCCAGCAGCGTGGGCTTGAGCTGCTGCAGGCGGCCCAGGAGCCCGTTGACGTACTCGGGCGAATCGTCGGTGGAGAGGACCTTGGCCAGCGCGACGGCCTCGGACACGGCCACGCCGTCGGGGACATCGTCGTTGAAGAGCAGCTCCCAGGCGCCGATGCGCAGCACGGTGCGGTCCACCGAGGGCATGCGCTCCAGGGTCCAGCCCCTCGCGTAGGTGCCGAGGATCTCGTCGATCCGGTCCAGGTGGGACATCACGCCCTCGACCAGGACCACCGTGTACTCGTTGATGGTCTGGTCCGTCGCCTCGCGGCGCAGGCGCAGGACCTCAAGCGGGGAAACGTCCCGCTGCTCGGCTTCGAACAGGATGTCCAGGGCCCGGCGGCGGGCCTTGGTGCGGGCACTGCTCACTAGTTGACACGACCCAGGTAGTCGCCGGTGCGGGTGTCGACCTTGACCTTGGTGTTCTGTTCGACGAACAGCGGCACCTGGATCTCGTAGCCGGTCTCCAGCGTGGCCGGCTTGGTGCCGGCGGAGGAGCGGTCGCCCTGCAGGCCCGGCTCGGTGTAGGTGATCTCCAGCACCACCGACGGCGGCAGTTCGATGTACAGCGGGGAGCCCTCGTACATCGCGATGACGGCGGTCTGGTTCTCCAGCATGAAGTTCTTGGCGTCGCCAACGACCTCGGCCGGGACGGTGATCTGGTCGTAGTCGCTGGTGTCCATGAAGACGTAGTCGGCGCCGTCCTGGTACAGGTACTGGTAGTCGCGGCGGTCGACCGTGGCGGTCTCGATCTTCAGGCCGGCGTTGAACGTCTTGTCGACGACCTTGCCGGACATCACGTTGCGCATCTTGGTGCGGACGAACGCGCCGCCCTTGCCCGGCTTGACGTGCTGGAACTCGATGATGTTCCACAGCTGGCCCTCGAGCTTGAGGATCGTTCCGTTCTTGATGTCGTTGGTCGTCGCCACGTGCACTCTCCCTGTATTCGCCGCGCTCCGCCGGTGGGCGGAACCTTGCGCCGGGTGGGGCGCAGGCGTGTTTGTCAAAAATCCAGAGTCTATTCTACCCCACGGCCGGCGCGGGCCTCGGCGGCGGCCAGCGCCCGGCGGCTGGATTCGACCAGAAGCGCCGGTTCCCCCGCCGCCTCGCGCAGGGCCAGCGCCGCCCGGAAGCGGGTCGCGGCGGCCAGGTAGTCACCGGTGGCGAAGTACATGGTGCCCAGGTTCTGCTGGATGACGGCCTCATGCTCGGTGCCGGCCTCCTCGTCGAGCATGGCGCGCAGCCAGTTCAGCGCCCGCTCGGGGTTCCCGCTGACCCGCAGCACCTGCATGTCCAGGATCTTCAGCGCGAAGTTCTTCGGCTCGGCCAGGCGGGCCTCGGCGAGCAGGTCCGCGGCGTCCACGGCGTCGCCGCGGGCCAGCAGCACCACGATCCGGCTCTGCGTGTCGCCCCCGGCCAGCGTCGCGTCCGCGGCGGCCTCGTCGACGATCACCGGCAGCAGGGTCTCGGGGTCGATGGCGACGCCGGCGACCGAGGACTCGATCCACTCGCCGGGGACGCTCATTCGGCGATTTCCTGGTAGGCGGCAAAGAGCAGCGAGGTGTCGGGGACCTCCAGGATGCCCGGCCTGGCCAGGTCGTCGAGGACGACGAAGCGCAGCAGGTCGCCGCGGGACTTCTTGTCCCGGCGCATGCCGTCCAGCAGCGCGGCCCAGCGGTCGCGGCGGTAGCTGGTGGGCAGCCCCAGCAGGGACAGGATCTCCTGGTGGCGGTCCGCCACCGCGTCGGACAGGCGCCCGACCGAACGGGCCAGTTCCGCGGCGAACACCAGGCCGATCGAGACCGCGGCCCCGTGCCGCATCTGGTAGCGCTCGGCCAGTTCGATCGCGTGTCCCAGGGTGTGCCCGTAGTTGAGGAACTCGCGCCGGCCCGATTCGCGCAGGTCGGTGGAGACGACGTCGGCCTTGACCCGGATGGAGCGCTCGATGATCTCGCGCAGCTCCTCCGTGCCGGCGGTGGTGGACGCCTCGGGGCTGCGTTCGATGAGGGTGAGGATCTCCGGGTCGGCGATGAACCCGCACTTGACGGATTCGGCCAGCCCGGTGACGAGTTCGTTGCGCGGCAGCGTCTGCAGCGCGTCCAGGTCCACCAGCACGCCTGCGGGCGGGTGGAACGCGCCGACCAGGTTCTTGCCCTCGGCCGTGTTGATGCCGGTCTTGCCGCCCACGGAGGCATCCACCATGCCCAGCAGGCTGGTGGGGATGTGGACCACCTTCACCCCGCGCAGCCACGTGGCGGCCACGAAGCCGGCCAGGTCGGTGACGGCGCCGCCGCCGACCGCGACGACGGCGTCGGAGCGGGTGAAGTCGTTCTGCCCCAGCACCTGCCAGCAGAATGCGGCGACCTGGATGTGCTTGCCTTCCTCCGCGTCGGGGATCTCGGCGGTATACGCCTGGATCCCGGCCGAGTCCAGGTCGGCCTTGACGGCGTCGCCGGTGCTGCGCAGGGCGCGCGGGTGGATGACCAGGACCTTGCGGACGCGTTCGCCGAGCATGCCCGGGAGCAGCCCGAGCAGCCCGTGGCCCACGACGACGTCGTAGTTCTCCGCGGGCGCGGAGCCCGTGACGGAAATCGTGGTGGCCTGGGTGTTCATCTGGGGTCCCTCCGTGCAGGGTCGATAAGTGCGGGGTCGGTCAGTGCGGGATCGGTACGACGCCGGTACGCGTCGACGATCGCCTCGGCCAGTTCCGCGGGGGTGGCCTCGCGGGTGTCGATGGTCAGCTGCGCGCAGTCGCGGTAGAGCGGCTCGCGCACGGCGAAGATGTCGGTCCAGCGCTGGAGGGCGTCGCTGCCGGCATCCAGCAGCGGCCGCCCGGTGGCGGTGCGCACGCGCGGGGCGACGGTCTCGAGGTCGGTGAGCAGGTAGACGGTGAACCGTCCGGCCAGCAGGGCCCGGTTGGCCGGGTCGAGCACCGCTCCCCCGCCGGTCGCCACCACCGTGGGGCCGGCGTCGGCCTGCCCGGCCGCGGCCGCCAGGGCCGCGGACTCGAGCCGGCGGAATCCCGCCTCGCCCTGCTCGGCGAAAATCCCGGAGATCGGCCCGGCGTCCCGGACGACCATTTCGTCGGTGTCGACGAAACCGGCCTCCAGCAGCCCGGCCACTGCGCGGCCGACGATCGTCTTGCCCGAGGCCATCGGGCCGACCAGGAAAATTCCCGGCCGCATCAGGAGCGGACCGAGCCCAGCGCCTCGGGAATGCTCTCGACGTAGGCGCGCAGGTTACGGCGGACCTCGGCAACCGAGTCGCCGCCGAACTTTTCCAGCACGGCCTGGGCCAGCACGAGCGCCACCATGGCCTCGGCGACCACGCCGGCGGCCGGCACCGCGCAAACGTCCGAGCGCTGGTGGTGGGCCTTGGCGTCCTCGCCGCTGGCCACGTCGATGGTGCGCAGGGCGCGCGGGACGGTGGCGATCGGCTTCATGGCCGCACGGACGCGGAGCACGTCGCCGATGCTCATGCCGCCCTCGATGCCGCCGGCGCGGTTGGACACGCGTTCGATCACGCCGTCCTCGGCGCGGACGATCTCGTCATGGGCGGCCGAGCCGCGGCGGGTGGCGGTCAGGAAGCCGTCCCCGACCTCGACGCCCTTGATCGCCTGGATGCCCATCAGGGCCGCGGCCAGGCGCGCGTCGAGGCGGCGGTCCCAGTGCACGTAGGAGCCCAGTCCCGGGGGCAGGTTGTAGGCAAGGACCTCGACGACGCCGCCGAGGGTCTCCCCCTCCTTGTGGGCGGCGTCGACTTCGGCGACCATCGCCTGCGAGGTTTCGGCGTCGAAGCAGCGCAGCGGGTCGCTGTCCAGGGCGACGACGTCGGCCGGGCGGGGCAGGGCCGAGCCTTCCGGAGCGGCGACGGTGCCGACGGCGACGGTGTGGCTCACCAGGCGGATGTCCAGGGCCGCGAGGAACTTGGCGGCGACGGTGCCCAGCGCAACGCGGGCCGCGGTCTCGCGGGCGCTGGCGCGCTCCAGGACCGGGCGGGCGTCGTCGAAGCCGTACTTCTGCATGCCGGTGAAGTCGGCGTGGCCGGGGCGCGGTCGGGTGAGCGGGGCGTTGCGGGCCAGGTCCTCGAGCAGTTCGGGGTCCACCGCGTCGGCGTTCATGACCTGCTCCCACTTGGGCCATTCGGTGTTGCCGACCTCGATGGCGACCGGGCCGCCCTGGGTCAGCCCGTGGCGGACGCCGCCGAGGAACCGGACCTCGTCCTGCTCGAACTTCATGCGGGCTCCGCGCCCATAGCCCAGCCGGCGGCGGGCCAGCGCATCGCGCACGTCCTGCGAGCTCAGTTCGACGCCCGCGGGCATTCCTTCGACGATTCCAACCAGTGCGGGCCCATGTGATTCGCCCGCGGTCAACCAACGCAACATGACCTCCATACTGCCACGGACCGGCTCTACGATGCGGGGCGGGGCAGGTCCACTGCGTCACACATCACGTTTGTGACACGATCCCAGTCGGCGTCCGTGGCGCCGGTGAACAGGCGCACCTGGTCCACGGCCTGGTGCACCAGCATGGACAGGCCGCTGACGACCCGCCCGCCGGCCGCCTCCCAGGCACCGGCCAGGACGCTGGGCCAGGGATCGTAGGCGACGTCCAGCAGCGGGGTGCCCGCGGGAACGGTGGACACGCGCAGCGCCTCGACCAGGGAGTCTGCGGCGTGCGGGGGCAGGGTGGACACCACGGCCCCGTACTCCCCCAGCCGCCGGCCGGCCTCCTCCACGGAGACGGCCCGGCCCTCGACGCCCAGGCCCGTGGCCAGCGCCAGGACCCCTTCCGCGCGGGAGGGGTCCCGCACCACGTAGTCGATGGACGCGGCCCCCAGCTGCGCCAGGGCCTCGGTGGCGGCCGCCGCGGTGCCGCCGGCTCCGAGGACCGCGGCCCGGGACAGCCGGCGCGTCCCGGCGTCGTGCAGCGCGCGCACGATCCCCGCGACGTCGGTGTTCTCTCCGTGCAGGCGCACCCGGCCCGCGTCGTCCCGGGACACCACCACGGTGTTCAGCACGCCCAGCCGGGCCACCCGGTCGGAGACCGTGTCCATGAGCGGGACCATCACGTGCTTGAAGGGCATGGTGAACGAGCCCCCGCGCCAGCCCGGCTCGCCGCGCAGCATTTCCGCGATCCGCGGCGCGTCCGCCTCCCGGCCCTCGATGGCCGTGTAGGCGATGTCGAGGCCGAGCAGGCCGTAGGCGGCGCGGTGCAGCACGGGCGAGCGGCTGTGGCCAATCGGGGAACCGAAGACCGCGGCCCGCCCCTGCGTTGGGGCGGCCGCCTGGACCGGCACGCCCGCTTCCACCGGCGCCGTCACTTGCACACGTCCGCGTTGGCGGCGCACCACTGGCGGAACTGCTCCTGGTTGACCAGGTGTTCGGCGTAGGTGCGGGCGAACTTGGTCTCGCCGGTCGTCGAATCCACGGTGACCCAGTAGTAGTAGTCGTTCTGCTGCGGGGCGATCGCGGCCTCGATGGCGGTGTTCGCCGGGGAGCCGATCGGGGTCGGCGGCAGGCCCGCGTGCACGTAGGTGTTGTACGCGTTGCCGGCGTCGGCCTTCTCCTCGGCGGTCATCTGCAGCGAGTACCGCTTCAGCCCGTAGATCACCGTCGAGTCGACCTGGAGCAGTCCGTTGGTCTCCGTGTTGTCCGGGGACAGGCGGTTCTCCAGCGCGCCGGCCACGGTGGCGTAGTCGGCGGGCAGCGCCTCGGCCTGCAGGATGCTGGCGATCTTGAGGATGCGGTACTGCTCGGCCGGGTCGGTGACGCCCTGGTCGGTGAGTTCCTTCAGGGTGGCATCGACCATCAGCTGCAGGATCCCCTTCGCGTCGGTTTCCACCGGGAACCGGTATTCGCCCGGGTGCAGGTAACCCTCCAGGGTCGGGATCGACGCGTCCAGTCCGAACTGTTCCGGCTGCTGGTTCAGCTTTTCCAGTTCGGCGACGCCGATGCCGGTCGCGGTGCTGATTTCCTTGAAAACGGCGTCGGTGCGCACGTTCTGCTTGATGGCCACGTAGTGGACCTTGGCGGCGTCCTCGCCGACCAGCGTGGTGGCGGCGTCGATCGCGCGCATCTGGTACTTGAGCTGGTAGTCGCCGGGGTGGATTTCCTTGCTGTCGGCCTCCACCTGGCCCAGGGCCTCGAGGAAGAGGTCCTCGCTGGCGACGATGTCCTGCTCGGCCAGGCGGCGGCCGATCTGGATCGGCCCCCAGCCGTCCTGGACGGTGAAGGTGACTTCGCCGGTGCCGGGGCCGGGGTAGTCCACGGCCGGGGTGGGAATGATTGCCTTGATGAAGGTGGCCATGCCGACGACCCCAACCACAAAGATGCCCAGGACGGTCAGCATGACGATGTTGCGCCGGCGGCGGCGCTGCTGGCGCACGCGCGGGGCGCTGCGGTGGCCGGGGAGGAAGACGTGCTCGCGGCCGTGGCCGTCGTCGTAGCCCTCGTCAGGGACGTATTCGGGCTCGGCGTCGTGGTTGCCGCCGGACGCGCCGTCGGCGTCAGGCTGGGCGCGGCCCACATGCCCGAGCCTGACGGTGTGGGCGTCGACTTCGTGGTGGCCGTGGCGGCCGGCCCGGGGAGGCTGGGACGGAGGGTCGGGGTGGCGCTCCGGCTCGGACGAGGCGGAAACGCGGGCCGGGTGCCGTTCCAGTGTCTGGAGGGGGCCCTCCGTCGCCTCCTGCGCGCGGGCGAGCCGAGCCCTGCGGCGCGGCGAAACCACCTCGGCCGGCGCGGACGCCAGGGGCACGGCGGCCACCGGCGTGGTAGCCGCCGGCACCGCCTCCGGCGCGCCCGGACCCGGCGCGGCGGGAGACGGGGCATCCTGCCCGGACGCCGCCAGGTCCTCCCCCGCTGCGTCGTACGGAGCGGTCGGCTCAAGCCGGCGCCGGCCGGTGGGTAACCGGCGGTAGGGCGGACCCGACTGCTCGGACGCCGCACCGGCGCTGTTCTGGGAGTACCTCTCGATCACGGGGAGCCGTCCTTCAGTCATCGTCCGTCGTGCGGGCGCATGCCATCGTACACGGGGATCCCCACGTCCCGATGGAGAGATTTTTGCATATCAAGGGCCTGTTGCAGGATTTCCGCGGCGGCCACCTGGTCCACGACCTGGCGGTGCTTGCGTCCGTCCAGCCCCGCTTCGCGCAGCGAACGGTGGGCGCTGACCGTGGTCAGGCGCTCATCGACAAGGCGCACGGAGGCGGTGGATCCGGCCGTCCGCAGCTCGGCGGCCAGCGCCTCGGCATAGGCGCGGGCCATCCGGGTGGACTCGGTGTCTCCCCCGCCCAGGGACCGGGGAAGTCCCACGAACACCTGCACCACGTCACGTTCCGTCACAAGGGCGGCCAGCGCCCGCAGGTCGCTGCCCTTCTTCTCGTCCCTGCGCAGGGTCTTCAGCGGGGTTGCCAGCATCCCGTCGGGGTCGCAGGCCGCGACGCCGACGCGGGCCATGCCCACGTCGACGCCCAGCTTGACACCCCGCGGGAAGCCCGCGTCCATCGTCAGGACCGCTCCGCGATCTGGCGGACGACGGCGGCCAGCGCGTCGGCGATCTTGGCCGCGTCCTGCCCGCCGCCCTGGGCGACGTCGTCCTTGCCGCCGCCGCCGCCGCCGAGGATTCCGGCGGCGGTGCGCACCAGGGCGCCGGCCTTGACTCCGGCCCCGCGGGCGGCCTCGTTGGTGGCCACCAGCACCAGCGGGCGTCCGTTGGCCACGCCGGCGAGGGCCACGGTGGCGGCCTCGGACCCGAGGCGGCCACGCAGGTCCAGCGCCAGGCCGCGCAGGTCGTCCGCGGAGGCGACGGCGCCGGCGTCGTGCGCCAGGACACGCACCCCGGCGACGTCCGCGGCCTGGGTCAGCAGGCGGCCGGCCTCGGCGGCGAGCTGTTCCTTGCGCAGCCTTTCAAGTTCCTTCTCCGCGGCCTTGAGCTTGGCCACCGTCGCGGAAACGCGCTCGGCCAGCTGGTTGGAGGGCACGCGGAACATCTCGGACAGCTCGGAGACCAGCGCGCGTTCGGCGGCACCGTGGCGGAACGCCTCCATGCCGACCAGGGCCTCGACGCGGCGGTTGCCGGAACCGACGGACTGCTCGCCGAGCAGGGTCAGCTGGGCGATCTGCGCGGTGGAGGCCACGTGGGTGCCGCCGCAGAATTCGCGGGACCAGGCACCGTCCATCTCCACCACCCGCACGGTGTTGCCGTACTTCTCGCCGAACAGGCTGGTCGCGCCCAGGGCCTTGGCCTCGGCCAGCGGCATGACGCGGGTGAGGACCTCGTGGTTGTTGCGGATCGCCAGGTTCGCGACCTCCTCGACCTCGCTGCGGGCGGCGGCGCTCATGCCTTCGCTCCAGGTGAAGTCGAAGCGCAGGTAGCCGGCCTTGTTGAAGGAACCGGACTGCAGCGCCTCCGGGCCGAGGATCTGGTGCAGGGCGGCGTGGATGATGTGCGTGGCGGAGTGGGCCTGCTCGCCGGAGTGGCGGCGCTGGCGGTCGACCTCGGCCAGGACGCGTGCGTCGGCGGGCAACTCGCCCTCGCGGACGATCGCCCGGTGCACGTTCAGGCCCTTGATCGGCGCCTGCACGTCGAGGACCTCGACGACGAAGCCGTCGCCGGTGACCAGGCCGACGTCGCCGGCCTGGCCGCCCGCCTCGGCGTAGAACGGGGTTTCGTTCAGGACCAGCTCGATCTCGTCGCCCTGGGTGGCGAAGGGAACCAGTTCCCCGGCGCGGACGATGCCGCGGACGGCGGACTCGGTGGAGAGCTCGTCGTAGCCGGTGAAGACGACGTCGCCGGCGGAGTGCAGCTGGGTGAAGACCGTCAGGTCGGCGTGGCCGGCCTTCTTCTGGCGGGCGTCCTTCTGGGCGCGTTCGCGCTGTTCGGTCATCAGCTTGCGGAAGGTCGGCTCGTCCACGGCCAGCCCGGCCTCGGCGGCCATTTCCAGGGTCAGGTCGATCGGGAAGCCGTAGGTGTCGTGCAGCGTGAACGCGTCCTCGCCGGAGAGCCCGGTGCCGGCCGCCCTGGAGGCCACGACCGCCTCCTCCAGGCGGGCGGTGCCGCTGGCGATGGTGCGAAGGAACGCCTTCTCCTCGGCGTAGGCGATGCGGGAGATGCGCGCGAAGTCGGTCTCCACCTCCGGATAGACGCCCTTCATCGCGTCGCGGGAGGCCGGAAGCAGGTCGGGCAGCACGGCCGTCTCGACGCCGAGCAGGCGCATGGCGCGCACCGCGCGGCGGATCAGGCGGCGCAGCACGTAGCCGCGGCCCTCGTTGGAGGGAACGACGCCGTCGGAGATCAGCATCAGGGCGGAGCGGACGTGGTCGGCGACCACGCGCATGCGCACGTCGTCGGCGTGGTGCGGGTCGGCGGGGTCCTCGGTGGAGGTGTACTCCTTGCCGGAGAGCTCGGCGGCCTTGTCCAGCACCG
>Ga0182739_1001111_pt1 | contig 29652 bp, 17 predicted proteins | sample eDN5th30CBELigBY_FD_128873 | JGI IMG/M metagenome (GOLD analysis project Ga0182739, IMG submission 128873) | Enriched backyard soil microbial communities from Emeryville, California, USA - eDNA 5th pass 30_C BE-Lig BY (version 2) (version 2) | ecosystem: Environmental > Terrestrial > Soil >... | reverse complement strand
GCGCCGCGCCGGTCCCCTGCGCTTCTCGGCCGGCCAGGCACGCTGCCCCAACTCGCTTCGCTCAGACACGGGGCAGCTCTGCGGCCTGGCCGACCTGCGATGCTCGGCTCGCTTTAGGCGCCAGCAGCGAGAGCGAAAGCGACAGCCACAGCCGCAGCCGCAGCCGCAGCGAGGGCGGACCTCGACTAGAACCAAAAAAAACGGGGCGCCGAGGCGCCCCGTTTTCATTGCGACGATGTCGCCGCGCGGCTTACTTGATCTTCGCGTCGGCGCGCAGCGCCTCGGCCCGGTCGGTCTTTTCCCACGAGAACGCCGTGAACCGCTCGCCGTTGGCCAGCGTGACCTCGTGCGGCGTGCGGCCGAAATGGCCGTAGCTGGCGGTCGCCTGGTACATCGGATGGACCAGGTCGAGCATCTTGATGATGCCGTACGGACGCAGGTCGAAATGCTTGCGGATCAGCTTCTCGATCTTGTGGTCCTCAATCCGGCCGGTGCCGAAGGTGGTCACCGAGATCGAGGTCGGCTCGGCCACGCCGATCGCATAGCTCACCTGGACCTCGCAGCGGTCGGCGATGCCGGCGGCGACGATGTTCTTGGCGACGTAGCGCGCCGCATAGGCGGCCGAGCGGTCGACCTTGGACGGGTCCTTGCCGGAGAACGCGCCGCCGCCGTGGCGGGCCCAGCCGCCGTAGGTGTCGACGATGATCTTGCGGCCGGTCAGGCCGCAGTCGCCGACCGGACCGCCGATCACGAACTTGCCGGTGGGATTGATGTGGTACTTGGTGCCCTTGTGCAGCCACTTGGCCGGCAGCACCGGCTTGAGGATCGTCTCGCGGACGGCCTCGACCAGGTCCTTCTGCCTGACCGACGGATCGTGCTGGGTCGACAGGACCACCGCGTCGATCGCGACCGCCTTGCCGTCCTCGTAGCGGAGCGTGACCTGGGACTTGGCGTCCGGGCGCAGCCACGGCAGCGGCGAGTTCTTCTTCTTGCGGACCTTGGCCTGCTGCTCGACGAGGCGATGCGAGTAGTAGATCGCCGCCGGCATGTAGTCCTTGGTCTCGTTGGTCGCGTAGCCGAACATCAGGCCCTGGTCGCCGGCACCCTGTTCCTCGGGCTTCTTGCGGTCCACGCCCTGGTTGATGTCGGGGGACTGCTTGCCGATCAGGTTCAGCACGCCGCAGGTCTCGCCGTCGAAGCCGACCTGCGAGCTGTCGTAGCCGATGTCGAGGATGACCTTGCGGGCCAGGGCCTCCAGGTCGATCCAGGCGCTGGTGGTGACCTCGCCGGCGACGATCGCCACGCCGGTCTTCACCAGGGTTTCGCAGGCAACGCGGGCACGCTTGTCCTGGGTCAGGATGGCGTCGAGGACGGCGTCGGAGATCTGGTCGGCGACCTTGTCCGGATGGCCCTCGGACACCGATTCTGACGTGAACAGGTAGCTGCTCATTGCGGCAAATATCCCTCTATACGGATGAATGGATGTAGATGGGGTGCGGATGATACACACGTGGGCCCCGGTTTGCAGAGGGGCTTGCGCCGTCCGGCTGGGCGGCGCTGGGGATACTCGCACGGTTCCGCGGCCGCGCGCATGACCGTCCGGCCCGCGCCGGCCGGGGTTTCGCGCCGGCGTGGAGCACCGGCCGCGCGTTCGTCCGCGGTGCTGTCCCCGGCCGGACGGCGCCACTATGATCCAGGGGCCGGCGTCCCCGGAGGGGATATGCCGGCAGGGGGACCGACTTGATACACCATTCCGCATAGCTGGAGATCATTGCCGATGAAACGAACGCCCGGCGCTCTGCGCCCTTTGTCCTTGCTGATCGCCTTGGCCTGCGCCGCAACCGCGCAGGCGCAGGCCGTGCCACAGACGCCGCCGACGGACCTCACCCGCGGCGTCGTTGCACCGGAAGTTCCGCTCGACGGCACGGACGGCCAATACCTGAGCGACGGAGCCGCGCTGTCGATCCATACGCCGCGCTACACCGCGCAGCGCGCCGCGCCCGAGCAGATGGCGCGGGAATACCTGGCCGCGCGCCACGGCACGCTCGGCCTGCAGCGTGCGGAGCTGGACGACCTGGTCGTGCACGAGGTCCGGCCGGGCGATGACTTCTCGGTGGTGCGCTTCAACCAGACCCTGCAGGGCCTGCCGGTGTACGACAGCTGGCTCGCGGTCAGCGTCACGCCCGCCGGCAAGGTGATCTTCGTCGCCAACGGCACCCAGCGCGGCCTGCAGCCGGTCGACATCGTCGCGCGGCGCAGCGAGGCCGATGCCGTGACCACGGCGCGCCAGTACCTGGGCCTGCCGGCCGATGCGCGCATCGTGTTCGAGGATACGCGGCCGGTGGTGTTCCGTTCGCCGACGGGGACGCACCGGGTCTGGCAGACGACGCTCCAGGCCGACGGCGTGCGCGGTGCCTGGGAGGTGCTGGTCGACGCCCGGACCGGCGAGATCCTGCGCGCCGAGGACACCAATGCCTACGCCGACGGCACCGCGATGGTGTTCTATCCCGATCCGCTCTCGTCCACGCGCAGCACCTACAACAGCCCCGGCTACACCGACGGCAACGATGCCGACACGGCGCAGCTGACGGCTGCGCGGCAGGCGGTGACGCTGCGCGACATCACCTTCAGCGGCGGCGTCTACAGCCTGTCCGGCACCTACGCCCAATGCCTGGACTGGGCCTCGCCGTCGAACAGCGACTGCGTGACGCAGGCCTCGAGCAATTTCGACTTCACGCGCAATCACAACGCCTTCGAGGGCGTCAATACGTACTACCACATCGACACCTACATGCGGTACGTCAACCAGACGCTCGGCGTGACCGCGGTGCCCAATCCGTCCAACACGGCCGTCGTCTACGATCCGCACGGTGCCGGTGGCGCCGACAACTCCAGCTACACGCCGGGCAGCCGCCGGCTGCAGTTCGGCGAAGGCGGCGTGGACGATGCCGAGGACGCCGACGTGATCGTCCACGAGCTCGGACACGGCCTGCATCACTGGCTGGCCGGCACGATCTCGCAGACGCAGGGCCTGTCCGAGGGCGTCGGCGACTATTTCGCGCATGCCTACAGCGCGGATTTCCCGGGCCAGTGGACGCCGGCCGATCCGCAGTACTACTGGATGTTCAGCTGGGACGGCCACAACTCGTTCTGGGCCGGCCGCGTCGTCAACTGGCAGCTCAACCACACCTATCCGGGCAACCTCGGCAGCGGCATCCACGCGCAGGGCCAGTACTGGGCCTCGTGCAACTTCTATGCGCGCGAGCTGATCGGCGGGCAGGCGATGGACCGGGCGCATGCGCGCGGCCTGTCGATGACCACCGGCAGCAGCGTCAACCAGAAGACGGCCGCCCAGGCGGTCATCAACGCCGCCGCCGCGATGGGCTACAGCCAGGGGCAGATCAACCAGATCGGCTTCGCGTTCAATTCCGGCAACGCCGCCGGCGCACGCGGCTGCACCTACGACGTCACGGTGCCGACGGTGACCGACGAGATCTACGCCAACGGCTTCGACTAGCCGGTCGTCGAGAACGGGCGGTCCTGTCCGTTCTCGACTCGCGTGGCCGCGGCAAGGCCGCGCTGCCGTCTGCGCGGGTCGGCGGTTTGCGCCCTCGGCCCGCGAGTGATCCGTCCCCGGATCGCATTGGCGAGGTGTTCCTCGTCCAGCCTTCCGGCCGCCGCCCGCGCGCAATGCGCGGGCGATGCCTGCCGGGGAACTTCGGAGCGGGATAGGGCAGCGGGTGGCGCCCGCTCAGCCCCAACCGTGGGATTCGAGCCCGTGACGCGCCGGCCGGGCCCGCAGGAACTCGAGGCAGGCATCCTGGGTCAGCGGCCAGGACAGCCAGTGGCCCTGCACCTCGTCGCAGCCCTGTTCGCGCAGGTACTCGATCTGCTCGGCCGATTCGACGCCTTCGGCGACGACGTTGAGCCCCAGTGAGTGGGCCATGTTGATGATCGTGGCGGTGATCGCCTCGTCGTCGGGGTCGGTGGTGATGTCGCCCACGAAGGCCTTGTCGATCTTCAGGGTGTCGATCGGCAGGCGCTTGAGGTAGGCCAGCGACGAGTAGCCGGTGCCGAAGTCGTCGATCGCCAGCGTCACGCCGACGGTCTTGAGCTGGCGCAGCGTGGTGATCGACTGCTCGGCATTGGCCATGACCATGCTCTCGGTCAGCTCCAGCTCGAAGCGGTTGGGCGCCACGTCGAACTCGGCCAGGATGTCGCACAGGCGCTGCGGCAGCTCGCCGCGCAGCAGCTGCAGCACCGAGACGTTGACCGACATGCCGATGTCCTCGACACCGGCGTCGCGCCAGCGCGTGAGCTGCGCGCAGGCCTCGCGCAGCACCCATTCGCCGACCTCGACGATCATGCCGGTCTCCTCGGCGATCGGGATGAACTCCGACGGCGAGATCAGGCCCAGTTCCTCGCTGTTCCAGCGCAGCAGCGCCTCGACGCCGGTGATGCGGTCGTCGAGCAGCGACAGCTTGGGCTGGTAGAGCAGGTGTAGCTCGCCGCGGTCGATCGCCTTGCGCAGCGCGCCGACCAGGGTCGCGCGCATGCGCGTGGAGGCGTCCATCGCCTCGGTGTAGAACATGTAGGTGTTGCGGCCGCGCTCCTTGGACTGGTACATCGCCGTGTCGGCGTACTTGAGCAGGTCCACCGAGAACTGCCCGTGGTCCGGGTAGAGGCTGATGCCGATCGACGGCGAGATGATGACGTCCTGGCCGTTGCCCAGCTCCAGCGGCTGGCTGAAGGCCGAGATGATCTTCTGCGCGACGCGCTCGGCCTCGTGGAAATCGACGATGTCCAGCACGACCGTGAACTCGTCGCCGCCGTGGCGCGCGACCGTGTCGCTCTCGCGCACGATGCGGCGCAGCCGCGCGCCGGCGGCCTTCAGCAGGCGGTCGCCGGCGGCATGGCCCATCGAGTCGTTGACATGCTTGAAGCGGTCCAGGTCCAGGAACAGCACCGCGACCTTGCGGCCGCTGCGGCGCGAGCGGACGATCGCGTGCGCCAGCCGCTCGGACAGCAGCGACCGGTTCGGCAGGCCGGTCAGCATGTCGTAGTTGGCCAGGTACCTCAGTTCCTGCTCCGAGCGCTTGCGGTCGGTGATGTCGGTCAGCACGCCGACGTAGTGCGTGCGCACGCCGTCGGCGTCGCAGACCTCGCTCAGCTGCAGCAGGCAGAGGAACTCGCTGCCGTCCTTGCGGCGCTGCCACAGCTCGCCGTTCCAGTGGCCGGTGCGCGCCTGCGTCGCGCGCAGTTCCTCGAAGAACTCGGCGGTGTGCTGGCTGCAGTCCAGGATCGAGGTGGGCCGGTCGACCACTTCTTCCTCGCGCCAGCCGGTCATCTGCGTGAAGGCCGGATTGACCGAGACGAAGCGCGACTCCAGGTCGGTCACCACCACTGCCTCGCTCATGCTGCGGATCACCTCCAGGGCGATGCGGCGCTCGCGGTCGGCCGCGCGCGAGCCGGTGATGTCGCGCGCGGTGCCGCACAGCCGCAGCGGCCGGCCGGCCGCGTCGCGCTCGACGACCTTGCCGCGCGCCATGACCCAGATCCATTCGCCGTTGCGCCGGCGCAGGCGGTGCTCCGATTCGTAGATCTCGGTCTCGCCCTCCAGGTGCGCCCGGACCCGCTCGCGCACGCCCTGCAGGTCGTCCGGATGGACCGCCTGCTGCTGCCATTCGTCGATCGGGATCTCGTCCTGCCGGTTGCCGGTCATCAATTGCCGGCTGCCGAAGCGGACCAGCACGTTGCGCGGGATGTTCCAGTCCCAGAACTCGTCGCCCGAGCCCCACAGCACCATGCGCAGGCGGTCTTCCCGCTCCTGCAGTTCGCGGTGGTGGTGGCGTATCGCGGCGTTGCGGCTGGCGCGCAGCAGCAGCGCCAGGCCGATCAGGCCGGCCGCGGTCAGCGCGTAGATCAGCTTGGCGGTGTCGCCGGCCCACCAGGGCGCGTCGACGACGAGATCGACGCCGGCCTGCGGCGCCTCGCGGCTGCCCGGCCGCTGCGCCGCCCGTACGCGGAACCGGTAGCGTCCCGGATCGAGGTTGGCGTAGATCGCCTCGGGCTGGTCGCCGGCGTCGATCCAGGCGGTGTCGAAACCCTCCAGCATGTAGCTCAGCCGGTTCGACTCGGGCGCGGCGAAATCCAGTGCGGCGAACGAGAAATGCACCATGCCGTCGCTGTGGTCCATGTGGATCGGGCCGGGCCCGACCGTGTCCAGCCGCGGTTGCGTGCCGATCCTGACGCCGGTCACGACGACCGGCGCGTTGAACCGGCCGGAGGTGATCTTCGAAGGCTGGAACAGGTTGAACCCGCGCAGGCCGCCGAACGCCATGCGTCCGTCGCGCAGCCGCAGAGCCGCGCCGCCGTTGAACTCCAGGTCCTGCAGGCCGTCGCCGAGCGCGGTGGTGTGGAAGGTGCCGCTGGCCCGGTCGTACCAGGCCAGGCCGCGGTTGGTGCTGAGCCAGAGCCGCCCGAGCGCGTCTTCCAGCACGGCATAGACGGTGTCGTCCGGCAGGCCGTCGGCCTGCGACCAGCGCGTGAAGCGCGCCGACTCGCCGCTCAGCGTGTCGAGGCGGTTGAGGCCGCCGTGCGTGCCGATCCACAGCGTGCCGTCGCCGTCTTCCAGGATCGTGCGCACGATGTTGTTCGACAGCGAGCGCGGGTCGCCGGCCGCGTAGCGGAACGTGCGGACCCGGCCGCTGCGCGGATCGATCATCCGCAGGCCGTTGAGCGTGCCGGCCCAGATCCGGCCCTGGCTGTCCTCGTGCAGCGTGAACACGCTGTTGCGGGCATGCGGTGCGGCCGGATTGTCCGGATCGGCGAAAGCCTGCCAGTTGCCCTCGGCCGGGTCGCCGCGCATCAGGTTGCCCGAACGCGTGCCGTACCACACCTGGCCGTCGCGGGCGCGCAGCACCGACAGGACGTCCACCGGCGCGTTCTTGCGCCGGCCGTCCGAACTGAGCGCCACCGGCGTCACCACGGCCGATGCCGGGTCGAACAGGCTCAGTCCGAACTCGCTGGCCACCAGGAGCCGTCCGTCGCCCGCCGCTGCGAGCCGGTTGATCCGCAGGCGCGGGGCGCCCGGCCGCAGGACGTCCAGCAGCGGCTTGGCGAAATAGGCGAAGCGCCCGGTCTCCGGGTCGAACCGCTTGAGCCCGTCGCCTTCGGTCCCGATCCACAGGTGGCCTTCGGGATCCTCCAGGAATGCGCGGATGTTGTTGGTCGGGGCGAACTCGCGGCTGTCGTCCAGATCGGCGATGTACGGGAACGACGCACCTTCCGGATTGAGGCGGACCAGTCCGCGCGCGCGCGTGCCGATCCACAGCAGGCCCGCGCGATCGCGCATCAGCGTGCGGATCGTCGCGTCGGGCAGGTAGCCGGGCAGGTTGTGGTTGGGCGCGAGCAGGCGCGAGGTGCCGGATTTCGGATCATGGACGACCAGGCCCTGGCCGGCGCTCGCCAGCCACAGCCGGCCGAAGGCGTCTTCGCTGATCGCCCGCACGGGACCGCCGTCGCGGCTCGACCAAGCGACCTGTGCCGGGCCCTGCGCCGGCAGCTGCAGCAGGCCGGCGGTGGTCCCGGCATACAGGGTGCCGGTCGCGCTCTCGTGGAAGGTATGGGCGGCGGAGCGGCTGCCGGCCAGCGGTTCGAGTTCCGAGGCGCCGGGCGGCAGGCGCCAGAGGCCGGCCGAGGTCGCCACCCAGAGCGTGCCGTCGCGGGCGACGTGCAAGGCGGCGATGTCGGCCGGTACGGCGTCGACCTGCGGCGAGGCCACCCGCCGCAGCGTGGCGCCGTCGCGCGTGGCCACCGCGCGCAGCCCCGAGTCGTCGGCCACCCACAGCACCTGCTCGCCTTCCAGCGCCAGGGCCTGCACGTTCAGCGCGCGCAGGCTCGGCTCGATCCCCGCCGGGGACTGCCAGAAGCCATCGATCGCCGGGTCCAGCCGCACCAGCCCGTGCGCGAGCAGGCCGGCCCACAGGCGGCCGTCGCCGTCCAGCGCCAGGGACGTGACGACGACGCCGGCGAGGTCCGGCTGGCCCGGCTGGCGGCCACCGAAGCGCACGAAATGGCGGCCGTCGTAGCGGTAGAGTCCCGATTCGCTGCCGACCCACAGGTAACCGGTACGGTCCTGGGCGATGGCGTGCACGGTGCTCTGGCCGAGCCCCTGTTCGCGCACGACGCTTTCGAACACGTAGTCGCGCTGCGTGGCCGCGGCCGGCACGGCGCCGAGCAGGGCGCACGCTGCTGCCAGCAGCATGCGCAGCGCCCGCGATCGTGGATTGCCTGTCGGCCGCATGCTGGTGATGTCTCCCCGGAACCGTCCGTCGCCTCGAAGCCCGTATCCCGGGCCAAGTCCGTGCCGGGTCGACCGCTGTCGCCGCCTGCGTGCCGATCGGCGCGGGCTGCGTCCTCGACCGGAGTGTAGGCAATCGCCTGTTCGGTGACCATGGGGACCGTCGCGGTGGGTACGGCGGGCGATGCTAAGATTCGGCCTTCTTCCGCCGGCGCGTGTGCCATGACCGATCCTGCCCCCAGCCTGGCCGAACTGGACAGCGCGCTGCGCGACGCCAGCAGCGGCATCGGCGCCGGCGAACTGCACGGTTCGCTGACCGGCTACCTGTGCGCCGGTGGCAGTGCCGGCGCGCGCGACTGGCTGCGCGCGCTGGAACTGGACGATCCGGGCACGCTGCCGGACCGGCTCGCCGGCCTTCTCTACGAGGATTGCCGCCGCCAGCTGGACGATCCGGACTTCGGCTTCCAGCCGCTGCTGCCCGGTGACGACGCGCCACTGGCCGAGCGCGCCGAAGCCCTGGTCGCCTGGTGCCGCGGCTTTCTCGGCGGTGCCGGTCTGGCCGGCATCGGCGGCCGCCCGCTGAGCGAGGATGCCGACGAGATCCTGCGCGATTTCGCCGGCATCGCCGCCTCGCGCTTCGACGTCGACGTCGACGGCGACGAAGAGGACGAGGCCGCGCTGGCCGAGATCCAGGAGTTCGTGCGGATCGGCGTGCTGCTGCTGCAGCGCGAGCTATCCAGCGCGGCGATGCCGCGCTCGAGCCGGCTGCACTAGGCCCGGTTGCGCCAGAGCGTGGCATGGATATCCAGACGCGTGCGAAAACCCCAGAGCGTGGTGATCCGGCAGGGCGCGCCCCGGCCGGCAGGAACGGACCGATGATCGACCGCAGCGAGTACCGCCGCCGCCGCCGGCAGCTGATGCGCATGGCCGGACGCGACGCGATCGTGATCGTGCCGGCGGCGCCCGAGCGCGTGCGCAACAACGACGCCCACTACCCGTACCGCCAGGACAGCGACTTCCAGTACCTGACCGGCTTCGGCGAGCCGGAGGCCGTGCTGGCGCTGATCCCCGGGCGCAAACAGGGCGAGACGATCCTGTTCAACCGGCCGCGCGACCCGGAGCGCGAGCGCTGGGACGGCCGCCGTTCCGGCCAGGAAGGCGCCGTCGCCGACTACGGCATGGACGACGCGTTCCCGATCGAGGACATCGACGACATCCTGCCCGGCATGATCGAGGGGCGGTCGCGCGTCTACTACCATTTCGGCCGCGACACCGAGTTCGACCTCAAGCTGATCGGCTGGGTCAACCGCGTGCGCGCGCAGATCCGCCAGGGGGCCCGGCCGCCGCACGAGATCGTCGCGCTGTCGCACCTGCTGCACGACCTGCGCCTGTACAAGTCGCGCGACGAGCTGCGCGTGATGCGCAGGTCCGCGCGCATCGCCGCCGATGCGCACGTGCGCGCGATGCAGGTCACGCGGCCGGGCATGAACGAGCACGAGGTCGAGGCCGAGCTGCTGCACGCGTTCCGCCGCCGCGGCGCGGTGCCGAGCTACGAGCCGATCGTCGGCGGCGGCGACAATGCCTGCGTGCTGCACTACCGCGCCAACAACGCGCCGCTGCGCGACGGCGACCTGCTGCTGATCGACGCCGGCGCCGAGTACCAGTGCTACGCGTCGGACATCACGCGCACGTTCCCGGTCAACGGCCGCTTCTCGCCGGAGCAGCGCGCGCTCTACGAGATCGTCCTGGCCGCCCAGGCGGCGGCGATCGACGAGGTCCGCCCGGGCCGTTCGTTCATCGCCTACCACGAGGCCGCGGTGCGGGTCATCACCGAAGGGCTGCTGCGGCTGGGCCTGCTCAAGGGCGGCCTGGAGCGCAACCTGCGCGAAGAGACCTACCGCCGCTACTACATGCACAAGACCGGGCACTGGCTCGGCCTGGACGTCCACGACGTCGGCGACTACCGCGTCGACGGCGAGTACCGCGTGCTGGAGCCGGGGATGGTCGTGACGGTCGAGCCGGGCCTGTACGTCGCCGCCGACCTGGCCGGCGTGCCGGCGCGCTGGCGCGGCATCGGCATCCGCATCGAGGACGACGTGGTCGTCACGCGCGACGCGCCGGAGGTCATCACCGCCGACGTTCCCCGCGATCCGGATGCGATCGAGGCGCTGATGGCCGGCCGCTAAGGCCCGCGCGGGGCCGGTTCCGGCCCCGGCGCGACCGTTCCGCGGCAGCCGGCCGCAGCCCCGGCCGCCGGCCGGCAGCGCCTGGCGATCTGGCCTATAATCCGCGGCCTTCTTCAATCCGCCCGGTGGCTGTGCCGCCGCGGCATCCTTCTAGGTTTCGCGGAGCACTCCATGAGTATCGAGCAGCTTGAGATCATTGCCCAGCAGATGGTCGCGCCGGGCAAGGGCATCATCGCCATCGACGAATCGAACAACACGATCAAGAAGCGCTTCGACGGCGTCGGCGTGCCGAACACCGAGGAGAACCGCCGCGCCTACCGCGAGATGCTGCTGACGACGCCGGGCCTGTCCGACCACATCTCCGGCGCGATCCTGTACGACGAGACGATCCGCCAGTCGACCAAGGCCGGCGTGCCGTTCACCAAGCTGATGCTCGACGCCGGCATCCTGCCCGGCATCAAGGTCGACAAGGGCCCGTTCCCGCTGGCCGGCTACCCGGGCGAGCTGGTCACGGAAGGCCTGGACGGCCTGCGCGACCGCCTGGCCGAGTACGCCAGGCTCGGTGCGAAGTTCGCCAAGTGGCGCGCCGTCATCACGATCGCCGACGATGCGCCGAGCGGTACCTGCATCGAGGCCAACTGCCATGCGCTGGCGCGCTATGCGGCGCTGTGCCAGGAAGCGGGCATCGTGCCGATGGTCGAGCCGGAGGTGCTGATGGACGGCGCCCACGACATCGACGTCTGCTACGAGGTCACCGAGGCGACCCTGCGCAGCCTGTTCAGCTCGCTCTACGAGCACAACGTCCTGCTCGAAGGCACGATCCTCAAGGCCAGCATGGTCATCGCCGGCAAGGATTCCCCGGACCAGGCCGATACCGACGAGGTGGCCGAGGCCACCGTGCGCTGCCTGCGCGCAAGCGTCCCGGCCTCGCTGCCCGGCATCGTGTTCCTCTCCGGCGGCCAGAGCGACGAGGCCGCCACCGCGCACCTCAACGCGATGAACCAGATCGGTCCGCATCCGTGGCCGCTGTCCTTCAGCTACGGCCGCGCGATGCAGCAGGCCGCGCTCAAGCTGTGGGCGCAGGACATGGCGAAGAACTTCGCCGATGCGCAGAAGACCGTCGCCCAGCGGGCCCGCGAGAACGGCCTCGCCGCGCTCGGCCAGTGGAAGAAGGGCGCCTGACCGGACGCCTCACTCGATCGGTTCGCGAACGGGCGCTGCGGCGCCCGTTCGTTTTTCCGGCTCCGGCGCGCGCTTGTCCTCCACGCGCCGCTCGGCGGCCGCCATGCCCAGGTCCGCCAGCGTCTTGAGCGCGGTGAACAGCACCAAGGCACCGGCGCTGGTGCTGCCGGCACCGGCGAGGATCGCCAGGTGCATCGGCACCACGCGCAGGTACGGCATGAACATCAGCATCCCGAGGTTCGGGCGGCCGCGTGCGTCGCGCGCCAGCACCGCGCGCTGGTCGGCGATCTGGCCGATCGCGAAGGCCGCGCCGCCGACCAGCACCCAGCGCCACTCGCCCGCCGGCACCGGTGCCTTGTCGAGCAGGAAGATCAGATAGCCGGCGTGGAAGAAGCCGTAGTGGAGCGCGAAGAATCCCGCGGTACTGCGCTTGCCGGCGTCGGTCTCCGGCACCGGCTGGCCGCCCGAGCGCAGGCCCTGCGTGCTGAACCGGCGCAGGTTCAGCATGCGATGGACGTTGAGGGCACCGATCACCACGCTCTGCAGCCAGAACGGCCACATCAGCATCGCCACCGGCCAGTCGTGCCAGAGCGCCATCCCCAGCACCAGGACGTTCGAGCCGAGCAGGGCGAGATACTCGCGCCGGGGCGGGGCGGCAGGGGCGGCGGTGCGCGTCATCGGCGGCTCGCTCGTCGCGGGGACGACCGAAGGGTATACGATGGACCCACCCCCGTCAGCGAGATGCCCGGCATGGCCTCACCGATCGGCAATACCCGCCTGGCCGTCCTGATCGACGCCGACAACGCGCAGCCGGGCATCGTCGAGGGCCTGCTGGCCGAGGTGGCCAAGTACGGCATCGCCCACGTCAAGCGCAGCTATGGCGACTGGACCGGGCCGCAGCTCAAGGGCTGGAAGGACGCGCTGCTGACCCATTCGATCCAGCCGATCCAGCAGTTCCGCTACACCACCGGCAAGAACGCCACCGACTCGGCGCTGATCATCGACGCGATGGACCTGTTGTACTCGGACCGTCTCGACGGCTTCTGCCTGGTATCGAGCGACAGCGACTTCACGCGGCTGGCCGCGCGCATCCGCGAGTCCGGGCTGATCGTCTACGGCTTCGGCGAGAAGAAGACGCCCGAGCCCTTCGTCGCCGCCTGCGACAAGTTCATCTACACCGAGATACTGGTCGGCAAGGAAGACGACGGCGTGGCGATCGCGCCGCGCAGCGACCGCGAGCTCAAGCAGGACAAGCGTCTGCTGAACCTGCTGCGCAACGCCGCCGACGCCGCCTCCGACGATACCGGCTGGGCCAACCTCGGTGCCGTCGGCAGCACGATCGCCAAGCAGGCGCCGGAATTCGATTCGCGCAACTACGGCTATCGCAAGCTGCGCGACCTGGTCCAGGCGACGCGCCTGTTCGAGATCGAGGAGCGCCCGATCGGGGGCGGGCAGGCCAAGGCGGTCTACGTCCGCATCGCCCGCAAGCGCTGATACGGCGCGTCCCGGGCCCCTCCGGCGCGGCAGCCGTCTTTACGTTGCATTGCATCCGGGTCCGGCGGTGCGCGCCTGGGCAAGGGCATAATGGCGCGGTCGCTCCGGTCCGGGATGACCTCTGGCGCACAAGGCGGTCACGTCGATCGGTTAGGCTCGCGCCCGGCCGCGTTTCCGCCCTGGCTGCCGTCTCCCCCCTCGCTTGCGCATCGCCGATGAACCGACCCCACCGTCCCCGTTCCCCGTTCCGCTCTGGCCGCGGCCGTCGCGCGTGCAGCGGGAGCGCTTGAGCGTGCGCCCGGGAATCGTCCTCGGCCTGCTGGCCGCCACCGCGCTCGTCGCGCTCGGCGGCTGCCGCACTGGCGACGGTGCGCCGGCAGGCACGGCGCCGCCGCCGGCGATCAGGGTCACCACGGCGGTGCTGCAACCGCAGGCCTGGACCGACACCATCGAGGCGCTCGGTACCGCCAAGGCGAACGAATCGGTGACGCTGACCGCGAAGATCACCGAGACGGTGCGCAAGGTCAATTTCAACGACGGCCAGGATGTGGCCGCCGGCGACGTGCTGGTCGAGCTGACCTCGGGCCAGCAAGTGGCTGCGCTCGCCGAGGCACAGGCGACCTCGCGCGACGCCACCCGGCAGTTCGAGCGCCAGCAGGACCTGGTGCGCCAGGGGACGGTCTCGCGCGCGGTGTTCGACACTGCCCAGGCCACGCGCGATTCCAACAGCGCGCGCGTCAACGCGTTGCGCGCGCAGCTGGCCGACCGCGTCGTCACCGCGCCGTTCGCCGGCGTCCTGGGCCTGCGCCAGGTCAGCCCCGGCGCCCTGGTGCGGCCCGGCGACATCATCACCACGCTGGACGACATCTCGGTCATCAAGCTCGATTTCTCGCTGCCGGAAGTGCACCTGGCCGCCGTGGCGGCAGGGCAGTCGGTGGTCGCCCGCAGCCCGGCCTTCCCGGGACGCAGTTTCGAGGGAACGGTGGTCTCGCTCGACTCGCGGATCGATCCGGTCACCCGTGCGTTCCAGGTGCGCGCCACGATTCCCAATCCCGATCGCGCGCTGCGCGGCGGCATGCTGCTGACCGTCGGCATCCTGCGCCCGCAGCGCGAGGTGCTGGTCGTTCCCGAGATCGCGCTGGTCCAGGTCGGCACCGAGGCCTCGGTGTTCCGTGTCGGCGCCGACCAGCGTGTGGCGCAGGTCAAGGTCGTGCCCGGCGCGCGCCGGCGTGGCACCGTCGAGATCCGCGAGGGCCTGGCCGCCGGCGACCGCATCGTCGTCGACGGCACGGTCAAGCTGCGCGACGGTGTGCAGGTCGCCGAGACGGCGGCCACCGTCGGAGCCGAGCCGGGATGAGCGGCGGCACGGTCCGCCTGCGCGCGGTGACGGCCGTCGCCGCGGAGACGCCATGAACCTGTCCGACCTGTCGATCCGGCGCCCGGTCTTCGCGACCGTCGTCAGCCTGCTGCTGGTGGTGCTCGGCGCGATGGCGTTCACGCGCCTGACGTTGCGCGAGCTGCCGGCGATCGACCCGCCGATCGTCTCGGTCGACGTGACCTATCCGGGCGCCTCGGCCGCCGTCGTCGAGACGCGCGTCACCCAGATCCTGGAGGATGCGCTGGCCGGCATCGAGGGCGTGGACACGATCGACTCGCGCAGCCAGAACGGCCGTGCCAGCGTGACGATCGAGTTCACGCTCAGCCGCGACATCGAGGCGGCCGCCAACGACGTGCGCGACGCCGTCAGCCGCGTGCAGGACCGCATGCCGGAGGAGGCCGATCCGCCGCAGATCGCCAAGGTCGAGAGCGACGCGGAAGTGATCCTGTGGCTCAACATGCGCTCGGATCGCCTCGATCCACTCGCGCTGACCGACTACGCCGACCGCTACGTGGTGGACCGGCTGTCGGCACTCGACGGCGTCGCCCGCGTGCAGATGGCCGGCGGCCAGCGCTACGCGATGCGCATCTGGCTGGACCGCGAGGCGCTGGCCGCGCGCGGGCTGGCGGTTTCCGACGTCGAGGCCGCGCTGCTGCGCGAGAACGTGGAGCTGCCGGCCGGCCGCATCGAATCGGACACCCGCGACTTCACACTGCGCGTGCAGCGCAGCTACCAGACGCCCGAGGACTTCGCGCGGATGACGCTGGCCAAGGGCGAGGGCGACGGCTACCTGGTCCGCCTCGGCGACGTCGCCACCGTCGAACGCGCGTCCGAGGAACGGCGCGCCTACCTGCGCAGCAACGGCCAGCCGAACCTCGGCCTCGGCATCGTCAAGACCTCGACCGCGAACAGCCTCGACGTCGCACGGGCTGCCCGTGCCGAGGCCGAGCGCATCCAGGAGTCGCTGCCGCCGGGGACCGACATCTTCGCCGCGTTCGACACCACGCTGTTCATCGAGGCGGCCGTCGAGCGCGTCTACGCGACGCTGATCGAGGCCGGCGTGCTGGTCGTCATCGTGATCTTCCTGTTCCTCGGCAGCCTGCGCTCGGCGGTGATCCCGGCCGTCACGGTGCCGGTCTGCCTGATTTCCGCGTTCATCGCGCTGTACGCGTTCGGCTTCACGATCAACCTGCTGACGCTGCTGGCGCTGGTGCTGTGCATCGGCCTGGTGGTGGACGATGCGATCGTCGTGCTCGAGAACATCCAGCGGCGCGCCGACCTCGGCGAGCCGGCGCTGGTGGCGGCGCGGCGCGGCACGCGCCAGGTCGCCTTCGCCGTGATCGCGACGACCGCCGTGCTGGTCGCGGTGTTCCTGCCGGTCGGCTTCATGGAAGGCAACACCGGGCGCCTGTTCCGCGAGCTGTCGGTGGCATTGGCCGGTGCCGTCGCGCTGTCGGCCTTCGTCGCGCTGACGCTGACGCCGATGATGTCGTCCAAGCTGGTGCGGCCGCACCGGGCGCCGCGCGGCTTCAACGCCTTCGTCAACCGCCGGCTCGACCGCCTGACCCAGGCCTATCGCCGCCAGGTCGAGCGCACCAGCGGCCACCCGGTGCTGTTCGGCGTGCTGATGCTCGCGGCCTTCGCCGCCAGCGCCGTGCTGCTGCGCGTGGTGCCGACCGAGCTGGCGCCGACCGAGGACCGCGGCGTATTCATGGTGCAGATCACCGGGCCGGAGGGCGCCGGCTTCGACTACACGGTCGAGCAGGTGCACCAGGTCGAGCGGACGTTCATGGGGCTGATCGACGGCGACGGCCCGATCGAGCGCGTCAACACGCGCGTGCCCGGCGGCTGGAGCGCCAGCGAGGAAATGCACGCGGGCCAGGCGACGGTGTTCCTGAAGCCGTGGAGCGAGCGCAGCGAATCGACCACCACCGTCGCCGACCGCCTGCGGCGCGACCTGACCGCCCTGCCGGGCGTGCGCGCACTGCCGCAGGTGCGCAGCGGCCTGGTGCGCAGCGGCGGCCAGCCGGTGCGCGTCGTGCTCGGCGGCCCGGACTACGCCGAGCTGGCCACCTGGCGCGACCGCATGCTGGTGCGCATGGAGCAGAATCCGGGCCTGTTCGCGGTCGATTCGGACTACAAGGAGACACGGCCGCAGCTGCGCGTGGAGATCGACCACGCCCGCGCCGCCGACCTCGGCGTCTCGGCGCAGGAGATCGGCCGCACCCTGGAAACGATGATGGGCTCCCGCCGTGTGACCACCTACGTGCAGGACGGCGAGGAATACGAAGTCATGCTGCAGGCGCGCCGCGACAACCGCGCTGCGCCGGCGGACCTGGACAACCTCTACGTCCGCTCGCAGCGCAGCGGCGAGCTGATCCCGCTGGCCAACCTGGTGACCCTGAGCGAGCTGGCCGAGCCGGGGCAGTTCAACCGCTTCAACCGGCTGCGCGCGATCACGCTGTCGGCCGGCCTCACGCCCGGCACCACGCTCGGCGACGCACTGGCCTGGATCGAGCAGGTCGCCGCCGAGGAGCTCCCGCCGACCGCGCTGATCGACTACAAGGGCGACAGCCGCGAGTACAAGAAGGCCGGCGGCGCGGTGGTCGTCACCTTCGGGCTGGCGCTGCTGATCGTCTACCTGGTGCTGGCCGCGCAGTTCGAGAGCTTCATCCATCCGCTGGTCATCATGCTGACGGTGCCGCTGGCGGTGCTCGGCGCACTGATCGGCCTGTGGCTGACCGGCGGCACGCTGAACCTGTTCAGCCAGATCGGCATCGTCATGCTGATCGGCCTGGCCGCCAAGAACGGCATCCTGATCGTCGAGTTCGCCAACCAGCTGCGTGACGAAGGCCGCAGCATCGGCGAGGCGATCGCGGAAGCCGCCGCCGTGCGGCTGCGACCGATCCTGATGACCTCGGTGGCGACGATCGCCGGCGCCGTGCCGCTGGTGGTCGCCGGCGGGCCCGGCTCGGCCAGCCGCTCGACGATCGGCGTGGTCGTGATCTTCGGCGTCGCGTTCTCGACCTTGCTGTCGCTGTACGTGGTGCCCTCGTTCTATGCGCTGCTGGCTCCGTTCACGCGCTCGCCCGAGGCGCTGGCGCGCACGCTCGAGCGCCTCGAGCAGGAGACGCCGGACGTCGGTGGCGCGGCATGAGTGGCGATGAGGCGGTCCTCGCCGGCGAGGGGTTCGTCCTGCGGCCGTGGCGCGCGGACGATGCCGTTTCGCTGCAGCGGCATGCCGACGATGCCGAGGTCTCGCGCTTCCTGTCCGACCGTTTCCCGTTTCCATACACCGCGGCCGATGCCGCGGCGTTCCTCGCCGGTCCGGCGTCGAGCGGCCTGGTACGCGCGATCGAGATCGACGGCGCCGCCGTCGGCGGCATCGGCGCCGAGCCCGGCCACGACATCTTCCGCCTGACGGCATCGGTCGGCTATTGGCTGGGACGCGCCTACTGGGGACGTGGCCTGATGCGACGGGCCGTGGATCGCTGGAGCGCGCACCTGCTGGCTCGGCATTCGTTCGAGCGCCTGCAGGCCCAGGTCGCCGCCGGCAACCCGGCGTCGGCCCGCATGCTCGAACACGCCGGCTTCCACCTGGAAGGCCGCCAGCGCCGCGCCATGGTCAAGCGCGGTGAGATACTGGACGTCCTGGTCTACGTCCGCCTGCGTTCGGCGCAGGACGACCGGCCCCTCTGAAGGTATCGCCATGTCCGACCGTCGACCGCGACGTCCCGGCCCACCCGCCGCTTCGCCGTGGCGCGAGGCGCGGCGACCGCCGGCGGCTGCGCCCGCTGAAGCTGCACCCGCGCGCGCGCCGGCCGAGCAGCGCCTGTACGGCCTCAACGCCTGCCTGGCCGCGTTCGCGCACCGGCCCGAGGACCTGCGCAAGGTCTACCTGCTCGAATCGCGCATCTCCGCACTGAAGCCGGTACTGGCCTGGTGCGTCGGGCATCGCCTCGGCTACCGCGTAGTCGAGACCGATGACCTGGACAAGCTGACCGGTTCACGCCATCACGAGGGCGTGTGCTTCGACCTGCGCCGGCGCGAGCCGCTCGCGCTCGACGCGCTGATCGCCGCGCAGCCGGCGGAGCGTGATTCGCTGCTGGTCTGGCTCGATGGCGTCGGCAACCCGCACAACCTCGGTGCGGTGCTGCGCAGTGCCGCGCACTTCGGCGTCGGCGGTGTGATCGTGCCGGCTGCGTCCGCGCTCGACCTGTCCGGTGCCGCCGCGCGCGTCGCCGAAGGTGGCGCCGAGGCGGTCGCGCTCGCCCGCATCGACGATGCGCGTGCCGCGTTCGCCGCGCTGCGCCGCGCCGGCTACGCGATCGGCGCGACCGTGCCGCGCGACGGCACGGCGCTCTACGAAGCCGCGCTGCCGCGCCGCCTGGTGCTGGTGTTCGGTGCCGAAGGCGAGGGCATGGACCGGGCCTTGGTGCAGGCAGCCGACCTGCGCCTGACGATCCCCGGCAGCGGTGCCGTCGAGAGCCTCAACATCGCCGCCAGCGCGGCGGTGGCGCTCGCGGAATGGTGGCGGCAGGCAGCCCGTCGTTGACGTCGGTCCGCAAGGCCACCCCGCTCAGGTACCGTCGAAGCCCGCGCGCCAAATGGCGTCGACGTAGACCGGTTCGCGAAACTGAACGCTGCGGAAGACGTCGCTGGCCGCGAGCCTGATCCGGCCACCGTCACAGACGGCCGACAGATCCGTGAACTTGATCGCGGGCAACGGCAGCGATTCCTCGATCCAGTGCATTCCCAGGTCGTGACTGCGGTACACCGCGTCGCCGACGGCCGCGTAGAGCGTGTTGGAATCACACGGATCGAAGTGTAGACGTGGTTCGTAGCCGTGCCGGCGCAGTTGCAGCGCCCCCAGCGGCTGCCAGGATGAGCCTGCGTCAGTCGAGAGATGGAACCGGACGTCGAGTCCGTCCAGGCGTGCTGCGACCAGCACTGCGTCCGAATGTGGGTGCACGACGAGGGCCGATACCATGAAGCCAGGGGGGGCTACGGGTTCGAATGGAGCGCCGTGCCGCTCGGCGCGCGCCAGCGAATACTGCACTGCAGAATGCCAGCGGAGCCCATAGATGCGTCCCGCGGCCGTCGAGGACGCAACGACGCGCAGCAGCTGCGTAAGATCGCGCGGCTCGGCGACCTGCCAGGTGTTTCCGGCATTGCTCGACCAGTAGACGCCGTTCTGGACGGCAACCATCCGCGCCGGATCGGCGCCGTCTACCAGCAATTGATAGATGCCTCCACTCGTCGTCAGTCCGCCGGCGGACAGGCGCTGCCAGTTCGTGCCGCCGTCGTCGGAGCGGTGGAGCGAACCGGCCGATGTGGCCGCATACACGGCATCCGGATTGCCCGGCACCCGCGCGAGCGTCAGGACCGGCGACCCGAAGCTGTCCTGTCCGTGCTGAGTCCAGTGGATCCCGTTGTCGGTGCTCAGTGCAACCGTTCCGTGATCGGTCGCCGCCAGCACCGTCGACGGCGCTTCGGGATGGAGCGCGACGGCATGGGTCGAAGCCAGCGGAATGCCGCGGGACCGCGTCGTCCAGGTACGGCCCGCGTCCTCGGACACTTCGGGGCCTGCAACGGTCCAGCCGTAGAGGCGGTCAAGTCGCTCCCCATCGGCCAGGAGGCCGTTCACGCGCTTGTTGCTCTTGAAGCCCGGCCAGGTGCCTCCGAAGTCGGTGCTTTCGAAGATGGTCGGGTCGGCCGCCGGCATGAGCCGTCCTCCCGCCAACCAGATCCGGCCGCCACCGAACGGATCGCCGGCCAGTCCGGATACGGCGCCGAACACGTTCGATGCCGTGAACTCGTCGAGATCGATTCGATAGTGATAGACCGAGACGAACGAAGTGCTGTCGATGCTCAGCACGAGCTTGTCGTCGTCGGTCCCGTCGAGGACCATGTACGCAGACCGGGCGTGCGCGGGAAGCGCGCGCACCTGGGTCCACGACGTGCCGTTGTTGGTCATCCATAACCGGTCTTCGTCCGCGGCGACGACACGGCTCCGCTGCGCGGAGGCCGCGAGTGCCAGCGCGCGAAGCGGCCCGCCGCCGGGGCCGCTCGAGACGTGCCAGGTCTGGCCGTGGTCCGTGGAGCGCAGGACACCGGCACCGTCGACGGCTGTCGCGAAAACCTCGAACGCCCGGCCGGGCCACGGATTGAACAGGATCTGTGCCGGCGCCAGTTCGGCCGTGACGGGTGCCCACGTCGTTCCGCCGTCGGTGCTTCGCCAGAAGCCTTGCCCTGCGGCGATCACCAGGTTGGGATCGTGCGGGCTGGCTGCGATCGCGCCGACGTACATCCCACGCGGGAGATCACCTGCGCGCTCCCATTGCGCGCCGTCGTCGAGCGAGCGATAGACGCCGTCGGTGGTCGCGGCGAACAGGGCGGCCGGCGAGGCCGAAACGCCCTGGATCTGGCCACCGTCGGGGCCGGCCGATGTCCATACGGGATCGGCATCGACAGGTGCGGCGACGAGCATCAGGGCGGACGAAAGGACGGTTTTGCGCATGGACATCTCTCCACAAGCCCGGTGCGTCTGCCGACATTACGCCATGTGATCGCCTGGAGGAACCGATCCGGTGATCCTTGACCGTGCCGGGCCGTTGGCGCGCCGTCGAGAGTCGGTCTGGCTCGACGGCGTCTGCAACCCGCACACCCGCACACCCGCGCCGCGGCGCGTGGCCTGATGCGACGGGCTGTGGATTGCTGGAGCGCACCTGCTGGCCCGGCATCCGTTCGAGCGCCTGCAGGCCCAGGTCGCCGCCGGCAACCCGGCGTCGGCGCGCATGCTCGAGCACGCCGGCTTCCACCTGGAAGGCCGCCAGCGCCGCGCCATGGTCAAGCGCGGTGAGATACTGGACGTCCTGGTCTACGTCCGCCTGCGTTCGGCGCAGGACGGCCGGCCCGCCTGAAGGTAGCACCATGCCCGACCGTCGACCGCGACGTCCCGGCCCGCCGGCGGCTTCGCCGTGGCAGCAGGCGCGTCGCCCCGCGCCGCGCGAGGCGCTGCCCGAGCCGCGCGCGCCACGCCCGGCCGGCGAACAGCGCCTGTACGGCCTCAATGCCTGCCTGGCCGCGTTCGCGCGCCGTCCCGAGGACCTGCGCAAGGTCTACCTGCTCGAATCGCGCATCGCCGCACTGAAGCCGGTACTGGCCTGGTGCGTCGGGCATCGTCTCGGCTACCGCGTGGTCGAGGCCGACGACCTGGACAAGCTGACCGGCTCGCGCCATCACGAGGGCGTGTGCTTCGACCTGCGCCGGCGCGAGCCGCTCGCACTCGACGCGCTGATCGCCGCGCAGCCGGCGGAGCGTGATTCGCTGCTGGTCTGGCTCGACGGCGTCGGCAACCCGCACAACCTCGGTGCAGTGCTGCGCAGTGCCGCGCACTTCGGCGTCGGCGGCGTGATCGTGCCGGCCGCGTCCGCGCTCGACCTGTCCGGCGCCGCCGCGCGCGTCGCCGAAGGCGGCGCCGAGGCCGTCGCGTTGGCCCGCGTCGACGACGTGCGTGTCGCGTTCGCCGCGCTGCGCCGTGCCGGCTACGCGATCGGCGCGACCGTGCCGCGCGACGGCACGGCGCTCTACGAAGCCGGGCTGCCGCGCCGGCTGGTGCTGGTGTTCGGTGCCGAAGGCGAGGGCATGGACCGGGCCTTGGTGCAGGCAGCCGACCTGCGCCTGACGATCCCCGGCAGCGGCGCGGTCGAGAGCCTCAACATTGCCGCCAGCGCGGCGGTGGCGTTCGCGGAATGGTGGCGGCAGGTGCGCGTCGGCGGCTGATGCGCTGCCGCGCCTGAGCGGTAGACCACGGGGGATGCCCGGTCGATCGACTGCGCTCGATCTTGGTGTCCGCCCGACTCGTCGTGCGTGCGGACTCGCCCGGCCAGGCATGCCTCGTTCGAGGCAGCTGCCTGCGGCGCAGGCGCGGAGCGATGCGTTCGGCTCGCCGCTAAAGCGGCTCGAAATCGTTCGTCGCGATGCGTTCGGTCACGACCGGCGAACGCACGCGCACGCCACCGGTGGTGTTGCTGCTCAGCACGACATGGCTGAGTCCGCCGACGCAGCTGGTCACGATCGCGGTGGCGCCCTGGACCGTCGTGTCGAGGGTTTCGGCCGTCCAGGTCAGGCCGCGATCGTGGGAGCGGTGGAACGTGGCGCTGGTGAACGCGTAGACGGTCCGGTCGTCGCAGGCGTCGAAGGCCAGCAACGGAGCCGGCCAGCCCGGCAAGTTGCCGCGTGTGTGCCAGCTGTCGCCGCCGTCCATGGACCAGTAAACCGGCACCATGCCGCTGCCTCCGGCGGTCGCCAGCAGCACATGAGGTGCGCTCGGATGAACGGCTAGTGCCCCGAACGCCGGCGCGGTGACGACCGGCGTCATCGCCTCTCCGGAGCGGTCCGCACGTAGCAGGGTATATGCCAGGTCCGATCCGGCCAAGCCGTAGAGACGACTGCTGTAGCCGGCCGTGGCAGCGCGCAGGCTCCGCACGCCGGCCTGGACCTGCTGCCAGTGCAGGCCGCCGTCCTGCGACCAGAACAACTGGCCGCTGGTGCTCGTAGCGGAAACGCGAGCTGGATCGACCCGGTCGTAGACGATGCTCAAGAACGATGCGTTGAACAGACCTGAATCGGAAAGCAGCGGTTGCCAGTTGAGACCGCCGTCGGTCGTCCGATAAACCTTCGGCCCTGCCGTTGTACGCGTGACGCTGGCCAGGGCGATCGCCGGATCGCGCGGATGACGATCCACGCTCGAGGATACGTGGGTCGTTTCGGCGATGCCGGCACCCGCCTCCCAGGTCAGGCCTCGATCGAGGCTGACCCAGGGCCCGGCCTTGCCGACGGCGATCAACGAGCCGTTCGAGCGATGACCGGCCAGGGCATTGATCTGAGCCAGCGGAATGCCGCGCGTACGCACGCTCCAATGGCGGCCGGCATCGGTCGAGACCAGCGGGCCCGCCAGCGAAGAGCCGATCATCGTGCCGTCGGCCAGGACTGCCTGCAGACGTGCGTTGCGATCGCTCGGCACGAGCGTCCAGGTCGCACCGAAATCCAGGCTTTCGCCGAGTTGCTCCTCGTTCACATCGATGACGGTGGCCGCCGACCAAATCCGTCCGCTCTGCAGCGGGTCCGCGAACAAGCCGAGGATATCCCCCGAGGCGCCCCACACATGGTCGATGTCCTCGTTGTCGTAACGCAGCAGATTGGACACCCAGCCGCCGTCCGACGACCAAAGCAGCGCGAGTACACCTGGCACGACCAGCACTTGCGAGGGCAACGGCATTTGCGGGCTCGGATTGCGCAGCAGGACGTCCCAGTTGGCACCGCGGTCTCTCGAGAACATCACGCGGCTGTCGCGCAGGACTGCGAAATAGCTGCCGTCTCTCGGATCGACCGCCATGCCGAGTGGCTGGAACGTGGCATCGGCGGTCAGCGACTGCCAGCTCAGACCGCCGTCGACCGACCGCATCGGCCGCGGCGATTGCCACCACAGGTACTCAGCGGAGGCGATCGCCAGCAGTTCAGTCCCGTGCGCCGGGATCGGATTGAACTGCAGTGCGTTCAATCGCGTACCGACGGCGATGGCGTCCCAGGTCGTGCCGCCGTCGGTGCTGCGCCAAAGCGAGGTGCCCGATGCGGCCACGACGAGGTTCGGATCGTGCGGACTGGCCGTTATCGATTGGGCATAGCCGATCGCCGGGACACGCTGCCAGTTCGCCGCCTGATCGGTCGACCGGTACAGGCCTCCGTACGTGTTGGCGAGCATGACGCTACTCGATGCGACAACCTCCGAGGCGAAGCCGCCCTCCGGCCCGGTCAGCTGCCAGGTGGGCTGCTGCGCGAAGGCCGGCGTCGCTGCGGCCAGCGACAACGCCAGGCCCGCGACCTTCGTCGTGGTCGTGCTCATCCCGATCGAACGCATCGCCGTCCCCTCCCGAAGCGAATGACATTCCGCGCCGGCCCCGACAGCGCCGGCTCCCGAGCCGAACCGTATCAGTTCGCGCCGTCCTTCGCGAACGCCCCCGGCGCCGAGCCGAAGTCGCCCTCGGCCTCGGCGGCCAGGTACAGCGCCACCGCGTAGACCGCCACGTTCTGGCGCAATTGCTCGATGTCGACCTTGTCGAGCGTGTCGTTGGCGGTGTGATGCCATTCGAAGTAGCGCGAGGTGTCCTGGTGCAGCGACAGGCCGGCCATGCCGACTGCGTGCACGGCGGAGAGGTCCGAGCCGCCACTGCCGGGCGCGGCGGCGTCGTAGGTGACGCCGAGCGGCGCCAGCGCGGCGGCAATGCGGTCGATCGCGCCGCGTGCGGACGGCTTGACGGTGGCGGTCAGCTTGACGATGCGATCGGCGCCGGCGTCGGATTCGGCGCCGATCACGGCCTTGGCGATCTCGGCGCGGTGGTTTTCGGCGTAGGCCTTGCCGCCGTAGAGGCCGGCTTCCTCGTTGGCGAAGGCGACCACGCGGATGCTGCGCCGCGGGCGTTCGGGCAGCTGGGCGATCAGGTGCGCGGCGGCGGTGGTGATGGCGATGCCCGAGGCGTCGTCGATCGCGCCGGTGCCGAGATCCCAGGAGTCCAGGTGCCCGCCGGTGAGGACGTACTCGCCGGTGTCGTCGCGGCCGCGGATCTCGCCGATGACGTTGGCACCGGTGTACTCGCCCTCCAGCCCGCAGTCGAGGTCGAGCCGGAGCGAGACCGGTGCGCCGCGGCGCAGCACCGTGTCGAGCAGGTCGGCGTCGGGGTTCGACAGCGCGGCGGCCGGGATCGGCGTGACGCCGTCGGCGAAGCTGGTGACACCGGTGTGCGGCGTGCGGTTGTTGTCGGACCCGACCGAGCGCAGCACGAACGCCGCCGCGCCCTTCTGCGCGGCCAGCGACGGCCCGCGCGAGCGCACGCGCGAACCCTTGCCGTAGTCGGCCCCGTCGACGCGTACGCTCATGCGCGGGTTGGCGACATAGACGATCTTGCCACGCACGGCCGCGTCGGCGGCCGCCTGCAACGCCTCGAGCGAGGCGAACGCGGCGACCTCGGCAGTCAGCCCGCCCTTCGGCGTCGGCCCGGAATTGCCTAGCGCGGTCAACGCCAGCGTCTGGGCGACCGGCGCGACGATCGCGCCGCTCTCGCTGCGACGCACCCATTTCGGATAGCTGACCGGCTCGGTCCGGACCGTGTCGAAGCCGAGCGCGCGGAAACGCGCCGCCATCCATTCCCGCGCCTTGAGGTCGTTGGCGCTGCCGGCCAGGCGCGGACCGATCGAGGTGGTCAGGTCCTCGGTCAGCGTCCAGGCCAGATCGTCCTTGAGCCCCTGCGCGCGCAGCGTCTCGGCGGTCGCCAGTGCGCGATCGGGGATCGTCGTGGCGGCCGGGCCGGCCGCGAACGCGGGGGCGAGGCCGGTGGCCAGTAGCGCGGACAGGCCGGCGAACAGCGATGCAAGACGCATGGGGACTCCTCTGGAGCGTGTTGTGGACGTTGAGCCGAGCGCGAAGGTCCAGGCGCGGTGATCGGGCAAGGCACCGCCGGCCGGGCAGGCAAAGCCGAAACGATACCAGCCCGCCCGATGTCTTGGTTCGCCGCGATTTTGCGTATCAGGTTTGCGGACAAGAACGAATCGGAGTTCATCATGCGCATCGTACGAGTGCTCGGCCTGGGCCTCGGCCTCGCCGCCCTGCCGCTGGCGGCGGCACCGGGCAGCTGGACCGGCAGCGGGCCGTTCGGCGGCCAGGTCCATGCCGTGGCTGCCGATCCGGCACTGCCGGATCGTCTCTACGCCGCCACCCGCAACGGCTTCTTCCGCAGCCTCGACGCGGGCACGAGCTGGCAGGCGGCGGAGACCGGCCTGCCGGTGCCGCGGCCGTGGAACGGTGTGTTCGCGACGGACCCGGACACCGGTGGCCTGCTCTGGCTGGTCGACGCGCAGGGGCGCCTGCACCGCAGCACGGACGGTGCGTCGAGCTGGACCGAGACCGGCTATCGCAACGCCTTCTTCCCGTATGCCGGCCGCGCGCGCCTGGCCGTCGCCCGGGCCGGCAGCGCACGCGTGCTGTGGCTGGCCACGCGCGGCGGCGGGCTCTCGCGCAGCGACGACGACGGCGCCACGTTCGCGCCGGTTGCTGCGCTCGCCGGGGTCGAGGCCGAGTACGTCTGGGCCGCACCGGCGCCATCCGCGCTGCTGCTGGCCGGCACGCCCGAAACCGACTGCGCCGGCGGCATCACCCGTCCGCTGCGCCGCAGCGTGGACGGCGGCGCGACCTGGACCGCCGTAACCGTCGCCGATGCCTGCCAGCAGAGCCTGCTCGCGGCAGCGCGCTCGGCCGCCGACCCGAACCGGCTCTATGCGCTGATCGGCGCGTACTACCAGCGCGTGGGGCGGTTGCACGTCAGCACCGACGGCGGCGCCACCTGGGCGGCGACCGCGTATCAGGGCGCCGCGCTGGCGGTGCCGCGGCCCGGCGGCGCCGAACGGCTCTGGCTCGACGCGCAGCTCTCGACCGACGGTGGCGCGACGTTCGCCGCGCGTGCGGCCGGTGTCACGACCAATGGCGAACACGTGCCGCTGCCGGTCGACCTGGTCGTGCATCCGGCCTATCCGGCCGTGCCGACGCTGTGGCTGGCCACCGAGTCGGCCGGTCTGTATGCCAGCGGCAACGACGGCCTGAGCTGGGCACCGTCGAACACCGGCCTGGCGGCGACCAACATCCGCGCGCTGGCCGTGCATCCGCTGGACGGTACGCGCGTCTATGCCGGCTACGGCGATGCGGCGACCTCGCCGTCGCCGGCGCTGTACCGGCGCCTCGGCAGCGGCTGGGCGGCGGCCAACATCGGCCTGGACGCCTACCAGGTGCGCGGCATCACGCTCGATCCGACCACCGCGGCCGCGCCGTCGCCGACGCTGTACGCGGTCGGCAGCGGCGCGGACCCGGCGACCGGCCTGCGCGACGGTGGCCTCTACAAGAGCCTGGACGGGGGGGCCACCTGGGCGACGATCGATGCCGGCGTGCCGAGCAACGCGTTCGGGCGCGCGATCGGCATCGTGCGCAACCTGGTGCCCGATTCGCGCTCGTGCGTCGCGCCGCCGGCGAGTGGTCCGTGTATCAGCGGGCCGCTGCGCACGCTGTACGCGACGGCCACCGGTACGCGCGGCGCCGGCGGCGTGCGCGCCTGGCGCGTGCTCAAGAGCACCGACGCCGGTGCGAGCTGGGCCAGCAGCGACACCGGCCTGCCGCACGACGTGTCCGCCCCCGACGGCAGCTACAGCACGATCAGCGGCGCAGTGCCGCTGGTGATGGATCCCGCCGTGCCCTCGACGCTGTACGTCGGCACGTTTGCGCAGAACACGCGCTACGACCCGGTCACCGCCACCTACGACGCGCCGCAGATCGCCAGCGGCGTATTCAGGAGTACCGACGGCGGCGCCACCTGGACACATCGCAGCAACGGCCTGCCGCGCTTCCCGGGCTCGGCCGATGCGGCGCTGGACGTGCTGGCGCTGGCGATCGATCCGGCGCACCCGCAGACGCTGTGGGCCAGCACGATCGATACCAACAACTGGACCGGTCCGGGCAGCCTCTACAAGACCACCGACGGCGGCGCCAACTGGGTGCTGGCCAACGCCGGCATCACCGCTCCGGACACGCGTGCGCTGCTGGTCGATCCGGCCACGCCGGGCACGCTCTACGCGGCCAGCGGCGGTCTCGATGCGGCCAACCCCGGTGGCGTGTTCAAGAGCGTCGACGGCGGTGCCACCTGGCGCTCGATCAGCCTCGGTCTGCCGGCTTCTTCGGCGACTGCGCTGGCGCTCGATCCGGCCGATCCGGCGATCCTGCACGCCGGCTCCGGGGGTGGCGTGTTCACGCTGGAGCAGCTGCCCGACGCCGACGGCGACGGCATTCCCGACACCGTCGAAGCGGCCGGGCCCAACGGCGGCGACAGCGATGGCGACGGCGTTCCCGATGCGCAGCAGGCCACGGTCGGCGTGACCGCGCCGGGCGCCGGCACGGCGGCCTGGCGTCCGGGTGACACCGGGACGGCGGCGGCTGCACCGCTCGGCGCCGACGCGGCCTGGTTCACGGTCAAGCTGGTCGCCGGCAGCTGCCCGCAACTGGTCGACGTGGCGGCCGTCGATGTGGCCGGTTTGCCGGCGGACCCGGGTTACGGCTATCCGCGCGGCCTGCTGCGCTTCGAGGCGCCGCAGTGCCCCGGCGCGACGGTCGACGTGACCTTCCACGGCACTGATTTCGGTAGCGGGTGGCGCTGGCGGCTGTACGGTCCGTCGACCCCGGGTGACGCGGCGACGATCGGCTGGCACGACGCCGGACCGGTCGTCGTCGGCCGGCAGGGAAACACCTGGCGCCTGAGCTTCGCCGCCGGCGATTTCGGCAGCTATCGCCCGGCCAGCACCGGCTCGATCCTGTTCGTCGGGGGACCAGCGCGCGAGGAGACGATCTTCGCCGCCGGCTTCGAGTAGCCGGCAGCTACCGCACCGTTTGGGAGGAGGGAGGCGGGACGTGCGCCTGGCGTGCGTCCCGCCGCTTTTCGGGAGGTTCATCCTGCAGCGCGATCATCGCTCCCGCTCCCGCTCCCGCTCCCGTTCCCGCTGTTGCTTTCGCCTTTGACGTTGGGCGCCCTAAAGCGAGCCGAGCATCGCAGGCCAGCCAGGCCGCAGAGCTGCCCCGTGTCTGAGCGAAGCGAGTTGGGGCAGCGTGCCTGGCTGACCGAGAAGCGCAGGGGACCGGCGCGGCGCAGCCGTGCCGGCTCGCGCCGGCGCAGGCGGTTTTGGTTACTTCTGCCAAGACAAAGAATTTCCTGGAGACATTCTTGACGTCGCGCAGCGACCGCCCGAAGGGCGGCCGCCATGGATGGCGGGCCGCAAAAGTGACCCGCGCGCGCAGCGTGCGGAAGCTGTTGCTTTGATCTTCCGCTGTGGCTCTTTGGGGGTTCCCGACGCAGAGAAAGGCAGAGCACGATCAAGAGCTTTCGTCCGCTGCGCGGCCGAGTCCCTTTTGAATGGGCCAAAAGGAACCAAAAGCCCTCTCGCCCGGCGCAAGCCGATCCGGCTACGCCGGATCGGTTCCCTGCGCTTCTCGGACGACGAGGCACGGCGCCCCAACTCGC
>Ga0182739_1001109_pt1 | contig 29664 bp, 22 predicted proteins | sample eDN5th30CBELigBY_FD_128873 | JGI IMG/M metagenome (GOLD analysis project Ga0182739, IMG submission 128873) | Enriched backyard soil microbial communities from Emeryville, California, USA - eDNA 5th pass 30_C BE-Lig BY (version 2) (version 2) | ecosystem: Environmental > Terrestrial > Soil >... | reverse complement strand
GTCCGTGCCGGGCGTCGCCCTGGTGCATCGCTTCTACGAGCCGATCTCGGGCGACCACCACTACACCATCAGCGGCGAGGAGGCCTTCGCCCTTCTCACCTGCCCGGGCTGGCAGGACGAGGGCAACGTCTTCCTCGCCAGCACCACGGGCGGGGCGGGCCTGGAGGCGGTCTACCGCTTCTTCGACACCGGCTCGCGCACGCATTTCTTCACGGCCGATGTCGCCGAGCGGGACGGCATCCTGGCGCATGCGCCGAGCTGGACCTACGAGGGCATCGCCTTCTACGTGCCCGTCGCTGATACCGCGCCGGAGCGCACCGAGATCCGCCACGACGACGGCAGCCACGACACGGTCGAGCACGACACCGCCGGCACGCGCGCCTGGAGCGCGCGGACCTCGCTGTTTGACGCGCAGGACCACCTCGTGCAGCGGGTCGAGGTCGGCGATGATGGCAGCCAGGTCATCACCCACTACGACGTCAACGACAGCTATGACTGGACCGTCTGGACCAGCATGGTGAAGGACGGCGTCCGCACCGAGGCGTTCGACTACGATGACGGGCTCGGCAGCGGCCCCATACCGGTCTGGCCGGATGCTCGTTTCCGATATTCTCGCGAGTACCATGACGAGGCGGGGCATTCGACCGCCATCGAGCATACGCAGGACCACCCACTTTCTGGCGTCAACGTCCGGCTCATGACCTACCTTGATCCCGACGATGCCCAACCCTGGGCGGCATGGACCAGCGAGTCCGCCTATCGGGTATCGAACTACAAGCAGGTTATCCTGTTCGATGAGGGGGGGTCCTACATCCGCATCAACGGCAGCGACTGGGGCGGCCCTCCGAACCCCAGCGACATCATCATCCGCGACGCGCATGAACGGCTGGTCCTGCAGATCGACCAGGAGCCGAGCGGACCACTTGGGATGCCGCCCGGCGTCTACAACCATTACCTCGCCATGCAGGAAACGCTCGGTGCCCGGCACTGGACCGAGATGCAGGACGAAACGGGCGAGGTGACCCACCGCAGCACCGATCTCGACAACGGCCTGCGCCTCACTCTCGATTACAGCCACTCCACGCCGGAATACATCAGCGAACGGATCATGCTGACCGACCTGGCCTCCGATGCCGTCGTCATCGACGTCAGCCTCACGGTTGCCAGCGAGAACTTCCATTCCTCGGCGCTGACCTTCGCCTGACCGCGAGAGGGGCCGGTCAGCCGCCCGGCTCCTCCTCGCCTTCCTCCACCCAGCCGAAGGCGGGGGCGCCACTGGCGGCCAGCAGATGTGGCGGATTGCCCCACTACGCCTGCTCAGAAGCGCCCGCGCTGTCAGCCCGCCGGCTAATGCACCGGCTCGGCGGTGGCCGGCTTGTCGCCACAGCGCGAGCAGCGCAGCCGTTCGATCACCTGTCGGATCGGCGTCACGCTGGGCACCCGGTGCCGGACGGCCAGCTCGCCAATGCGCGGCTTGGTGCTGCGCCCGCAGCCGCACACCACGTGCAGCCGCAGCCCGGCCTACAGAAAGACCGGGTCCGCAGGCTTTGACCGGCTGTCGTTCATCGCTGCCGCTCAGGCCAGCTGCAGCCGTGCTGCGGCCAAGGCGTCCCGGGCCGCCTGCAGCGCGGCCAGAGACCGCTGCGCCTGCCGCTGACCGGCGGCATCGTCGCGGTCCAGGTCGTCGATCTGTTCCTGGGCGGCATCCACGCCCTCGGTCAGCGCCGCATGCAGGTCCGTCACACGCTCGTGCAGCCGTGCGCGCTCGATGGGCGGAGTGTCCGCCAGCCAGTCCGTGACCATGGCCTCCACGGCGCGGCGGACGCGGCCAGGATCGGCAGCGCGCTGCGCCAGTTCGGCCAAGTGCTGCAGGGCACGGGTCTCGGGGGCAGGCGGGCGGGGAGGTCTCTTCGCCATGGGGGTCTCCAATGGCGAAGAGATAAGTATAGAACATAAGAAGAACAAGCGCGACTGTTCAGCCGCTCCTCGTCAACCCGCCAGCACCTTCCGCTCTGGAATCAGCGGTGGAGAGGGATAGAGACTAAGCCCCTGGCGCTCATCCATGGCCACCCGTGCCTCAGGATAGACTGCAAGACGTGATTCCGGAGCGGTCGGATACCCCGGTTAGACACTATAAGTTGCGGAAAAGGCACGATTCCGCTGAACCCGCCGCGGACACCGTTTCCTTCTTGAGAACTCGCTCTCCGGTGGGCCGAGGGCGCCTGGAAGCCCAGGTTCCGCCTGGATTCCCGCGCGGACCTTGGGAGTGCCAAGGCCGGAGAATGGCGGAATTCTCTCTCCGAATGGCGGAATCTCTCCGGACCTCGGGACTTGGCCAATTTAGTCCCAAGGATAAATCCATATTAATTCAAGGGGTTACGAAGTCGGCTGTGGCTGAGCGTTCGAAATTCGTCTGGGGCTCCAGTCGGTCTCCTTACAACCCGTCTCTCCCGATCAGGGCACTGCGCTGAGGCGCAGGTTTCTGCGGTTTTCGGTCGCAACCTTGATGGTGCAAGGGCAGAACGAGGGCGGCTTTTCTCTCCGAAATGCCGGAGGCTCTCCGAGCCTTGAGGGTTGGCCGATTTTTCCAGCAAGGTTTACGCCTTGCTTTTGGGCCATCTTCGGTGCGGCTCCCCTGCTTGGATTCAGCATTTCCATCGCCTGAACGTGCGAAATCGAAGCGAGAACCACGGCTTTCGATTCCTTGCCCTGTTCACTTCTGGGTTGCGGAACGAAGAGCAGTGTGAGACGATTCGCTTTATGTTCTGGGATCGGGCATGGCGGAATCGTCTGACATCGAGTGGACTGATGCGACCTGGAACCCGGTAACGGGCTGCGCGAAGATCAGCCCTGGCTGCGACAACTGCTATGCGGCCCGGTTCTCGGAGCGGTTTCGGGGAACGCCAGGCCACCCCTTCGAGGCCGGCTTCGATCTCACCCTGCGGCCTGAGCGCCTCCAGCAGCCGCTCCTCTGGAAGCGGCCGCGCCGGATCTTCGTCAACTCCATGTCGGACCTGTTCCACAAGGGTGTCTCCACTCCATTCATCGAGCAAGTCTTCGATACGATGGAGCGGGCCCACTGGCATCAGTTCCAACTCTTGACGAAGCGCAGCAGCCTGATGCGGGACTACCTGAAGCGCCGCTACGCTGGACGGCTGGCGCCGGCGCACATCTGGGTCGGCGTCTCCGTCGAGGACCGCGTCCGCCTGTCGCGCATCCGTCACCTGCAGGCAGCCCCGGCCTCGGTGCGCTTTCTCTCGATCGAGCCGCTGATCGGCCGAATCGGCACGATTGACCTGGCCGGCATCCACTGGGTCATCGTCGGTGGGGAGAGCGGTCCGGGCCACCGGCCCATGGACCCGGCGTGGGCGCGCGAGATCCGCGACCAGTGTCTCGCTGCCGGCGTGCCGTTCTTCTTCAAGCAATGGGGCGGATTCCGCCCGACGCAGCACGGCCGGACGCTGGACGGCCGCATCTGGGACGAGTTTCCGCAACCCCAGCAACCCTGGACCGCCTTGGCGGCCGCCGAATGAGTGACGTGGATTCCAGCCCGACGGTTGGCCCGTGGGCGCGCGAGAAGCTGGATGCGCTAGGCGCGTATCTCGACTTCTACATGAAGGTCCTGAAGAACCAGTCCCATTGGTGCAAGGGCACGATCTACGTCGACGCCTTTGCGGGGCAGGGTAGGGCGCGCGTCCGGCGCAAGGACCTCTCGCCCGCCGGTGCGCTGCTTGCCGCGCTGGAGCTTCCCGTCGATCAGGACGATGAGGAGTTCATCCGCGGCTCGCCCCGCGTCGCGCTCGACATCCCCAACCCGTTCTCGCAGTATGTATTCATTGAGCGCGATCCCGCCCGTGCCGCCCAGCTCGAGGAATTGCGCACCGAGTATCCCGCGCGCCGCATCGACGTGCACCAGGGCACGGCGGAGCAGGAGATCGACGCCCTGCTGCAGGGCGATCTCGGCCGTCCCGGCTTCCGCGCCGTTGTCTTCCTTGACCCGTTTGGGATGCAGATTCCATGGGCGACGGTGGAGCGCCTCGCTGCCACCAAGGGCATCGAGGTGATGATCAACTTCACCCTCGGCATGGCCATCCAGCGGTTGCTGGTCCGCTCCGGCGAGATCAACCAGGCTTGGCGCGCCGCGCTCGACCGCTTTTTCGGCACGTCGGAGTGGTGGGACCAAGCCTATGAGGAGAGCGCCGACCTCTTCGGCCCGCAGACCCGCAAGCTCCGGGACAGCGGCCAGCGCCTGCTGGAGTGGTACCGGGGCCGGCTGGAGGCCGCCTTCGGCCATGTCTCGCCGGCCCGGCTGATCCGCAACACGCGAGGCGGGCACCTGTATTACCTGATCTGGGCCGGACCGCACCCGAAGGGGCTGGTCGGCGCGAACCACATCCTGAGCAAGGGTGAGAAGGTTACCCGCTCGACTCTCTGATACTGGGAGCATTGCGAGGCGCGACATGACACCCGCGACGGACCCCGACGAGGCCGAGTTCGAGGCGCAGCTCAGCGCCTTCCAGGCGGACGTGGCGACGGTCACGCGCGGCTTCTACACGATGGCGGCGATTAACCATCTCGCGTCGCAGGACGCCGCGCTACTCGCCAAGTTGAACCACGCGCCCGATTTCTGGAACCTCGTGCAGGCCGCGAGCCAGACGACGCTGTTCATCGCACTCGGCCGCATCTTCGACCAGAACAGCGATGTGCGATTCACCCTGGATAAGCTGATCGGCGCCGCACAGAAGAACGGGCGCGCGATCTTCGCCGCCGACCGCCTGGCCGACCGCAAGCGGCGGGAAAGCACCAACGCTGATGCATGGCTCGGCGACTACCTCAAGGGCATCTATGTCCCAACGCCTGACGACTTTCGTGCGCTGAGAAAGGTGCGCGATCGCTACCGGCAAAGGTTCACGGCGACGTACCGTCCCATCCGGCATGAGGTCTACGCACACGGCATCGCCACTAGGGCTGAGGCGGTGGAGCTGTTCGCCGAGACCCGGCTTGTCGAGTTGCAGCGCATCATCCGCTTCCTGCAACTGGTCGGCGACGGCCTGTGGAACCTGTACCACAATGGCCGTAATCCCATGTTGCGTCGCCGGTTCCCGCCCTGGACCATCGAGGAGTTGGCGCATAGTCCAGATCAGCAGGACGGAACGTCGGACCAGCGGATCATCGTGGAGGCGATCCGGACAGTGATGGAGCAGCTTCGGCGCGCCTGAAAGCGCCACCTCGGGCGACAGGCGAGCAGCGGCTAGCTCCGCATTGCGTCGCGTTCCTCCCGCGCAGCGCAGCAAGCGATCCCGCCGGGCGGGCGAACTGATCTGCCACACACTAGGTGTATGGTCCTGGGGTGTGGTGGTACACTTGACCACCATGCTGCGAGGGATGCGCTATGGGCCAAGTTCTCCACGGCTGCGCCCGCACGACAGAGGCAGTTCGTCGCGCGATCCAGCTACAACAAGAGAGCGTAAGGGCACTGGCCCGGCGCTACGGCGTCAGCCCGACCACCATCCAGAAGTGGCGCAAACGCTCGACCACGGCGGACGCCCGCATGGGCCCAAAGGAGCCCCGCTCCACTCTCCTGACGCCCGATGAGGAAGCCATCATTGTCGCCTTCCGCCGGCACACCTTGCTGCCACTGGATGACTGCCTCTACAGCCTCCAGCCCACCCTCCCGCATCTGACCCGCTCAACCTTGCATCGCTGCTTGGAGCGGCACGGCATCAGCCGCTTGCCTCAGGTTGGCGGCGACAAGCCGCCCAAGCAGCGCTTCGCTACCTACGCGATCGGCTACTTCCATATCGACCTGGCCGAGGTCAGCACCGAGGAAGGCAAGTTGCGCCTCTTCGTGGCTATCGACCGCACCAGCAAGTTCGCCTTCGTCCGTCTCGTCGAGAGCGCTGGAAAGATGGAGGCGGCGGACTTCCTGCGCGACCTGGTCAAGGCCGTTCCCTATCGCATCCACACCGTGCTGACCGACAACGGCGTCCAGTTCACCGCGCGCAAGCAGGATATTTGGGACATCCAGCACATCTTCGATCGGGTCTGCGACGAGCATGAGATCCAGCATCGCCTGACCAAGGTGAACCATCCCTGGACCAACGGGCAGGTCGAACGGATGAACCGCACTATCAAAGAGGCGACCGTCAGGCGCTACCACTACGACAGCCACGAGCAGCTCCGCATCCACTTGCAGCTCTTCGTGGACGCCTACAACCATGCCCGCCGGCTCAAGACGCTCCGCGGCCTCACGCCCTCCGAGTTCATCCATCAGGTCTGGACGAAAGAGCCCGAGCGTTTCAGGCTGAACCCGTCACACCACACCCCGGGACCATACAACTAGGGTCCGTTAGCTCCTGAGCCAATCGAGCAAGGCGGTCAGGCAGAGAACGCCGGAGGAAGGAACAGGCGGTATTCTCGTAGCGGGTGGCGCTGGCGCGCCACTCTTTCAGCCGCGCCCAGAGCCGCTCGACGCAATTGCGGTTGTTGTAGATCCAGGTCGGGCAGGCGACCGGGTTGAAGGCACTGCCTTCAACCCTGCCGCTGCGGCGGGATGGCAGGACGGGCGCCGATGCTCCAGATGTGCTCCCGCAAGGCGTGGCTGGTGTAGCCGCGGTCAGCCACTACCCAGGTTGGAACCTCCGGCAAGCGGTCGAGCAGAGTGCGGGCCATTGGCAGTTCGTGCGCCTGGCCGGGTGCCAGCCGGAAGGCCACCGTACGTCCACCACCATCGGCAACGACGCACGCCTTGGTGCCATAGCCCCCACGAGAGCGGCCAAGAGCCTCAGGCGCATCGCGTCGGGCTCGGGATCCCCCTTTTTGGCCGCACCCGCTGCCTGCTGGTGTGCCTGAATGTTGCTGCCGTCCAGGAAGGCCATGCCGAGCCGCAGGCGCTTCTCCTGCACCAGGTTGAGCAGGCGTTCCCAAACGCCATGCCTGCCCCATCTGATGAAGGTCTGGGCCGCCATCCCCCAGGGGCCGTACTCAGCAGGCACGGCACGCCACTTCGCACCGTTCTGGCAGCGCCAGATGATCGCTTCCGCAGTGCGCCGAAGGTCATGGTGCTGTGTCTTGCGGTGCGGGCGGCAGGCTTCGATCAGCGGCTCCAGTGCCGCCCACTGCGCATCCGTCAGCACCATCCTCACCTCTCTGCGGCCTCCGCAGTAGATAGGTCCATGGTCAGGAGCCAACAGGCCCTAATGGTCCGATGTGACGGTTACGCTACACGAAGTCGGTGTGGAACTGGCCACACCGATTGAGACGGATCAGCCTAAGAGCTCGATTTGGTGTTCGGAATTGGTCCCGGTGAGCCTGAATTTGCGGACCTCGATACCGAGATATTTGATGGCAAGTCTGAAATCACCGGGGATCTCCGCATCGTCAGGCACAATGAGGAATTTTGAGGGGGTCCCGTTGCCGGCAGCCGAATGTGTCATGAGTTGCCCGATGGCAGTGTAGAGCGTCTGCCGCCCAAGCCCCGTCTTTACCTCGTAAATTTCTGTAATCACGCCGGCCTTCTTAACGAAGAGGTCGATCATGCTTGAGTTAAGCACTTGCTCATCCGGCGCAGCAATCTTGCAGCGTTCGTCATACAGCTTTTGTACAATGTCGCCGTGGTAGGTCAGATATTCGAAGTTTCCGCCGTTCGAGCCCTTTTTTGTGCCCGAAAATTCTTTCTTATACCGGTCAAATTCCTCGATCTCGCGCCTGAACGCGTCCGAGTCCAAGTTCCCCGATCTGATCGCCTCTTTGAACCTGTTGACGATTTTGACAAAGCGCCAGATGCGTTCTGGAAGATCGGGATGGTCCAGTTTGGCCACTGCGATGCCGCGCCGGACCTTCCCGCCGTCTACGATGACATCGACGAGTTTGGCCTTGGACCACACCAAAAATGCCGTCTGCCCGACCCCTTTGCGCCCTCCCCCGACGCCCCCATCATGCATCAGGAAGATGTCGCCGGTTTCACTGTCCTGGGCGAAAAATCCCGCGACCTGGGCGGTGTTGTGATCAGACGGAACATTGATCTCGACCACAATCTGCTGGGATGGGCGGTCAGGATCGTAGATCCCAAACGGCGTCCAGTAGCGGGGAACGGCTGCCTCTTGAGAAGGCTTCCCGAAGGCGCACCAAAGTTTTCCCTTGCCAGCCGAGTAGACGATCTCGTCGACATTACCGCTCGGGAAACCAATGTTCTTCTTGCCCTCGCGGTTCAGCGCATGGGTTAGGTTTCGAAACAAAATTGACTGTGCTTCTTTCTTGGCTTTTGCTTCATGGAGCAGGGTTAGCATAACCATTTCCTCTGGTGCAGCCTTTTTGCCGTGGCGAAGATAATGTGGGCGTCCACGCTCTGGCCGTCGCTTGAGACTCGGACGTAGCCCAAAATTATGTTGCAGTTCTGTATCGGAAAAGCCCTGAAATTTCAGGGCTGGGCTTGCTGGGAATTTCTTTAGTCCTGCACCATAGAACCGCCGCTTCCCGTCATTCTCAGTCGATCGCGGCCGAAGTGGGCTCCGGCTCAGCGATGCGCGAGCACCTCGCGCTGATAGGCCCATGCCACCGGGAACGGCTGCAGCAACTGCGGCATTGTCATGTCCTCTGGCGGCCGCCCCTCCAGCACCGCCTCCACGAGGTCCGGCGCCAGCAGGGTCAGTCGCAGCATCTTGCCGAGGTAGGAGCGGTCAATCTTCTCGGCGGCCGCCAATTCGCTGAGGGACGAGTAGCGTCCATCTTCCAAGAGGCGCTTCCACCGGTGGGCCCGGGCCAGGGCCTTCACCAGGGCCGGGTCAGCCCGGCTGCGGACCGGCGCGGGGCTGGTGGCGCTGCCCTCCGGCGTGACCACCCGCTTCCGCCCGCCACGGCGGCGGAGGGTCAGCGGCACGCGGACCGTGATGCTGCCGGCTGTTGTCATGCGGCCCTCCGGCCCTCAGCGCCAATCCCGCCAAGATCGCGCACCAGACTGGCCAGCCCCGCCACCCGCAGCCGCACATCGGCGCCGGTCGGGCTGACCTCGACCCGCTCGACCAGCAGCCGGACGATGCGGGCCTGTTCGGCCGGAAAGAGCTCGTCCCAGAGCGGGTCCAAGCGCTCCAACGTCTCCCGTACCTCCGCCTCCGTGAGATCCGGCGCCTCCGCCCGCGCCGCCTGCCAGGTGCCGATCACCACCTCCGGCTGGCGCAGCAAGGCGCGGACCTGGTCGAGCACCGCCGCCTCGATCTCGCCGGCGGGGAGGCGTCGCACCGGGCACCCGTCGGCACCTCCCTTCAGCACCGCCTGGCTGACGTAGTAGCGGTACAGCCGCCCGCGGCGCCGGGTGTGGGTGGGGGACAGGGCCCGTCCGTCCGGTCCGAAGATCAGCCCCTTGAGCAGCGCCGGGCTCTGCCGCCGGTTCTGGTTAGCCCGTGCCCGCGGGCTCTCCTGCAGGAGGGCGTGCACGCGGTCCCACAGCTCCTGGGACACGATGGGTTCGTGCTCGCCCGGGAAGACCTGCCCCTTGTGCGTGACCTCGCCCAGGTAGGTGCGGTTGTGCAGCAGCCGGTAGACGGCGCCCTTGTCGAAGGGCCGGCCGGTCTTGGTCAGGACGCCCTCCTGGCGGAGCGCGCGGGCCAGCCGAGTGGCCGAGCCAAGCTCCGCAAAGCCCTCGAAGACCCGCCGGACCCGCGCCGCCTCGTCCGCGTCCACCACCAGCCGGCGGTCGCGCACCGTGTAGCCGAGCGGCACCGGCCCGCCCATCCACAGGCCCCGCGCCCGCGAGGCGGCGAACTTGTCGCGCACCCGCTCGCCGATCACCTCGCGCTCGAACTGCGCGAAGGAGAGCAGGATGTTCAGCGTCAGCCGGCCCATGCTGGTCGTGGTGTTGAAGCTCTGCGTCACCGAGACGAAGGTCACGTCGTGCGCGTCGAACACCTCGACCAGCCGGGCGAAGTGCATCAGCGAGCGGCTCAGGCGGTCGATCTTGTAGACCACCACGACGTCCACTAGGCCGGCCTGGATGTCGCACAGCAGCCGCTGCAGGGCGGGCCGCTCCAGGGTGCCACCGGAGACCCCACCATCGTCGTAGTGGTCCGGCACCAGCACCCAGCCTTCGGCCCGCTGGCTGGCGATGAAGGCCTCGCAGGCGTCGCGCTGGGCATCGAGGCTGTTGAAGGCCTGCTCCAGCCCCTCCTCGGTGCTCTTGCGCGTGTAGACGGCGCAACGGCGCTTCTTCACCGTGGCGGGCAGGGCGGCCTCTACCGCGGCGGCTCCCTTGCGCTTCATGCGGCGCCTCGTTGGTTCTTCAGGCCAAAGAATGCCCATCCGTTCCAGCGGGTGCCGGTAATGTGGCGGGCGATGGCGGAGAGCGAGCGGTAGGGTCGGCCCTCGTACTCGAAGCCGTCCGCCAGCACGGTGACGGTGTGCTCGACGCCCTGGTAGCTGCGGACCAGCCGGGTGCCGGCGACCGGCCCGTTCCCCGCCCGGATCCGGCGCAGGACGACGTTGCCGCCGTCGAGCTGCTCGCCCAGGGCCTCCAGCCGGGCGACGGTCTCCGGCTTCAGCCCGCCATAGGCGAGCTCCTGGATGCGGTAGGCGAGCCGGCTCTCCAGGAACTTGCGGTTGTAGGGCGGTGGCGCAGTGCCGAAGAGCGCCTGCCACTGCTGCTTCAGGTCCTGGATGTCCGTCCCCGGCAGGGCGGCCAGGCGGCCCAGCACGTCCGCCGGCGGGATGGCGGGGAGGGGCGGCGGGGGCCGTTCACTGGCGCTGTGAGGCGCCATCTGAGGCCGGGTTAGGGCAGCGCGTCGTGTCATGCGGGGCTCCGAGTCGGTGGAGCTCCAGCACCGCTCGGGTCGGCGCAGAAGTGTAGCGAAACCTCTCCTGACGCCCGGGCTATCGCGGCGTCGCGCGCCAGATCCTCGGCGGTGCGGCTGCGGAGCCGCAGCAGGCCGGTGGCGAGCAGGGCGCAGACCTCGCGGAGGTGCGGGGGGAGGTGGGGGTTGGCCTGGCCGAGCCGCTGCCTCCCAGCTTGGGGCTGAAGCAGAGGTTGGCGCCGAGACTCGACCGCCCAGCCGCCAGCGCTTAGAACAAAGTACGAATCCGGGGCAGTTGGCGCATTCATGCCCAATCCTCCTGGCCAAGTCGCCCCGGGCAGGCCGGGAGGTCAGGAGGTCCATTGTGGCGTCTGACGAAGAGCCTGTGGAGTTGAGGAAGGCAGTCCACACCTTCTGTGATGCGACTCTGTTCAGAGAATGGGTGGATGCTTGCCAGATACCTGTGCCGAGCTCGATCCCGCGAACCGAAGCGGATTTTGAGCGGCTGCGGGAACTCACAGCGCCCCGGGACGAAGCGTGGAAGCGGCTGATTGCCGACTTCCGCCGGCGCATCGCCGCAAGCGAGATCGTGTTGGAAGGCTTTCAGGTTCGTCCAGTCCTGTTGCACACGCGGTCGCAGTTTCCAACCGCATGGGAGCCCCTCCTCCAGTTTGAATGGGAGCGGAACGCTGTTTTCATCCGCCGCGCTGAGTTCGTTGGGGTCACGGTCCGGCGCCGCATTGCAAAGGTAGTGCAACCGTCTTTGAGTTCGCTGCCCTCTCAAGATGGTGCAGCCGAGACGGAAGCGGTTCCCCGACGCCGCGGTCGCGAGAACTTTGCGCCTCTCATCGAAGCTGACCTCAAAGCTCATTGGGACGAGATCCAGGCAAAGACGAACCGCGCCTCTACCGGCGAGCCGCTTTGGTCTGAGCTGGCCCGGACCGTACACAAGCATCTCGTCAGGCAACACTCGCGGCGTGACGGAAGTAAGGTGCCTCATGAGCAGACCATCCGTAAGCATCTACCCAAGATCTATCGACGGCTGTTGAGCGATAAACCTGCGCAAAAATAGATCGTCCAACTTAATTCTGCGCAGGTGATTTCTGCTCATTTGGATTCACTATCATCGCTGCATCTCGATTGCCTGCGAGGTGCATTGCATGACTGCGTCGCTCTTCGAATATTCCGTCCGCCACTTCAGTCAGACCGATCTGGCCCACCGCTGGGGCATCAGCCCGCGCACCCTAGAGCGTTGGCGGTGGCTGCGGCAGGGACCGCCTTACCTCAAGATCGGTGGGCGGGTGGCCTACCGCCTGCAGGATGTGGAGACCTTCGAGGGGGCGCAGCGGCGCGCCCCGGGCGCCCGATAGCGCCGCGCGATGGACGGGTCCTTTCCCACGATGGACGGTCCCCTGACCACGCTCCGCCTCACCCTGCTCGGGCAGGGCTACGAGCCGATCCCGGTGGTCGGGCCGCAGGCACCGGGCTCCTCGCCCGGCAAGCGCCCCGGCATCCGGGGCTGGCAGGTTGCCCCGTTGGACCAGGAGGTCATCCGAGCCTGGGCGCAAGGCGCTCTGCGGGACTGCACCAACACGGGCCTGCGGACGGGTCGGCTGGTCGGGGTGGACATTGACGTCCTGGACGAAACGCTCGCGAAGGCGCTGCAGGACATGGCGCTTCGCCTGCTCGGTCCGACGCCGCTGCAGCGTATCGGCAAGGCGCCGAAGCTGCTGCTCTGCTACCAGGCCATCGAGCCAGCGCCCAAGCGCGAAACGCCCGAGTTCCGCCTGCCCGACGGGAGCAAGGCGCAGGTGGAGATCCTGGGCCAGGGGCAGCAGTTCGTGGCCTACGGGGTGCATCCCGACACCCGGGCGGAGTATGCGTGGCCCGACCTGGGGCCGGACGTGGTCGCCTTGGCCGAGCTGCCGCAGGTTGGGATCGCCACCCTTCGCGCCTTCCTGGCCGCGGCCGAGGCGCTGATCCGTGACGCCGGCGGCGCGCCCATCAAGGTGGAGGAGAAGCCTGCCCGGGAACCGCCGGCGGCGCCCTCCGGCCCAGCAGGCGCCGCGCGCGAGTCCGACTTCTTTCGCAACACCAACACTCGAGCCCTGGCCGACGTCGGCCGCTGGTTCACCCAGCTGTTCCCGCGAGGCTATTGGCAGCGCAACGACACCACCCCACCCGGGACCTGGCGGGTCCGCTCCAGCGATCTGGGCCGCAGCCTGGAGGAGGACATCTCGGTCCACCCGAACCTCGGTGCCCGCGACTTTGGTACCCGCGAGCGCGTCACGCCGATTGACCTGGTGGTCCGCTACGGCGGCGTCTCAGACCGGGTTGAGGCGGCCTTCAAGCTGTGTGACTGGATCGGTGTGACGCCGGAGAGCCTGGGCTGGCGCGCCGACGCGCGGAAGGGCAAGGCGCATGCAGGGGTCGAGAGTCCGGAGAGCGACGGCCAGTCGCGCACGGGTCCATCCGCTTCCCTCGCCCGGCAGCTGAGCACGCCCTGCGTCTGGACCACCGCGCCGCCGCCGCGCGCCTGGATCGTGCCGGATTGGGTGCCGCGCGGCGTCGTCACCGGCTTGTACGGTGACGGCGCAGTGGGCAAGTCGCTGGCGGCCATGCAACTGCTCTCGGCAGTGGCTTTGTCGGAGTCCTGGTTCGGCCTGGAGGTTGCCCCGGGTCGGGCGCTCGGGGTTTTCTGTGAGGATGACGAGGCCGAACTGCAGCGCCGGCAATGGAGCATCAACCGGGCATGGGGCATTGCTGCATGCCGGCTGGAGAACCTCCGTTACCTTCCCCGTCTCGGCCAGGAGAATGCGCTGATCACCTTCGACGGCTCGGATGTCGGGACGCCCACCACCTTCACGGCGGAGCTCGACGAACTCTGCGGCGAGTTCCGCCCCGACCTCCTGGTGCTCGACACGATCGCCGACCTCTTTCCGGCCAACGAGAACGACCGCTCCAAGGTGCGGCAGTTCGTCCAGACCATCCTTGGCGGGCTCGCCCGGCGTCACGGCTGCGCTGTTCTGGCTCTTGGCCATCCTTCGGTGAGCGGCATGAACAGCGGCTCTGGTCAATCGGGCTCAACGGCTTGGAACAATACGTTTCGCAGCCGCATCTATCTCTCTCGGCTGGAGGGCGAGGAGGCCGATCCGAATGGACGGCTCCTCTCCCGAAAGAAGGCGAACTATGCGGCTCGTGATGCCGAGATCCGCCTACAATGGCATGAGGGTGCTTTCCGGGTGGCGCCGGCCTCCGAGAGTCGAATGCACGACATCGACTGGGCACAGATCAGCGCCATCTTTGATGAAATCGAGCGCGCCTGGCAGGCGGGGCGGCCCTGGAGCCATCGGCCGGAAGCCCGCCGTAACGGCCGCATGCTGCAGGTCTGGGCTCAGAGGATGCTGAAGATTCCTGAGAAGCGCCTGACCATGCTGTTGAGTGACTGGCTGATGCAGGGCTTTCTGAGCATTGAGGAGGTCAATCGCCACAGCAAAGTGCGTGGGCTGCGGGTTTTGAAGCGCCTGCATCCAGAGGCCTGACCACGCCCTTTCGCCGATCGAGGTCTGCGGAACCTGCGGAAACTGCGTTGTAAGTTATTGAAATTCCTATTCCCCTCAGTGCGGAACCTCGCTGCGGAACCTGCGGAAGCTTACTGGTAAGTGCCTGTTTTCTTGTGCGGGAACCTGCGGAAGCCTTGCGGAACCCCACCCCCCATACCCCCTACGCGCTTCCGCGCCCCCTTCAGGGGCGGCGCGGGCGCGTCTGGAGGGGTGGTGGGTCGCTGCATACGCGCCCCTGCTGCATGGGCAGCCCGAGAAGGTGGAAGAGGCAGGCCGCGGCCTGAGCCTGGTGGGTTTGGTGAGTTTGATGGGGATATTTTCAGCTCCCCGCGCGAAGTGGCAAACAAACATTCTCATCATTCAGAGAACCCGTGTGCGCATGACACTTTCATCGGGGGAATCGAGAAGAACCTATCAAACCCACCAGCGGGGGCGCGTAGCTCACATCGGCGCCCTGCGAGCTGTACCAGTCTCAAGGGCGATGAATGGCGACGGGATTTCTCGCTGCACCGTCTGCCGCAGACATCTGCACGCGGCTCGCTGCCGCTGACTCCACGCGCGATCATCGCCGTCGGCGTAAACAAAGGAACTACAGCGAAAGAATGTCGTGTGGATGATCGAGCGCAGACCAGGTATTCTCTCCCGCAGATAGGCCGAATGTTGAGGGTAGGGGGCGGGTCAAAACCTGACCGCGCATCACGTCTGACCGCGTCCCCCGCACAGTTTTCACGATTGCACATTCGGGCATTTTGCGGAGCGGGAGACATTGGGCATGCAGACCAGCGCTTGGCCGGCCGATCAGGTGCAACGCTGGCCGCTGGCGCGCCTGACGCCTTTTGCCCGAAACGCGCGCACCCACTCCGACGCGCAGGTCGCACAGATCGCCGCCTCGATCCGCGAGTGGGGCTGGACGGTGCCGGTGCTGGTCGATGAGGCCGGCACCATCATCGCCGGGCATGGCCGCGTGCTGGCGGCGCAACGCCTGGCGCTGACCGAGGTGCCGGTGATGGTGGCGCGCGGCTGGTCCGAGGCCAAGCGACGCGCCTATGTGCTGGCCGACAACAAGCTCACCCTGAACGGCGGCTGGGACGCGGCGATGCTGCGCGCGGAACTCGCCGATCTCGCCGGGCTCGGGGCCGACCTCTCCCTGACCGGCTTCAGCGCGGAGGAGGTGGCGGGGCTGACCGCCGAGGGAGCCGCCGGGCTGACCGATCCAGATGATGTCCCCGAGACGCCGGCGATTCCGGTGAGCCGGTTGGGCGACGTCTGGCAGCTTGGGCGACATCGCTTGGTCTGTGGCGACAGCACCCACGCGGAGGACGTCGCGCAGGCGCTGGACGGCGTCACGCCGCACCTGATGGTCACCGATCCGCCCTATGGCGTCGCCTACGACCCGAGCTGGCGCAACGCGGCCGGGCTCTCCGGGACCCAGCGCACCGGCAAGGTGCTGAACGACGACCGGGCCGACTGGCGCGCCGCCTGGGCGCTGTTCCCGGGGGCGGTGGCCTATGTCTGGCACGGCGCGCTGCACGCGACGACGGTGGCCGAGAGCCTGGTAGCGGAGGGTTTTCAGATCCGCGCGCAGGTCATTTGGGCGAAGGACCGACTGGTCCTCAGCCGCGGCGATTACCACTGGCAGCACGAACCCTGTTGGTATGCGGTGCGCGACGGCGCCAAGGGTCACTGGTCGGGCGACCGCAAACAGACGACCCTCTGGCAGATCGCCTCGCGCGACCAGGACGCGGCGACGGTGCACGGCACGCAAAAGCCGGTCGAGTGCATGCGCCGCCCGATCGAGAACAACAGCAGCCCCGGCCAGGCGGTGTATGAGCCGTTCTGCGGCTCGGGCACCACGCTGATTGCCGCCGAGCTGACCGGGCGCGCCTGCCACGCGCTGGAACTCGATCCGGCCTATGTCGACGTCGCCGTGCTGCGCTGGCAGGCGTTTGTCGGCCAGCAGGCGGTTCTGGAGGGCGATGGCCGGTCCTTCGCCGAGGTGGCCGCGGAACGCCGTCCTGCGGCCGTGGAGCCCGCCTGATGCCGCGTCCCGGGCCCAAGCCGATCCCGACCGCGCTGCACCAGCTGCGCGGCTCCTTCAACGCCACCCGACATGGCCGTGACCGCACCGGCGAGCCGCAGGCGGAGGGGGACCTCTCGGCCGTGGCACCGGACTGGATGAGCCCGGGACAGAAGGAGAGTTGGGCCTACGCGATGGCGCACGCGCCGCGGGGTCTGCTCAAGGCGATCGACCGCGGCGTGCTGGCAATCTGGGTGGAGGCGGAGGATCGCCACCGCACGGCGGTGATCCAGCAGGCGAAGCTTGATGCCAACTCCACCCTGCCGCTGATGACCCGCGGCAAAGATGGGCAGCCGATCGCCTCGCCCTACCTGCGCCTCATCCGCCACGCGGCGGAGACCATGCTGCGGGCGGCCAGCGAGCTCGGCTTCACGCCGGCCTCCCGCCCACGCCTGGCGCCGGGGCAGACCGAGGCGCCGGCGGTCGAGAGCCCCTGGACCCGCCTGCAGGTGATCCATGGCCGGCAAGACCGCGCCTGAGCCCTGCCCGGGCGTGGCGGAGGCGGTGGCCTATGCGCAGGCGGTGGCTGACGGCGAAGTCCCGGCCTGCCGCTTTGTCCAGCAGGCGGCCGCGCGCTTCCTCTCGGACCAGGCCGCGGCGGCGCGCGGGGAGGGGCCGTGGGACTTCCGTCCGGACCTCGCCGAGGGGGCCATGCTGTTTGCCGCGCAGCTGCCCAACATCAAGGGGCCGGAGGCCGGGCAGCCGCTGCGGCTGATGCCCTGGCAGCGCTTTGTCTTCGCCAACCTGTTCGGCTTTGTCGAGCGCGGCACCACCACGCGGCGGTACCGGCAGGCCGTCGTCTACGTCCCACGCGGCAATGGCAAAACGACCTTTGCCGCCCCCATTGCGCTGTACCTGACCTTCATCGAGGGGGAGGGCGGGGCCGAGGGCTATGCCGCCGCGGTGACGCGCGACCAGGCGCGCATCCTCTTCGACGCCGCCCAGCAGATGGTGCGCCGGAGCCCCGAGTTCCGCGCCGCCTTCGGGGTGGCCGAACGGGCCAACGCCATCTTCCAGGAGCGCACCGCCAGCCGCTTCGTGCCGGTCTCCTCGGACGCCAAGTCGCTCGACGGGCTGAACGTCACCGTGGCGGTCTGCGACGAACTGGCCAGCCACCGCACGGCGCTGGTCTACGACGTGCTGCTCACCGCCATGGGCAAGCGCCGCCACCCGCTGCTGCTGTCGATCAGCACCGCGACGGGGAACACCAGTGGCATCGGCAAGCAGCTGTGGGACTACGCCGTGCGGGTGCTGGACGGGTTGCAAGAGGACGACCGGCTGTTCGCGCTGATCTACACCGTCGACGACGGCGATGATCCCTGGGACGAGGCCAGCTGGATCAAGGCCAACCCGTCCTGGGGCCAAGCCGTGCAGCCGGAGGCGATCCGCGCCATCATGCGGCAGGCCCGCAACAACCCGGCGCAGGAAGCCGCGGCCAAGACGCGGCACCTCAACGTCTGGGTCGGCGCCGACGAGGCGCTGTTCTCGACCCGCGCCTGGCGAGCCTGCGGCGATCCGGATCTCACCTGGGAGGCGCTGGAAGGGCGGGAGTGCCATGTTGCGGTCGATCTGGCGGCGACCACCGACCTGACGGCCCTGGCGCTGGTGTTTCCCTCGCGTGGCCTGGACGGCAAGCCGCACTACGACGTGCTGGCCCGCTGCTACCTGAACGAGGCCGCCGTGCTGGAGGCGCGCAACCCGTCCTACCCGGGCTGGGCGGCGGAGGGCTGGCTCAGCGTCACCCCGGGCAACGAGACCGACATGCAGGCGGTGGAGGCAGATCTCCGCTCACTGGCCGCGCGGTTCCGGGTCCGCAGCCTGGCCTTTGACCCCTGGCAGGCGCGGCAGATGCGGCAGTCGCTGGCGGCGGACGGGCTGCCGGTGGTGGAGTTCCACATGCGCACGGGCAACCTGTCGGAGCCCACGAAGGAGCTCGGGGCCGCGATGCTGGCCGGGCGGCTGCGGCACGACGGCAACCCGGTGCTGGAGTGGTGCCTCGGGAACGTGGTCGGGCACTACGACGCCAGAGGGAACGTCTACCCGCGCAAGGCCCGGCCGGAGCAGAAGATCGATGCGGCGATGGCGCTGATCATGGCGCTCGGGCGGGCGATGAGCGACGCCGGGAGCGAGGTGGAGCTCGAGGGGTTCCTGGCCGGGCCGCTGTTTCTTTGAGCGGACGCCGAAATCAGCTCAGCTGACGCCATGCCGCCTGACGGGGGGGCGGCTTTCTCGTCGGGTAAGCAAAACGGCATCAGGCCGACCAGAAGGGTTAGGCCCGATCCATCCTCGCCGGGGCGGATCGCCATGGCATGGTCCTCACCCGCCCGCAGCCGCGGCGCTATAGCCGGCTTTGAGCCGTCGGCCAGCGGTGAGGACCAGTTCGGCGCCATGTTCGGGCGGCTGAAGATGATCGAGGTCGCTGACGGACGCGAGAGGAGGCGACGGAGCGGCACGACGGCACCGCTGCTTGGGAGGGCTGGATCCCGGGCCGGTAGCTTAAAGTCTGGCCCGACGACTGATCTGGGACTACGCAAGCGCCCAGTATCAGGGTCCGCTTCGCGCCCATGTCGGTCATCAGCTTTTCGTCGTCGAGTTCCAGAAAGCAGACGCTGCGTCCTCGGTTCCGGCTGACCGAGATTGGTGGGAGCCCGTCCTTCATCTGGGCGTGTTGCAGCATCAGATCGGGACTTCATCCGAATTGCCGCGCAATGTCTTGAACTGCGCGGCTGACAGCGTGCACTACCGGGGTCACGATCGGCGCTGGTGAGGACCTCAACCGCCGAGCAACTTCATTCACCCCTGCCAGACACCTACCATTCAGCCGGGATGGGTCCCATTCCGGTGCCCATGTACATCTGAGATATGCTTCCCGACCCGGTCGGGCGGGGCGCGATCGGGTGTTAGTTAGTTGCCACACCGACTTGGCCGATAGCCGGAAATCGCTACACTGGTTCAGCGGGGGGGGGGAATCAGTCGCACCCCGTGACTGGCAGAATAGCTTGCAGACGCTTGGATTAGTCCCGCTTGCCGCAGGCCCATGCATGGCCATGCACGTTCGATGACCTGCCGTGACGACAGGGCGGAGGATCTCGCGCCGTGACGGGCGGCAGGCCCGAACCCGCTATCGGCTGGTTCATGCTGTCAGAGGCGGACCGCAATGCGGCAACCCGATATCTCTCTAAGCTGGCCTCGGATGGAACCCGGGACGAGCTCGGATTCGCGCCCGTTCACTTCGCCTTTGCGGATCGCTTCTTTCCTGGCACTTCGGTACAGCACGCCCAGCTCCGCTACGTGTTCTTCGTGGCGTGGTCCTACGACGAACTGCTCAAAGAGAGCGCCGGGCGAGCCTTTCCCGCGGAAGCGCTTATCCGACTCGAGCGCCGTTACTCCTTGCGTCTCATCAAGAGCGTCGGTGAGCTTGAGAACTCCGGTATCTCCGGCTGGATGAAGTACGTCGCTGACCAGCGGCCGGTCATTCGCGCGAGCACCATTTACTGGACCGCCTTGAGGTCGTGGCGGGTGGTCGCTCCACTTGACGGAACCCGGGAATCCCCGACCGAGTCGGCGCTGCGGCGCAGTTGGCCCCACCTCATTGACCATCCCGATGGCGACGGTGCGCGCGCCGCCGCCAAGCCGCTCTTTCAGGACCTCCCGGCCCCGCCAGCCGACTGGCGGAGTAGTTCCGGTCCCCTGCGGCTCGACCTCACCCGGCAGGAGGCAGATTTTATCCGTGGCAGGTGGCGAGCCGCGGGCACGGGTCCCGAGCCTACTCTGATGAGCAAGCTCGTAGAGGCGGGGGTCAGGCCGAAGTCGCTGTGGTCGCTAGCTGTCCGGCGCTTAGCGTCTCCCGGGGAGAAAGTCTGCCTTGACTTGGCGCGCCGTGCGGCCTCGGTGGCCTGCGTGGCAAGAGCCGCCCATGCGGCGCTGATCGAAAGGCAGAGGAACGAGGATCTTGGCCTCGATGACAGCGTCCACGCCGAGGCGCTTCCCGCCCTTATTGCCGAGCACCGCGAAGCGACGCTGGAGCTGGATGTCGGCGCGCTCCGGCGCGAGACGGGAATCGACGGGCAGCTGGCGGCGTTCATCGAGGCCGTCCAAAATTGGCTGCGGGCGGGCCGGGGCCTTGAGGCGCTCCACCCCGTGATCGCCCAACGCGAGCACGACCTCAAGCAGGGCCGCGCCTTCCTCGCCAATGAGCGCCGACGTGCAGACTGGCGGAAGGGCATTGCGACCCCGCTCGACTACCGTTGGCCAATCGTGCGCGGGATGATTTCTCGCATCGCGGAGGCGGCGTGAGCTTTCACCCGAGGGACAGGATCTCCATCTTCGGTTCACTCAGGCCGCGGAAAGGGCAGCTGCTCTCCCGCGCCGTCGTTGCGACCTACTCGCTCGACTTGGTGGCGATGCTCGGCCTCGTGCTAGCCCTGGGTGGCGACGGCGAGGAGGAGTTCGAGAGCTCCCCCCTGGAGTTCGTCAACGCCGTCGAGAAGGTCAGGGGGCGCCTGCTCGTCCTTCACCAGCTCGGCCGAGTCATCGCGCCCGGCCGTCACCGCTCCGTCCTGCCTCTACTCGACACCATGCTCCGCGCCGTCCCGGCGGACGAGCGCCGCGAGAGCTGGCACCCCAAAGTGGCCTTAGCGAGTTACGAGCTCGACGGAACGACTGAGTGGCGGCTCTGGATAGGCAGCCGCAATCTCACCGGCTCTGGCGACCTCGAGGCAGGCCTCCTGCTCGTCTCTGGCAGCGGGCGAGGTGCCAAGGTTCTGAAGGGGGTCGCCGAGCTTGCGACCGGGCTGCTGCCCGAGGCGGACTGGACGCCCGCCGAGGTGGGCCAGTTGCGGACGGCGAGGTGGATCGCCCCGCCGGGGGTCTCCGTCCGGCGCCTCTTGTGGCGCAGGCCTGGGCAGGCGGTGCCCTTCCTCGATGGGCCGCTGCTCGCACGGGCCACGCGCGTCTGCGCCGTCAGTCCGTTCATCGACAATAACGGCCTCGCCGTCGCGCGGGCCGCTGCGCGCGTCCCGCTCACGCTCCTGACGACGAGGCGCGCCGGGTCGTGTTGCGCGCCACTGGACGGTGTGCGCTTTCGAACGGCCACCTCTCCCGAACCGGACATTGAGGTTGCGGTGGAACGGCAGCGGGAGGAGGCCGATGGGGATTTCACCGACCCCCCGGCGAGTGGCGTCCACGCGAAGCTGTTGGCGGCCGAGCGCAGTGGCAAGGCGGTCCTGCTTCTCGGCAGTGCCAACCTGACTGGGCGCGGGCTCCTCGGCCCCAATGCCGAGGCCGCGGCCCTGCTCGACGTCACAGATCCGGCGCTTTCCTCATCACTGTTCGACTTCGTCGATGGCGGTATGGAGCTGATCCCCGAGCCTCCTGACGAGGCGCGCGAGGAGTTGGCAGCGGAGGAACGGAGGCTCGATGGGCTGGTTTCCCGGTTCCTTCAGCGGCCGATGACGCTCACCCTGGGCGAGAACGGGCTCGTGCTCACGGTCAAGGGGGGCGTCGATGACTTGCTTGAGGGTGCCCGTTTGTCCGCGGCACCCTTCCTCGACCCGGAGCGCCGGGCGGAGTGGGTGCGCGGCTCAGCCTCTGTCAGGCTGCTCCCGACACCCCCGCCTGCTCACGAACAAACAGCATTCCTCACGCTTCGCGCCCAGAGTAGGACCCGGCCGGAGGTGGTGCGGTCCTGGGTGCAGCGGTTCGAGCTCGCTGGCCTGGATGCCGAGCGGCGGGACCGCGTTCTGCTGGCGCGCTACATAGGGGCGCAGCGCTTCCGCGACTGGCTGCGCTCGCTCCTCGAGGACATCGAACCTGTCGGGGGACGCGGCAGGTGGTACGACCCGGTCCCAGAACCGCAGCCTCCAGGAGGGCTCCCGCCGGATTTGTTCGCCCTAGAGACGCTGCTCGGGGGATGGGCGCGCGATCCGTCCGCCTTCGAGGCCCGCATCTCGAGGATAATCGCCATGCTGGATTCGTTCCAGGAGACATTCGAGGCGCTCCCGGACGGCAGCGAACGTTCCGCGGCCCTCGAAGACTTATCCCGAGTCAGGCCGTTCCTGACGGCGCTGGAGCAGGCCGTGTCGGAGGCCGACTCATGACGTTGCTTGCCCCGTTCCAGCAGGCGACGGTCGACGTGGCGGTGGAGCATCTCTCTGCGGGTGCCCGCCGCTTTCTCGTTGCCGACGAGGTCGGGCTCGGTAAGACGGTCATAGCACGCAAGGTGGCGGAACGGCTGCGCCGGAAGGGACGGTGCTTCAACCTTCTCTACCTCTGCCCAAGCCTTGAAATCGTGGGGCAGAACCGGCCGAAGCTGGTTTCGCTGACCGGCATCGACGTGAAGGAGTACAGTTCCGGGGAGGATCGGCTGTCCCTCGTGCCTGGCGCTCTACCGGATGAGGGTAATGGTTACCGCGTGTTCACATTCACGCCTGAGACCAGCTTGCCAGGATGGAAGCCCGGGCCGCGCACGGGACGGAAGGCCGAGCGAGCCGTCATCCGTGCCATCCTCGACCGCTACGATGCGCTTCGCGCCGAAGTCCTGAGGCTCGAAAAGGAGAGGGCCCGTGGACCGCTTCTCCCAGAGCGCTCCCCTCACCTCGCGGGCCACAGGTATGCGGGCATCGAGCGTGCCCTGCGAGACGTGTTCTCCGTCCCTGTTGGTTCTCTTGAGAGGGCCATCCTCTCGTGGCTGAGGCAGAAGGACGTCGATCTCGCTGAGCTCATCGCGAGGTTCCGTTCGGCCCTCGCCCTTGCAGCGCTGCGCTCCCCGTCCGTGCGGCCAGACCTTATTATTCTCGACGAGTTCCACCGCTACGCCGACCTCATCCTGCCACTCCGATCCGTGGCGTCTCAACCACTTGAGCGCGAGCGCGCTGCTGTTCATGGCCTGCTCGTCGACGCGCTGCTGAAGGGGGACCATCGTCCATCTGTCCTGCTTCTGTCGGCCACCCCCTACAGGCTGCGGCGGCTCAGCGGTGAGGACGTCCATCCAGTCGAGCACTACCGTGCGCTCGTGGATCTCTCCAGCTTCCTGTCTGGCGACCAGGGCACGCGTCGGCAGGTCGAGAACGGGGTGCGCGCCTACCACGACGCACTGCGTACAGAGGGCACGGCGCACGATGTCGGAATGGCGGTGATCGCCGCCAAGCAGCGCTTGGAGTCTCTCCTACGCCCCCTGATGGCGAGGACCGAGCGGGCCCTGGTGCATGATGGCGACCTGTTCGAGCGCGATCAGCCTTCCGTGGAGGTGGAGAAGGATGACCTGCGCGTGTTCCGACACTTTGCTCGGTCCGTGCACCGGTCGGAGGCCCGTCTCGCGGGGTGGGTTCCGGCAATGTGGTCCTCGATACCCTACCCGGCCCAGACGCTGCACGGCTACCAAATGTGGAAAGCCCTCGTCCGGGCCACCAGGGCCCCCGTCGAGGGGGGAGACCGCAAGGGACAGCTGGCCCATCCGCAGCTCAGGAAGTTGGCTGAGATCGCCGGCGACGCCGCGCAGCTCAGCTTGCCCTGGCAGCCGCCAACCCTGGCGTGGTGGAAGCTCGAGGGGGCCTGGGCCAAGGCCCGGCCGAACCCCGGCAAGACGCTTTTGTTCAGCAAGTGGAGAGCCGCCCCGACGGCGATCTCGGCCCTTCTATCGCTCCGCCTGACCCAGGGGCTCCGCAAACCGGGCACAAAGGCTCCCTCAGCGCTGCTGCGGTCGGGGGGAGTGGACGGCAGCGCTCTCATCGGGCTCTTCGCTCAGTGGCCCCACCTCTCAACCGCCATCGAGCCGCGCAAGTCGGCGGGGGCGTCCATCAAGGCCGTCCGGAAGGCGGCGCGGGACAGCTTGGAAAAGTATCTCGAAGCCAAAGGGGTACGCGTCGGAGGAAAGGGCAGGCGTCCCGTCTGGAAGGTCGCGTGCGGTCTTGAGAAGCACATCTCCCCGCTTGCTTTCCTCCGCCTTAGGGGCGTTGTTTCCGCCGCCCGCGGCGATAGGGGGCCTGACTGGGCGGCCACAAAGCCCATCTCCATAATCTCAAGGCCGGAGCTCAACGCGCTGGCCAACCACCTCCTCTCGGCCCCGGGTTCGGTTCTTGCCCGCTGCGCCAAGCGCCACGGCATTCCGACGGATGCCTCCAAGGATGCGCGGGTGGTCTTCGCGTTCGCCTGGCATAAGCTGCGCGGCTACCTGGGCCAGCGCGCCTTCGCGGACCTCCTCCTGACCGGTTCCCAACGCAAGAGGTATCCAGATGCGCTCTGCGAAGCCATTCTCAAGGGCGGCTTCGAGGCGGTTCTCGACGAACAGATGAGCATCCTCGCGACACTCGACGGCGCCGCTGGACTCGAGATCGTCCACCGGCTGGACGCCAGCCTTATGGACAGACCGGGCCTCGTTCGGCTGCGCCGCAGCGGACGCGATCACAGAGTACCCGTCCAAGCGATCGTCCCGTTTGCCGGGGCCGAGCGGCGCAGCGGCCCCGAGAGGGGCGGCAGGCTCCGAACGGACTCCCTTCGCCGAGCGTTCAACTCCCCCTTCTGGCCGCACGTCCTTTGCACCACCTCGGTTGGGCAGGAGGGACTGGACTTCCATCTCTGGTGCAGCAGGATCATCCATTGGGACCTTCCATCGGACCCGGTGGACTTCGAACAGCGCGAAGGCCGGATTGCCCGCTACGCCAGCCTCTCGGTCCGGCGGTCGTTCGCGGACAATCATGCGGCCGAGGCGCTCCGGAGTTGCCGGGAGCGGAGCCCTTTCGCCCGCCTCCTGGAAATCGTACGGGAGCAGCCCGTCGAAGGGACCGGGCTTGAGGGGTGGTGGCTTCCAGCCAAGGACCGCTGCCCGAGGAGCGTCAGCTTCGCTTGGCAGTTCAGCCATCGGTCCGCTCGGCGGGACCGAATGCTCCACGAGCTGCTCCTCTACCGGCTGGCCCTGGGCCAGCCGGATCCGGACGCGTTTCTCGAAATGCTGAAGCGAACGTGCGCGGGAGAGTCGGATGCCAAGAGCCTCGCGATGGATCTGTCCGCCATCTCGCGTGTGACGAAGGCGCCACGAGCAGCCGAGACGGCCCCGGCCAAAACACGCGCATTCATCCCGACAGACCTTCGCGGAGCTGCGGATTGAGATCAGTGGTCATGCCGCCCCGTCAGGGCGTGCAGCGTTCCCCACCGACGAGGCCCTAGGCGCCCTGGATCTTGAGCTCAACGCTGTGGAACCGGTGTATGGCCATGGCTTCTCACCCTTCGGAGCCCGGCACCCCGATCAAAGCGAATGGGCCTGCACGTCCGGTTTCTGGGCCCACTCCACGAGCTGAAGCACCTCCTCACCCTCGCAGGATCCGCATATTCAGCACCGTGCCCGGACTGCAGACCACCTGATCTGTCCAACGCCATCCAGACCGGGCGGTCTGACTGGCAGGCAGCGAAGGTCTGCTTCTCCCGATCAAGCTCTGAAGCCAAGCTGAAAGCAATGCTCCGCAAGGCAGCGACGCGTACCCTCGACACCCTCTGGAACACCTTCGGGCGCATCACCGAGACCTTCACGTCCGCCGAGTGCGCCAACTACTTCGCCGCCGCCGGGTACGATGCAGACTGATCGGAAACCGCTCTAGAGGTCCGACAGATTTCATTACCTGCCGCATGCGCAGGTGATGAATGTTCGATACAAATTCGAAACGATGTTACGCGGCTTACAATGTAACCATAAATTCATTGTCTCCGTCGGATGTAGACAACACCAGTTTCTGCGGCGTTTGTGCCTCCTGCTCGCAGCCACACTGCCGATGGTCGAGCATCCGTGCCAGCTCACCGATGCTGCCGTGGCGGGCCATGTGTCTGTGGAGCCTGCCGCCATAGCTCCGAGCATTCCCGTGTCGCTGCAAGACAACCTCATCCATCAGATGCGGAATGATGGAGCAGTCCAGACTGTCGGCCAGGTAGGCCATGATATCGAGCCCCCCGGCATCGAGGTCACCCCAGTGATGCAGTGCTGGCCGCCGGCCATCGATGTCCGGTCGCAGTAGAGCCTTCAGGGCATCAAGGACCGGTTCCGCCGGCATCCCGCCGGTGAAGACGACCACAACGCCTGGTTGGCGGCAGCTCCGCGTGTGCAGTTCGAACGAGGCGAGGTTCTCGATAGTCAGAACTCGGCGCCCCTCCACCGTTGCTGACCACAGCAGGCTACGTGCCCAGTCCCCCGAAATGGTCATGGACGGTGCAACATCGCAGGAGACCCTGCTGTGTCCGCCTGATGCGAGCGGCATGTCGACGGTGCAGGGACCGGACAGCATGACCCGAATGGGGAACTTTGAGATGCGGTAGTGCTCAAGGGCCTGCTGGGGTGTCCCGGTGCCCCGCAGCCTGGCCAGCATGGAGCCCAGCCCACCGAGATGGTCAGCCAGAATCTTCGAGGCGTTGGCGCCCTCGGAGGCAAAGACGCGTGCGCTGATGGTGCGCGGGTCGCCACCGCACCAGTCGGGAGCCAGCACTGCCTGTAGTAGCCGGAAGCGTCGTTCTGCAGACAGGACGTCACCAGGTGTCAGCCCGAATGCAGCTTTCCCGTTCTCCCAGGAAGTCCTGCAGATTGCGAGCAGATGAATTATCTCCTGGTCAGGGTCCAGGGCCAGGACGGCGGATGCGCACCGCTGGGCCAGCTCGGCAGCACGGGGGACGCCCAGGAAGCGCGCCAGTGCATCGGCGTTCTGGAGGCGCGCCTTACCAGGCAAGTGGCGCATGCCGGCCTTTCCGGCCACCAACTCCAAGGCGCCAGCCTTGTTGGCACCCTGCAAAAGGGTGAGCATCTCCTGTTCGGACCTGGCACGCTCAAACCCATTAGGCAGCCGCTCCCAAGGAACTGACATGAAGCGCGCCGTTCCGGGCTCCTCCGCCGCAGTAGGGCGGTCGGCTGCCTTGAGCATCCGCAGCAGGAAGGCCCGGCCAGGGCTGGCGTCAACCTTGCTCAATCTGCGGCCTCGGGCAGAGCGGCTGTTCCGGCGTGCTTGGCCTTGAAGCCATCAAAGCCCAGGAACGCCGGGTTTTCGCGGTGGAAGATGGCGCGGCCCTCCTCATCGAGTCGGGTCTGGGTCAGCTCTAGCGCGGTTCCGGAGCGGAAGAAGTTCAACATGGTCCCGGAGAACTGCATGAAGATGGTCTGCTGGTTGTCCGGCACGGCGACGATGAGCTGCAGACCGCTCTCATGGAACAGGCGCACGGTCTCGCCAATCGCCTCGGAATCCATCCGCTGAAAGGCCTCGTCCAGGATGGCCAGGGCCAGACCACCGTCATGGCCGCCCGGGGTAACGAAGCTGGTCGCAGCCAGGGCACTGCACATGGCCACATAGAAGGGGACCTGGACCTGGCCCCCGGAACCTGTCCCTTGGCGCTTGCTCAGCGTGGTCTTGACTCCGTCGGGATGGGTCATCTCGATGTCGTAGGTGTACCACTGCCGGGGGTCGGACAGCTCGGAGAGTTCGGCCGTGGGGTCGAAGATGTCGCGCTGCAGTTTGGCCAGCACTCGTGACTGAGGGCCAGCAGGGGTTTCTGCGCCGGTGGCGAACAGAGGCAGGTCGGAACCCGGTTCAGGCGGGTTATCTAGCAACTCTAGGAGGCCGGCGAAGTCAGGTAGGGCTTGTGAGATGAACCGGTACTTCATGCCGTGGAACTGCCGCTCGCGGAGGTTCCGGTTCAGCTCACGGAGCTGCCGTTGCTGTTCCTCGACCGCCGTGGCCATCCGGCCGATGTAGTCTTCCCCCAGGTGCTTGATGGCCTGCCGATATGCCCCCTCGGCTTCGGCCTTGCGCTTGACCAGTTCGTGGCTCTCCAGCCAATCACGTTGCGCTGCCAGCCATTCCTGCAGGGTCCGCATGCGGGCGTCACGAACCTGGTCATCCCGTATCCGCGAATCCGGGTCATCGGCTGGCGGAATGGCGATGCCGCACTCCTGGCTGTAATTCCGCAGCTTGGTGTCCACGGTGCCAAAGTCCGAAACAACGCGGTTCACCTCGTTGGAGATGAGGCGGTTGGCTTCCGCCTGGATAACGGCTCGGTAGCCCTCGGCATTATCTTCGAGGAGGACCTCTATCTGGCCGGTTTCAGGTGCAGGCACATCGGCGCCTGCCACGAAGCTCTGCTGGAGGGCCATCTGGTCTTCAGAGAGCCACGGACCATCCGTCTCCAAGGCTGTTGCCAGGGCCCGCCTGTGCTGGGCCGCCTTCTCGAGCGTGTCCTGGATGGCCTTCTGGGCATTCTTCACAGCCACCAAGCAGCCGCCATGAACCGAGACCGCCTGACGGTGGTGCGCATCAAGACTCGCCAGCGCCCGCTTCTCTGCGGCCAATTGCGCTTCCTCGATGTTCTTCCCGGCCTCAGCATCGGCCTTCAGGCGCCGGGCTTCCTCCAGCTCGGCTCGCTTGGCACCCCGCTCAGCCAGCATGGAGGGAAGGTCGGCCTTTTGAAGCGTCTCCAAAGCCCGCAGGCCGTTGCAGATGGCAACCAGGGCGGACTGGGCCTCATCCTGTTGCCCTTTGGCCAGCTTGTAAGCCCTGGAGGCCTTCGCCAGGGCTTCTTCCAGCGGGGTCGGGTCCAGCAGTCCTGCCTGCCCCAGAAGATGACCACGCCGTTCGTTCCTGCGGCTCCGGCCGGACCAGGCCGAGTAGTAGAACAGGTCCTTGGTCACAGCCGTGGGCTTCCGCATCGCTTCATCGACGCTGGAGGCACAATGGGTGTGGCCCAGGCGGTAGTTTAGATAGCCCGTGGCACGGGGGTCTGCCGACCTGACCTTTGTCGCCAGACTCCCACGGGTGGGCTCAGGGGCGTCCGCTGTCCTGGTGGTATCGATGACCCGGCCGGGCATTTCTCGGACCCGGACCAACTCCATGGCTTCCCGGGCCCTGGAGGGAGGCACCAAGAGCGCTTCCCGCTCCGGGCCCAGGACCACCTCAACGGCGTCACGCCAGTCCTCGTCCACCCAGTTGACGGTCTCGCACAGAGGCTCGGCCTCGATGCCATTCGCCTCGAGGAGCTTCATCAGCTGCTCGGTTGGTTCGGACAAGGGAAGTTTTCCGCTCTGGACGCGCGCCACATTCTCAGTGGCCAGAGTCAGCTCATCCTTGGCCCTCTGGGCGGCTGTGGAAGCCAATCCTAACCGCTCACGGACTTCTGCCTCGAGGGCCTGCATCTGGGCCTTCTGGATTCCCCGCATCTGAGCCGCCAGACGGCCATGCCCCTCCCATGCCGGAGGCTGCGGCATGGCCAGGGGCAACTCCAG
>Ga0182739_1001107_pt1 | contig 29691 bp, 30 predicted proteins | sample eDN5th30CBELigBY_FD_128873 | JGI IMG/M metagenome (GOLD analysis project Ga0182739, IMG submission 128873) | Enriched backyard soil microbial communities from Emeryville, California, USA - eDNA 5th pass 30_C BE-Lig BY (version 2) (version 2) | ecosystem: Environmental > Terrestrial > Soil >... | reverse complement strand
TGGAAAGAACCCCGGTTCTTTCCATAAGATGCATTTCGTGAACGATCTGGCGACCCTGGGACAGCGCATGCGGCATTACCGCACCGCCGCCGGCCTCACTCTCGACCAGCTCGGTGCCGCCGTCGGGGTCGCGGCGAGCCAGTTGTCGCTGATGGAGAACGGCAAGCGCGAGCCCCGGCTTTCGCTGCTCGGCAGCATCGCCGAGCACCTGCGGATCCCGGTCTCCGATCTGCTCGAACCGACCCCGCCGAGCGAGCGCGCCCGCCTGGAGATCGAACTGGACCGTGCACAGACCAGCCCGGTCTACGCCGAGCTCGGGCTGCCGGTCATCCGCGCCGGCAAGGGCATGCCCGATGACACGCTGCGGGCGCTGGTCGGGCTGCACGAGGAACTCGCCCGCCGCTCACGGGAGGCCATCGCCACCCCGGAGGAGGCGCGGCGGGCCAACACCGAACTGCGCGCGATGATGCGCGAGCGCGACAACCACCTGCCCGAGATCGAGAAGCTCGCCGAAGAGCAGCTGAAGTCGGCCGGGCACGTCTCGGGCGCTCTCACCCACCGCGAGGTGCGCCAGATGGCGGAGCGGCTGGGCTTCGAGCTCGTGCATGTCAACGACCTGCCCCATTCGGCGCGCTCGGTCACCGATTTGGAGAACGGGCGCATCTACCTTCCGCCGGCCTCCATCCCGGGCGGGCACGGCCTCCGGTCGATGGCGTTGCAGGCGATCGCGCACCGCCTGCTCGAGCATGCCGCCCCGCGGAGCTACGCGGAGTTCCTCCACCAGCGGCTCGAGATCAACTACTTCGCCTCGGCCTGCCTGATGCCGCTGACGGCGTCGGTGGAGTTCCTGCAGCAGGCCAAGGCCGACCGCAACATCGCCGTCGAGGACTTCCGGGATGCCTTCGGCACCACCCACGAGTCGGCCGCGTTGCGCTTCACCAACATCGCCACGCCCTACCTCGACATGACCTGGCACTTCCTGCGGGTCGGCGACGACGGCGCCGTGTACAAGGCGTACGAGAACGACGGGCTGCGCCTGCCCGTGGATGTCACCGGCAGCACCGAGGGCGAGATCGTCTGCCGCAAATGGGCGGCCCGCCGTGCGTTCGACCGCACCAACCGGACCACCGAGTTCTACCAGTACACCGACACCCCGCAGGGCAGCTACTTCGAGGCCACCCAGATCGGAACGAGCGCCTCCGACGAGTTCTCGATCACCCTCGGGGTGCCGTTCGCCGACTCGAAGTGGTTCCGGGGGCGCGAGACCACCCGGCGCGAGCACTCACGCTGCCCCGACGCCTCGTGCTGCAAGCGCCCGCCGGCCGAACTGGCCGAGCACTGGCGGTCGCGGGCCTGGACGAGCGCCAAGGTGCACGCGCACATCTTCAGTCCGCTGCCCTCCGGAACCTTCCCCGGAGTCGACGACCGCGAGCTCTACGAGTTCCTGGAAACCCACGCCGGCAGTTGAGTGTGCCCTCGACACGATTCGAACGTGCGACTTCTTCCTCCGGAGGGAAGCGCTCTATCCACTGAGCTACGAGGGCGTGCTGACCTAGGTTAGCAGCGTGACCGAGCGCCGCGATGTCCACGCCACCATGACCCTGGATGCGGCGGAGGCGACCTCGTACATGCTCGCGGTCTCCGCGGCGGCCGGCGTGCCCCTCCTCCGGGAGGAGCTCACGGTCACGCTCGACGGCGAGCCGGTTGCGGTGCGGGAGCTCCTCGAACCCGCCACCACGCGCCTGCAGTTGTTCCGGACGGGGCGCGGCCGGGTCGAGATCGACTACCGGGCGAGCGTGGAGGGCCGGGCAGCCCCGGCACCCGTCGCCCCACTGGAGGAGATCGTCTACCTGCGACCGAGCCGGTATGTCGAGTCCGATGCGCTGCAGCCGTTCGCCCGCGAGACCTTCGGCGGATCCTCCGGTGCCGACCTGGTACGCCGCGTCACGGCCTGGGTGCACGAGCGCTTGCGCTATGACGCCGGCGAGACCTCGCCGACCGGGGGAGCCGCGCAGACCCTCGAGGCCGGCGCGGGGGTCTGCCGCGATTTCGCCCACCTGACCGCGGCCCTGCTGCGGGCGCTCGACGTGCCGGCGCGGCTGGTCTCGGTGTACGCGCCGCAGTTGTCGCCGCCGGACTTCCACGCCGTCGTGGAGGTGCTCGTCGACGGACGCTGGGTGGTCGCGGACGCGACCCGGCTGGCCCCGCGGCGGGGCATGATCCGGGTCGCGACGGGGCGGGACGCCGCGGATACGGCGTTCCTCACCAACACGCTCGCCGACATCCGGCTCACCGCGTTGAGCGTGGAGGCGCTCGCGGACCCGGTGCTCGCCGAGGACGACCCGGACGAGCTCGTCGAACTCGGTTAGGCGCCGAGCCCGGCGATCACCGAGTCGATGATCTCGGTGGCGTCCCCCGGCTCGAAGAACGCGACCGATTCGGCCACGATCCAGTACGGGCCCTGGAACACCTGGGCCGTTCCGACCCCGCCGCTGACGCCGAAGTACGCCTCGTCACCGTAGGTCGGAACCATCTCGCTGTCGGCGTAGGCGGCGTTCTTGAGGGCCGTCAGGCTCTCGTCGTCGAGCTGGGCCACCGAGACGTCGATGTTCTGCCCGTTGGTCTGGTTCTGCCACCGGCAGGCGACCCCCCGGTAGGTCAGGGCGCTCGCGGCCGCCGATCCGGCCGCGGGGGTGTAGCCGTCGACGGGCCCGAAGTTCGGGTTGTACACGTAGAGCGTGTCGGCGCTGACCAGCTCGGCGCAGGTGGCGTCGATCGCGGTGCCCACCGGCTGGTCGGTGGGTTCGGACGTGGGTTCGGCCGACGGCTCGCCGGTCGGGGCCGCGGTCGGCGGGGCCACCTCGTCGTCGGGGGTGCATCCGGTCAGGACCGCCAGCGCGAGCGCGGCGGCGACGACGGGCGGAAGGACGGAACCGAACCTGGGCATGACTCCATTGTCACCCAGCCCGCCGGGAGTCGGCCGCCAGGCGCCCCGGTAGGATCGACAGTCGTGAATCCCGCCGAACTCGCCGCCGTCCTGCTCGATGTGGTCAGGCAGACGGCGGACCGGCGCGGGGCGGATGCCGGGGACATCACCCCCGAGGACGCCACCCTCGAGCGCCCCCGCAATCGCGACCACGGCGACTGGGCCTCGAACGTCGCCCTGAAGCTCGGCAAGCGCCTCGGCCTCGACCCGCGGGCGTTCGCGAGCGAGCTCGCCGAGGCCCTCGGCGCGATCGACGGCATCGCCTCGGCCGAGGTCGCCGGTCCCGGCTTCCTGAACATCCGGCTGGATGCCGCCGCCGCCGGTGCTCTCGCCCGCACGATCGTCGAGACCGGCGAGGCGTACGGGCGCGGGGTGCTCTACGACGGGGTGCGCATCAACGTCGAGTTCGTCTCGGCGAACCCCACCGGCCCGATCCACATCGGCGGCACGCGCTGGGCGGCGGTCGGCGATTCGCTGGCGCGGCTGTTCCAGGCGCAGGGCGGGCTGGTGACCCGCGAGTACTACTTCAACGACCACGGCACCCAGATCGACAGGTTCGCGCGCAGCCTGGTGGCCGCGCACCTCGGCGAACCCGCGCCAGAGGACGGCTACGGGGGGGCGTACATCCTCGAGATCGCGGCCCGCGTCGAGGCCGACTACCCGGGCGGGGCGGACGCGCTCGCGGCGCTGCCGCGCGAGGAGTTGCAGGAGGTCTTCCGAGAACTCGGGGTGACCCTGATGTTCGGCGAGATCAAGGCGAGCCTGCACGAGTTCGGCGTGGATTTCGACGTGTACACGCACGAGAACTCGTTGCACGAATCCGGGGCCGCGGACCGCGCCCTCGAGCGCCTGCGCAGCCTCGGCCACGTCTTCGAGGCCGAAGGCGCCACCTGGCTGCGCACCACCGACTTCGGCGACGACAAGGACCGCGTCGTCATCAAGTCCGACGGCGAGCCGGCCTACATCTCCGGAGACCTCGCCTACTACCTCGACAAGCGCGAGCGCGGATTCGAGCGCAACCTCATCCTGCTCGGAGCCGACCACCACGGCTACGTGAAGCGGCTGATGGCGATGACGGCGGCGTTCGGCGACGTGCCGTACGTCAACCTCGAGATCCTCATCGGCCAGCAGGTGAACCTGGTACGCGACGGCGAGCCGATGCGCATGTCCAAGCGCGCCGGCACCGTCGTGACGCTGGAGGACCTGGTGGATGCCGTGGGCGTCGATGCCGCGCGCTACGCGCTGGTGCGCAGCAGTGTCGACTCCTCGATCGACATCGACCTCGACCTGCTGAGCAAGCAGAGCAACGACAACCCGGTGTTCTACGTGCAGTACGCCCACGCCCGCACCCGCGCCGTGGCGCGCAACGCCGAGGCGTCGGGGGTCGACAGGTCGGTGTTCGAGGCGGCGACGCTCGAGCACGAGACCGAGAGCGTGCTGCTCGGGGTGCTCGCCGAGCTCCCGCGCATCCTGTTGCAGGCCGCCGACCTGCGCGAGCCGCATCGCGTCGCGCGCTACCTCGAGGACCTGGCCGGGGCGTACCACCGCTGGTACGACGCCTGCCGCGTGATCCCGCTCGGCGACGGCGCCGTCGAGGACGTCCATCGCACCCGCCTGTGGCTCAACGACGCGACCGGTCAGGTGCTGCGGATCGGTCTCGGTGTACTCGGGGTGTCTGCACCCGACAAGATGTAACCACCATGAGCGACGACACGACCCCGAAGAAGCCCGCCCCGAAGAAGCCGGCGGCGAAGCCCGCCGCGAAGAAGCCCGCCGCGAAGAAGCCCGCTGCGGAGAAGCCCGCTGCGGCGAAGGCCCCGGCCGGCAAGCCCGCAGCGAAGAAGCCGGCCGCCGCCGAGACCAAGCCCGTTCCGAAGGTCGCCGCGCCGTCGAGCGCGGATGCGGCCGCGACCGAGGTGATCGCGCCCGCGGAGCCGGCCGTCGCATCCGCCGAGACCGCGACCACGCCGGAACCGGAGGTCGTCGTCGTCGACGCGCCGAAGAAGAAGCGCAAGCGCTGGCCGTTCGTCGTCGGTGGTGTCGTGCTGCTGCTGGTGATCCTCGGCATCGTCGGGTTCTTCGTCGCCGACAACTACGCCAAGAACTACGCCACCGGCTACATCAAGCAGCGCATCGTCGCGGTGCTCGGGCTGCCCGAGGACGCGCCGGTCGACGTGAAGATCGGCGGCGGATCGGTTCTGCTGCAGGCGCTCGCCGGCAAGCTCGAGTCGGTCGATGTCGCCGCCGACGACGTCACCTTCGGCACCCTCAGCGGCTCGGCCCGGCTCCACGCCGCCGGCGTACCGCTGGACGAGACGGCAGCCACCCAGACGCTCGAGGTGACCTTCACGCTGCCGGAGGACCAGGTCGTCGCCGCCATGTCGAGCGACGTCAGCGGCTTCGAGCTCGAGTCGGTCGTCCTCGAGGAGCCCGAGATCGTGGTCAGCACGACCCTCGACCTGTTCTTCTTCCAGCTGCCGGTCTCGCTCGGCCTGGTGCCGACCGCCGACGAGGGGCTGATCGTGCTCACGCCCGAGAACGTGACCCTGGCCGACAAGGACTACACCGCGGACGAGTTGCGCGAGCAGCTCGGCGAGCTCGCCGGCCCGCTGCTGGCCGAGCAGCGGATGTGCGTGAAGGATGCCCTCCCGGTCGCCCTCACCATCGTCGATGTCGACGTCGTGAAGAGCGATCTCGTGCTGAAGATCGACGGCGACGGGGCGGTCCTCGGCGGCGAGGAGATGGCGACCCTCGGAACCTGCGCGGTGGGGTGAGCCGGGTCCCGTTCGATGCCGGCCGGCGTGAGGTGTACACGCCGGACGAGTTGTTCGCCGGCTTCGATCCGTCGCGTCCGGCGAGCTACGGCGACACCGCCGACTTCGCCGCCTTCCGCTGGTACGTCGCAACCGGGCGCGGCACCCCGATGGATGCCGACGAGGCGGTGCAGCGCGCCGTCCACGATGCGCATGTGACCTTCGATCTCGGGGCGATCATCGCCCGGCGCCGGGTCGTCGGTGTGATGGGCGGTCACCGGATGCCGCGCGACTCGGAGGACTACCTGCGCGTGGCCGTGCTCGCCCGCGACCTCGCCCGGCGGGGGATGCTGGTCTGCTCGGGCGGAGGGCCGGGGGCCATGGAGGCCGCGCATCTGGGCGCGAGCCTGGCATCGCATCCGGATGACGAGCTGACCGCGGTGACGGCGCGGCTCGCCGCGACACCGCGCATGCCCGACCTGCACGGCATCCTCGCCGCCGACGGGACCCCCGACGAGGCGCTCGTCGCCGCGACGGGGGAGTGGTTCGCGCCCGCCTGGATCGAGAGCCGGCGCATCGCCGAGCCGGGTGCCACGCTGTCGATCCCCACCTGGCACTACGGCCACGAGCCGACGAGCCCGTTCGCCACCCGCATCGCGAAGCTGTTCCAGAACTCGGTGCGCGAGGACGGCCTCATCACCATCGCCCGGCAGGGGCTGGTCTTCACCCGCGGCAGCGCCGGAACACTGCAGGAGGTGTTCCAGGACGCCCAGCAGAACTTCTACGCCCAGCACCCCGACTTCTTCAGCCCGATGGTGTTCCTCGACCGCGACTACTGGACCCGCGTGCTGCCGGTCGGGCCGCTGCTGGAGGCGCTGTTCGCCACCGCTCCGGCCGGGGTGCAGCACACCGCCGAGCGCCTGCTGCTGGTGACCGACCACATCGCCGAGGCCGCCGACCACCTCGACCGGTTCGCGGGTACCCCGTCGCGCCTCGAGCACTGACCCCCGCCGGGAACCGCTAAACTGACCGCGGCTTCAGGGACCAAGCCGGGTTCGCTCGCCTCACTGTTCGTTTCATCTCCGTGAGGTCGACATGTCCGCGAACCCTCTCGCACCCGACTGGCTGGTTCCGCCAGAGGATCCCAACGCGCTCGCCGCGGGGGTCTGGCCGGCGAACGCGGCCCGCGCCGCATCCGGGGCCCTCAGCATCGCCGGGGCCGACGTGCGCGACCTGGCGCGCGAGTTCGGCACGCCGCTCTACGTCGTCGACGAGGACGACGTGCGTTCCCGCGCCCGCCGCATCCGCACGGCCTTCGCCGAGGCGTTCGGCGCCCCGGTGGCCGTGTACTACGCGGGCAAGGCGTTCCTCAGCACCGAGATCGCGCGCTGGGTCACGGCCGAGGGCCTGAACCTCGACGTCTGCAGCGGGGGAGAGCTGGCCGTCGCCGTCGCGGCCGGCGTCGACCCCGCGCGTCTGGGCATGCACGGCAACAACAAGAGCCACGCCGAGATCGACCGTTGCGTCGAACTGGGCGTGGGCGCGATCGTCCTCGACAGCGTCGTCGAGGTCGATCGTGTCGCCGAGGCCGCCCGCCGGCACGGCACCGTGCAGGAGGTGCGGCTGCGCATCAACTCCGGCGTGCACGCCAGCACCCACGAGTACCTCGCCACCGCGCGCGAAGACCAGAAGTTCGGCATCCCGCTCAGCGAGGCGGGGGATGCGGTGGCCGCGATCCGCGCGCACGACACGTTGCGCTTCCGCGGCCTGCACTCCCACATCGGGTCGCAGATCTTCGGCGCCGACGGGTTCGCCGAGGCCGCACGGCGCCTGCTCGCGCTGCACGCCGAGCTGCTCGCCGGCGGCGAGATCCCCGAACTGAACCTCGGCGGCGGGTTCGGCATCGCCTACACCGCTGCCGACGAGGTCACCCCGATCGAGGAGACCGCCCGCGCACTCGCCGCCGTCGTGACCGCCGAGTGCGCCCGGCTCGGCATCCCGGTGCCGGCGATCGCGATCGAACCCGGCCGCGCGGTGATCGGGCCCTCGACGATCACCCTGTACGAGGTCGGCACCACCAAGCCGGTCGCGGTCTCCACAGGCTCGACCACCGCGGAGCGTCTCTACGTCAGCGTCGACGGCGGCATGAGCGACAACCTGCGGCCCGCGCTGTACGCCGTCGACTACACGGTGCGCCTCGCCGCCCGGACCTCCGATGCCGCCCCCGCCCTGGTGCGCATCGCCGGCAAGCACTGCGAGTCGGGCGACATCGTGGTGCGCGCCGACTACCTGCCCTCCGATGTGGCCCCCGGCGACCTGGTCGCCGTCGCCGCCACCGGTGCCTACTGCTGGTCGCTGGCCAGCAACTACAACTATCTCGGCCGCCCGGCCGTCGTCGCGGTGCGCGACGGGAAGGCGCGCGTGATCGTGCGCCGCGAGACCGAGGCCGATCTGCTCGCCCGAGACACAGGAGTCACCCCGTGATCGAATACCGCAACCTCCGCGTCGCCGTCCTGGGCGCCGGGTCCGTCGGCGCCCAGGTGGCCTCGCTGCTGCTCGAGCACGGCGACGAGCTCGCCGGGCGGGTCGGCGCGGGGCTGGAGCTGGTGGGGGTCGCGGTGCGCGACCCGAAAGCGAAGCGCACCGCCGACATCCCGCAGCACCTGATCACCACCGACGCGCACTCGCTGATCCTCGGCGCGGACATCGTCGTCGAGCTGATGGGAGGTCTGGAGCCGGCGCGCGAGTACCTCGAGCTGGCGATGAACTCCGGCGCCGACGTGATCACCGCCAACAAGGCGCTGCTGGCCACCCACGGACCCGAGCTGTTCGCCATCGCCGAGCAGGTCGGGGCGCAGCTCTACTACGAGGCGGCGGTCGGCGGGGCGATCCCGATCATCCGGCCGCTGCGCGACTCGCTCGCCGGCGACCGGGTGCACCGCATCCTCGGCATCGTCAACGGCACCACCAACTACATCCTCGACCGCATGGACACCGAGGGGGACTCGCTGGAGGAGGCGCTCGCCGCCGCCACCGAGCTCGGCTACGCCGAAGCCGATCCGACGGCCGACATCGGCGGCTACGACGCCGCGCAGAAGGCGTCGATCCTCGCCAGCCTCGCCTTCCACACCACGGTGCCGCTTCCGAGCGTGTACCGCGAGGGCATCGAGAAGGTCACGCACGCCCAGGTGGCCGCGGCCCGCGCCGCCGGCTACGTCGTCAAGCTGCTCGCCGTCTGCGAACGCCTGGTGGATGCCGCGACCGGCACCGAGGGCGTCAGCGCCCGGGTGCACCCCGCCCTGGTACCCCGCGACCACCCGCTGGCGGCCGTGCACGGCGCCAACAACGCGGTCTTCCTCGAGGCCGAGGCGGCGGGCAGCCTGATGTTCTACGGCGCCGGAGCCGGCGGAGTCCCCACCGCATCCGCCGTGCTGGGAGATGTGGTGTCGGCCGCGCGGCGTCACGTCATCGGCGGACCGGGAGTGGCCGAGTCCACGAGCTCCGACCTGCCGATCCTGCCCATCTCGAGCGTCACCACGCGCTACCAGATCACGCTCGAGGTCGCCGACCGGCCGGGCGTGCTCGCGCAGATCGCGACGCTGTTCAGCGAGCACGGGGTGTCGGTCGAGGCCGTGCAGCAGTCGGTGCGTGCGGACGGGGACGCCGCCACCGCTACCCTGGTGATCGGCACGCATGAGGCGACGGAGTCCGCGCTCGCCGCGACCGTCGCGTCCCTGGACGCGACAGAGTCGGTGGCCGAGGTCACGAGCGTGCTCCGAGTAGAAGGTTCGTAGAGATGGCTGCACAGTGGCGCGGAGTGCTCCACGAGTATCGCGATCGCCTGGATGTCACCGATGCCACCCCGATCGTCACCCTCGGTGAGGGCGGCACCCCGCTGATCCCCGCGCCCGCTCTGGACGCGCGCACCGGCGCCAAGGTCTGGGTCAAGTTCGAGGGCATGAACCCGACCGGCTCGTTCAAGGACCGCGGCATGACGATGGCGGTGTCCAAGGCGCTCGAGCACGGTGCGAAGGCCGTCATCTGCGCCTCGACCGGCAACACCTCCGCGTCGGCCGCCGCGTACGCCACCCACGCCGGCATCACCGCCGCCGTCCTGGTTCCCGAGGGCAAGATCGCGATGGGCAAGCTCGCCCAGGCGATCGCACACGGCGCCGAGCTGCTGCAGGTGCGCGGCAACTTCGACGACTGCCTCGACATCGCGCGAGAGCTCGCCGAGAACTACCCGGTGCACCTGGTGAACTCGGTCAACAACGACCGCATCGAGGGGCAGAAGACGGCCGCGTTCGAGGTCGTCGAGGTGCTCGGCGATGCCCCCGACTTCCATTTCATCCCGGTCGGCAACGCCGGCAACTACACCGCCTACACCCGTGGCTACCGCGAGGAGGCCGAGCGCGGTGTCACCACCCGGCGCCCGCGCATGTTCGGGTTCCAGGCGGCCGGCAGCGCGCCGATGGTCAGCGGATCGGTCGTGAAGGATCCGGAGACGATCGCCAGCGCGATCCGCATCGGCAACCCGGCCTCGTGGGAGCTCGCCCTGCAGGCCCGGGACGAGACCGACGGCTACTTCGGCGCGATCTCCGACGCCGACATCCTCGATGCCCACCGCATCCTGTCCTCCGAGGTGGGCGTCTTCGTCGAGCCTGCCTCGGCGATCAGCGTGGCCGGCCTGCTGGAACGGGCCGCGGCGGGGCAGGTGCCCGCCGGATCCACCGTCGTGCTCACCGTCACCGGCCACGGCCTGAAGGATCCGCAGTGGGCGCTCAAGGCCGCCGACGGCTCCGACGTCGCGCCCACCAGCGTCGCCGTCGACGTCGCCGAGATCGCCGGGGTGCTGGGACTGACCTCGTGACCGTCCCCGTCGGCCGCAGCGTGCTGGTCAAGGTCCCGGCCACCACGGCCAACCTCGGGCCCGGTTTCGACACGCTCGGGCTCGCTCTCTCGGTGTACGACGAGCTCACCGTCACCGTGCGCGCCACCCCCGGTGCCACCGTCACGGTCGAGGGTGTCGGCGCCGGCGAGGTGCCCACCGACGAGTCCAACCTGGTGGTGCGCTCGATCGCCTACACCTTCGCCGCCTACGGGATCGAGCTGCCCGGGCTCGACCTGCTGGCGCGCAACAGCATCCCGCACAGCCGCGGCATGGGCTCATCCGGTGCCGCGATCGTCAGCGGCATCATGGCGGCCAAGGGCCTGCTCGAGGGCATCGTCGAGATCGACGCGCAGGGGCTGCTGTCGCTCGCGACCGCGCTCGAGGGCCATCCCGACAATGTGGCCCCGGCGCTGTTCGGCGGGCTCACCATCGCCTGGATGACGCCCGAGGGCCCGCGCCACAAGAAGCTGATCGTGCACCGCGGGGTCTCGCCGCTCGTCGCGGTGCCGGTCGAATCGCACATGTCGACCGCGCTGGCGCGCAGCCTGCAGCCGGAATCGGTGCCGCACGAGGACGCCATCTTCAACGTGTCGCGCTCCGCGTTGCTGATCGCGGCGCTCATCCAGAGCCCCGAGCTCCTGCTCGCCGCCACCGAGGACAAGCTGCACCAGAGCTACCGCGCGAGCGCCATGCCCGAGACCGACGAGCTGATCCGCGTGCTGCGTGCGCACGACCTCGCCGCCGTGGTGTCCGGGGCGGGGCCGTCGATCCTCGTGCTCGGCAGCGACCCGTCGCAACGACTGCAGGCGACCGAGCTGATCGAGAAGCACTCCACCACACCGTGGAACTGCCTGCTGCTGGCCGTGGACTTCCGGGGTGCTACAGTTGTTCCGCACTCGACGGAAGCCGTGGCGTAGCGCTCATCCCGGGCTTCCCAACCCGGTCCTTCGGACCGCGAGAGTCGCACCTCTTCATCACCATCTCCCCGCGCTGCCTCTGTGCGCGGGTTGAAAGGAACATCACCACCTGTGACCGACGTCCGTGTCGAGCTGAGCCGCCTCCGGCTGCCCGAGCTCCAGGCCCTCGCGGCAGAACGCGGCATCGCCGGTGCACAGAAGCTTCGAAAAGGAGAACTCGTGGACACCCTCGCCGACAACGAGAACGAGCAGGCCGACGCCCCCGCGGCGCCCGAGCCCGAGACCATGACCGCCGAGCCGGCCGTCGCCGTCATCGAGCAGGCCCCCGACGTGGAGACCGCGTCGGAAGCGCCCGCACCGGATGAGGCAGGCGCCGCCGAGCCGGCCGCGGACGCCGTCGCGCCCGCCAAGGCCCCCGCCCGCCGTTCGCGGCGCGCCACCGCCTCGACCGAGGTCGCGGCCGAGCTGGCGACCCTGGCTCCGGCCGACACCGCCCCCGTGGCCGCCGCCGACGTGGCCGACGACCTCGACAAGCTGCTGCCCGAGGTCACCTCGGGTGCCGAGGGCGACGAGGCCGAGGGCGGCGCCCGTCGCGGCCGTGGCCGTGGCCGCAACGGCGGTGCCGCCGACAAGGCCGACAAGCAGGACAAGGCCGACAAGCAGGACAAGGCCGAGAAGCAGGACAAGGGCGACAAGCCCGAGGGTCAGAGGAACGGCCAGCGCCAGAACGGCGGCCAGGCCGACGACGGCGAGGGCCGCTCCGGTCGCGGCCGCTACCGCGACCGCAAGCGCGGACGCGGTGGTCAGAACGACGAGATCGAGCCCGAGATCAGCGACGACGACGTGCTGATCCCGGTGGCCGGCATCCTCGACGTGCTCGACAACTACGCATTCGTCCGCACCAGCGGCTACCTGCCCGGCCCGAACGACGTGTACGTCTCGCTCGGCCAGGTCAAGAAGTACGACCTGCGCAAGGGCGACGCCGTCGTCGGCGCGATCCGCCAGCCGCGCGAGGGCGAGCAGCAGGGCAACCGCCAGAAGTACAACGCGATCGTCAAGATCGACTCGGTCAACGGTCTTCCGATCGACCAGGCCGGCGAGCGGGTCGAGTTCGGCAAGCTGACCCCGATCTACCCGAACGAGCGCCTGCGCCTGGAGACCACGCCCGAGAAGCTCTCGACGCGCATCATCGATCTCATCGCCCCGATCGGAAAGGGCCAGCGCGGCCTGATCGTGGCGCCGCCGAAGGCCGGCAAGACGCTCATCCTGCAGGCCATCGCCAAGGCCATCGCGGTCAACAACCCGGAGGTCCACATCATGGTGGTCCTGGTCGACGAGCGGCCAGAAGAGGTCACCGACATGCAGCGCTCGGTGAAGGGCGAGGTCATCGCCTCGACCTTCGACCGGCCCGCCGAGGACCACACCACGGTCGCCGAGCTCGCCATCGAGCGCGCCAAGCGCCTCGTCGAGCTGGGCAACGACGTCGTCGTGCTGCTCGACTCGATCACCCGCCTCGGCCGCGCCTACAACCTGGCCAGCCCCGCATCGGGCCGCATCCTCTCCGGGGGCGTGGACGCATCCGCCCTCTACCCGCCGAAGCGCTTCTTCGGCGCCGCGCGCAACATCGAGGGCGGCGGCTCGCTGACCATCCTCGCCACGGCGCTCGTGGAGACCGGGTCGAAGATGGACGAGGTGATCTTCGAGGAGTTCAAGGGCACCGGCAACATGGAGCTGCGTCTGTCGCGCGCCCTGGCCGACAAGCGCATCTTCCCGGCGGTCGACATCTACGCCTCGAGCACCCGCCGCGAGGAGGAGCTGCTGAGCGCGGACGAGGTCAAGATCACCTGGCGCCTGCGCCGGGCGCTGGCGGGTCTCGAACTGCAGCAGCAGCTCGAACTGGTGCTGTCGCGGCTGAAAGAGACGCAGTCCAACACCGAGTTCCTCGTCCAGATCCAGAGCTCGCTGCCCGAGAACGGCAAGAACGGCAACGGAACCGGCAACGGACACAAGGAGTAGCTCGTGTTCGAGTCGGTAGCGACGCTGCTGGCCGAACACGAGGACCTGCAGCAGCAGCTCTCCGATCCGGCCATCCACGCGGACGCCGGGCGGGCCAAGAAGGTCAACCGGCGCTACGCCGAGCTCAGCCAGATCGCCGCGGCGTACTCCTCGTGGCAGCAGGCGGGCGCCGACCTGGAGGCCGCGCGCGAGCTCGCCAAAGAGGATGCGGCGTTCGCCGACGAGGTGCCCGCGCTCGAGGAGGGCCTCGCCGCGGCGCAGGAGAAGCTGCGCCGGCTGCTGATCCCGCGCGATCCCGACGACGGGCGCGATGTGATCATGGAGATCAAGGGCGGCGAGGGCGGCGAGGAGTCGGCGCTGTTCGCCGCCGACCTGCTGCGCATGTACCTGCACTACGCCGAGTCCCGCGGCTGGAAGACCGAGCTGCTGGAGCGCACCGAGTCCGATCTCGGCGGCTACAAGGACGTGCAGGTCGCGATCAAGTCGAACGCCACCGACCCGGCCCAGGGGGTCTGGGCCTCGCTGAAGTACGAGGGCGGGGTGCACCGCGTGCAGCGGGTGCCGGCGACCGAGTCGCAGGGCCGCATCCACACCTCGACGACCGGCGTGCTCGTCTTCCCCGAGGTCGACGAGCCGGAAGAGGTCGACATCAACCCGAACGATCTCAAGATCGACGTCTTCCGCTCATCGGGTCCCGGCGGCCAGAGCGTCAACACCACCGACTCGGCGGTGCGCATCACCCACCTGCCGACCGGCATCGTGGTGTCGATGCAGAACGAGAAGTCGCAGCTGCAGAACCGCGAGGCCGGCATGCGGGTGCTCCGCGCCCGGTTGCTGGCGCGCCAGCAGGAGGAGCTCGCCGCGGTGGCGAGCGATGCCCGGAAGAGCCAGATCCGCTCGATGGACCGGTCGGAGCGGATCCGCACCTACAACTTCCCCGAGAACCGGATCGCGGATCACCGCACCGGCTACAAGGCCTACAACCTCGATCAGGTGATGAACGGCGCGCTCGACCCCGTCATCGAATCCTGCATCCAGGCCGACGAAGAGGCCCGCCTTGCCGACGTCGGCAGCTGAACTGCGCGAACGCGTCGTCGCGGCGCTCGCCGGGGCCGGCATCCCGCACCCCGACGCGGACGCCGAGTTGCTGATCGGCCACGTGCTCGGAATCTCGCGCGGGCAGGTGCAGGCGCAGGTCGTGACGGATGAGGCGGTCGCCGACGACGCCGCAGCCCGCGTTCATGAGCTGGTCGCCCGTCGCGCGGCACGAGAACCGCTCCAGCACATCACGGGCAGCGCGGCGTTCCGCTCGCTCGAGGTGCAGGTCGGGCCGGGGGTATTCATCCCGCGGCCCGAGACCGAGGGAGTCGCGCAGCTCGCGATCGATGCCCTGCTGGCGGTGGCCTCCCCGGCGCCGGTCGCCATCGACCTCGGTGCCGGCTCGGGGGCGATCGCGCTGGCGCTCGCGACCGAGGTGCCCCATGCCCGGGTGTGGGGGGTCGAACGCTCGGCCGAGGCGTTCGCCTGGGCGACGCGCAACGCGGAGGGGGTGGCGAACCTGACCCTGGTGCACGGCGACCTGGGCGAGGAACTCCACGAGCTCGACGGCAGCGCCGACGTGGTGGTCTCGAATCCGCCGTACATCCCCGAGGATGCGATCCCGCGCGACCCCGAGGTGCGGCTGTTCGACCCGCCGGCGGCGCTGTACGGGGGAGTGGACGGGCTCGATGTGGTGCGCGTGCTGTCGCGCCGCGCTCTGACGCTGCTGCGGCCGGGAGGCGCTCTCGTGCTCGAGCACGGCGAACTGCAGGGGTCCGCGATCAGGGCCCTGCTCGCCGCCGACGGCTGGCGAGCCCCGGCGACGCACGCCGACCTCACCCGGAGGGACCGGGCCACCACCGCATCCCGCCCCTGACCCCCGTCCGTTCTGCAGGACTTTCCCGTTCTGCAGGACTCTGCGCGCAGAGTCTTCGGTTGTGCAGGACTCCTGGTCCTGCACAACGAGGGGGGTGCTCACGCGCGCGCGAACTCCTCGATGGCGGTCAGGAGGGCGGCGCCCGAGGTGAACAGGTGCCCGGTGATGCCGACGCTCTCGGCGCCGGCGACGTTCTCGGGCAGGTCGTCGGTGAAGAACACGTCGGCCGGGTCGGCGTCGTAGGCGCGCAGCATCGCCCGGAACACCTCGGGATCGGGTTTGCGCGCCCCGTAGTACGACGAGGTGCGCAGGTGCTCCGCTCCGAACAGCTCGACGAGCTCGGGAGCCACGGTGGCCAGGTGCGCCCCGAGCAGCGGCCCGTTGTTGGTCAGCAGCGACACCCGCCCGAGTTCGCGCGCCCGGCGCACGGCGGCGAGCGACTCCGGCCACGGGGTCATCGCGCCCGCCCGGTTCGCCACCCAGTCCTCGACCGAGATCTGCACGCCGAGGGCCTCGACGAATGCCGCGTGATACGCCTCGGCGTCGGCGAATCCACCGGCCTCGGCGCGCCATTCGCCCTCGTCGTGCCACCACCTCCGGCGCAGCTCGCCGAGGTCGTGCCCGGTGAGTTCGGTGATGCCCCGCATGCGCACCCGCCAGTCGTAGTCGTAGAGCACGTCGTCCATGTCGAACACGAAGAGCAGGGGCATGATGCTTCCAGAATAGGATCGGAAGGATGGCGACCTACGACACCGCGGTGGCGGCCGAACTGCTGAGCGGTATGCGACTCGCCCGCCAGGCCATCGGCCGCGGGGAGCTCGTGGTGATCCCCACCGACACCGTCTACGGGGTCGCCGCCGACGCGTTCTCACCGGCGGCCGTCACCCGGTTGCTCGAGGCCAAGGGGCGCGATCGCACGGCCCCGCCCCCGGTGCTGATCCCCGGCATCCCGACCCTCGATGCGCTCGCCGAGGTGGTCCCCGACGAGGTGCGCGCGCTCGTGGCCGAGTTCTGGCCGGGCGGGCTGACCATCATCATGCGTGCGCGCCGCACCCTGGACTGGGATCTCGGCGAGACCCGCGGCACCGTCGCGCTGCGCATGCCGAGCCACCCGATCGCGCTCGAACTGCTCAGCGAGACCGGACCGCTCGCGGTGTCCAGTGCGAACTCGACGGGGCAGCCCCCCGCGACGACCGCCGCGAAGGCCGAGGAGATGCTCGGGGATGCGGTGGCGGTCTATCTGGAAGCGGGCGAGGGCGGCACCGTCCCCTCGACGATCGTCGACGCCATCGGCCTGGAATCGGAGGCCGGGAAGCTGCGGATCGTGCGCTCCGGCGCGGTCGCCGACGCCGACATCCGTCGCGTCGTGGGGGCCGAGCGGTGCGCATAGTCTTCTACCTCATCGTCGCGGGCTCCTCGGCGATCGTGACCTACGGCCTCGCCTGGCTGATCTACCGGATGAGCCACCGGTACCGGCTCTACCCGAAGATCCGGGCGCGCGATGTGCACACCCGTCCGACACCGCGGCTCGGCGGCATCGCCATGTTCCTCGGCATCGTCGCGGCGTTCGCGATCGGGTCCTTCCTTCCTCAGTTCTCGCTGATCTACGCCGACCCGGGCAAGATCCTCGCCATCCTGGGTGCCGCCCTGCTCATCGTGCTGATCGGCGTCGCCGACGACATCTGGGATCTCGACTGGCTGACCAAGCTCGCCGGGCAGATCATCGCCGCCGGCCTGCTGGCCTGGCAGGGGGTGCAGATCGGCAGCATCCCGATCCCGGGGCTCATCGTGATCGGCTCGCCCTGGATGTCGCTCATCCTCAGCGTCTTCATCGTGGTGCTGGTGATGAATGCGATCAACTTCATCGACGGGCTCGACGGGCTGGTCGCCGGGGTGGCGATCATCTCCAACAGCGTGTTCTTCGTCTACAGCTACCTGATCTCCTACGGCACCTCCGAGCAGACCGATTACTTCAACCTGTCGCAGTTCATCGCCGCCGTCGTGATCGGCGCCTGCCTCGGGTTCCTGCCGCTCAACTGGCATCCCGCCCGGCTCTTCATGGGGGATGCGGGGGCCCTGCTGATCGGGATGCTGATGGCCGCATCCTCGATCGCCGTCACCGGCAACATCGACCCGTGCCGCCTCAACGGGCAGTGCTCGAACCCGACCGACCTGCTGGGAGCCTCCGGGCTGCTGCCGGCGTTCATCCCGATCCTGTTGCCGTTCGCCGTGCTCATCGTGCCGCTGCTCGACTTCGGGCTCGCCGTCTTCCGGCGGCTGCGGGCCGGCAAGTCGCCCTTCAGCGCCGACCGCAAGCACCTGCACCACCGGCTGCTCGACATGGGGCACACGCACTTCCACGCCGTGCTGATCTTCTACGCCTGGACGGCGGTGGCGTCGGTCGGCTGCCTGCTCGTGCTGCTGGTCGAGGACTGGTGGTGGGCGCTCATCATCACCGGCATCGGGCTCGTCGTCTGCACGATCCTGACCCTCGCGCCGCTCAGCCGGCGCAAGGCGGTCGAATACGCGGTGCAGAGCGCGGACGCCGATCTGGCCCTCGATGCCGACGTCGCCGCGTTCGATCCGCTGGACGCCGCCGCCGAACGGTTCGAACCCGACCAGGAGCCGAGCGTCGAGGAGGCCGAGAAGGCCTTCGACAAGCTGCACGAGAAGGGCACCACGCCATGAGCACGAACGCGCTGCTGATCCGCTCGCTGCGCTACGGCGCTCTCGTCGCCCTGGTCGTGGCCGTCGTCGCCGGCGTCATCGGGTACCTCGTCTCGGGCACGCCCGGGGTGGTCGGCGCACTGGTGGGCACCGGGGTCTCGGCGTTCTTCCTCGGGCTCACCGCGATCAGCATGCTGCTGGCCGGCCGGGTGGTGAAGGGCGATGCGTCCAACCCCGTGTATTTCGCCGTCGTGGTGGGGGTCGTGGGGCTGAAGTTCGTGGTGTTCCTGGTGCTGGTGCTGTGGCTGCGCGGGCAGGACTGGCTCGATCTCGGGGTGTTCGGGGCGTCCGTGGTGGCGGGCGTGATCGGGTCGCTCGTCGCGGATGTCGTGGCATTCGCCCGCACCCGGATCCCGCACGTCGGCGACGTCCCGCTCCCGGGCGAGGAGCGCTCCAAGCCCTGATAGGCTGAGCGAGACCTTCCCCACCTTTGCGCGTCGCCGTGCCCGGTTCAGGAGAAAGCCCCTGCTAGCCTCAATCCTCGCTCCCACGATCGCCATGTCGGAGTGCCCCGACGGACAGTTCTGCGGTCCGTCGATCGACGAGTTCTTCCCGCAGCCGATCCTGTTCATCGGCACCCCGTTCGAGATGAACCGCATCCTGCTGATCCGGATGCTCATCGTGGCGCTGCTGATCCTGATCTTCTGGCTCAACACCCGCAACATGAAGCTCGTGCCCGGCCGCGGTCAGGTTGCCTTCGAGTTCGTCACCGGGTTCGTCCGTAACAACATCGTCGTCGAGACCCTGGGCGAAAAGGACGGACGGCGGTTCATGCCGATCCTGTTCACGATCTTCTTCCTCACCCTCGGACTGAATCTCACGGGAACGATCCCCGGACTGCAGATCGCCAGCACCGGCCTCATCGGCCAGGCGCTCATCATGGCGGTCGTGTCGTACGTGACCTTCATCTACGCGGGCATCCGGGCCCACGGCGGCCGGTTCTTCAAGAACGCGCTGATCCTGCCGGGCGTCCCCGCCCTGATCACGCCGATCATCGCGATCCTCGAGTTCCTGTCCACCTTCATCATCCGGCCGATAACGCTGACGCTTCGACTCACCATGAACATGGTCGCCGGGCACATGCTGCTGGTGCTCTGCTTCCTGGCGACGAACTTCTTCTTCGTCACCGTGCTGTTCACGCAGGGGAACCCGCTCGGCCTCCTCGGCGTCGGAACCCTCGCCTTCGGCATCGCCTTCACGGTGCTCGAGATCTTCGTCGCCGCCCTGCAGGCCTTCGTCTTCACCATCCTCACCGCCATCTACATCCAGATGGCGCTGGCGGACGAGCACTGACTCGACCCCGCCGCAGCACCAACCACCCTCGAAAGGAAATCCCGTGAACGTAGTCGGTTCGCTCGCTCCCCTCGCCTTCGGTCTCGCCGTCATCGGCTCCGGTGTCGGCGTGGGCATCATCGTCGGCAAGACCATCGAGTCGGTCGCCCGCCAGCCCGAGCTGGCCGGTCGTCTGCAGACCCTCATGTGGATCGGTATCGCCCTCACCGAGGCGCTCTGCTTCATCGCCATCGGTGTCGCGTTCATCCCGTTCCCCGCGCCGTAAGGCGCGCCACCTTCGACCGAAGGAGTCCGGATGCTGAACCTCGCATTCGCCGTCCTCGAGACTGAGCCCGAGGCAGAGCACGCCGCCGATCCCTCGATCCTGATCCCGGCGATCCCCGACCTGGTCTGGGGCTCGATCGCGTTCTTCCTGATCCTGGGTCTGATGCTGTGGCGCTTCGTGCCGCGCATCAACCAGACCCTCGACGCGCGCGCCGACGCGATCGCCGGCGGCATCAAGCGCGCCGACGAGGCGCAGGCCAAGGCGCAGGATGCTCTCGAGAAGTACACCGCCCAGCTCGCCGAGGCTCGCGCCGAGGCCGGCAAGATCCGCGACGCCGCCCGTGAGGACGCCAAGCGCATCAAGGCGGAACTGACCGAGCAGGCGCAGGCCGAGGCGGCCCGCATCGTGGCCAACGCCCAGGTGCAGATCGAGGCCGAGCGCGCTGCCGCGCTCGTCTCGCTGCGCAGCGAGGTGGGCTCGCTCGCGATCGACCTCGCCTCGGGCGTCGTCGGCGAGTCGCTCACCGACGACAAGAAGGCCTCGGCCCTCGTCGACCGCTTCCTCGCCGACCTCGAGGGCACCAAGAAGGCGAAGGCGGGAAAGTAGATGGGTTCGGCATCACGTGAGGCGCTGGCCGCGGCGAGGGACGCCCTCTCCGCGGAGAAGTCGGTGACGCGCGCGACCGGCGAGCAGCTGCTCTCGGCCCAGCGTGACATCGCCGGCTCGAAGCAGCTGCTCGCGCTGCTGGCCGACCCGTCGATCGAGCGAAAGGACAAGGGCGGCCTGATCGGCTCGATCTTCTCCTCGCTCGAGCCCGCCGCCGCTCGGCTGCTCGGCGCGTTGACCGGCGCCCGCTGGTCCTCCTCAGCGCAGTTGCTCGACGGCATCGAAGAGCTCGGCATCCGGGCCATCGCGCGTTCGGCGAAAGGCGCGGAGCTCGAGTCCGAGCTGTTCGCGTTCGGGCGCGCCGTGACCTCCGACCCCGAGCTCGAGCTCGCCGTCGGCAGCAAGCTGGGCGACGGTGCGGCCAAGGCTGCGCTCGTCGAGAAGCTGCTCGGCAAGAAGGCTTCGCCCGAGACCGTCGCGATCGTGCGTCACCTGGTGCAGAGCGCGCGCGGTCGCCGCATCGGCACGCTGCTGTCGACGGCCGCCGGGTACGTGACGGATGAGGCGGGGGCGCTGGTCGCGACCGTCACGGCCGCCGCACCCATCTCGGCATCGCAGAGGTCGGCCCTGGTGAAGACCCTCGCCGCCCGCTACGGCCGTGAGCCCCGCATCAACCTCGTGATCGATCCCGCGATCATCGGGGGCCTGCGCGTGCAGATCGGTGACGACGTCATCGACGGCACCGTGGCATCCCGCATCGCCGACCTGAAGCTCCAGCTCGCCGGCTGACCCGGCTCACCGACCACCTTTTCCGAACAAGGAACCACTCATGGCAGACATCACCATCAGCCCGGACGAGATCCGCAGCGCCCTCAAGGACTTCGTCGCCGGCTATAAGCCCAGCGCCGCCTCCACCAACGAGGTCGGCATCGTCACCGACGCCGCGGACGGCATCGCCCACGTCGAGGGGCTGCCCGGCGTCATGGCGAACGAGCTGCTGCGCTTCCAGGACGGCACCCTCGGCCTCGCGCTGAACCTCGACGAGAGCGAGATCGGTGTCATCGTGCTCGGTGGGTTCACCGGCATCGAGGAGGGCCAGGAGGTCACCCGCACCGGCGAGGTGCTGAGCGTCCCGATCGGCGACGGCTTCCTCGGCCGCGTGGTCGACCCGCTCGGCCAGCCGATCGACGGTCTCGGCGAGATCAAGAACGAGGGTCGTCGCGCCCTCGAGCTGCAGGCCCCCGGCGTGATGCAGCGCAAGAGCGTTCACGAGCCGATGCAGACCGGCATCAAGGCGATCGACGCGATGATTCCCATCGGCCGCGGCCAGCGCCAGCTGATCATCGGCGACCGCCAGACCGGCAAGACCGCCATCGCGATCGACACCATCATCAACCAGAAGTCCAACTGGGACTCCGGCGACGTGAACAAGCAGGTGCGCTGCATCTACGTCGCCATCGGCCAGAAGGGCTCGACCATCGCCGCGGTGAAGGGCGCCCTCGAGGACGCCGGCGCCATGGAGTACACCACCATCGTCGCGGCCCCGGCCTCGGACGCGGCGGGTTTCAAGTACCTCGCTCCGTACACCGGCTCGGCCATCGGCCAGCACTGGATGTACGGCGGCAAGCACGTCCTGATCATCTTCGACGACCTGTCCAAGCAGGCCGAGGCCTACCGCGCCGTGTCGCTGCTGCTGCGCCGCCCGCCGGGACGCGAGGCGTACCCCGGCGACGTGTTCTACCTGCACTCGCGTCTGCTCGAGCGTTGCGCCAAGCTCTCCGACGAGCTGGGCGCCGGCTCGATGACCGGTCTGCCGATCATCGAGACCAAGGCCAACGACGTGTCGGCGTACATCCCGACCAACGTGATCTCGATCACCGACGGCCAGATCTTCCTGCAGTCCGACCTGTTCAACGCCAACCAGCGCCCGGCGGTCGACGTGGGCATCTCGGTGTCGCGAGTCGGCGGTGACGCCCAGGTGAAGAGCATCAAGTCGGTCTCGGGAACGCTCAAGCTCGAGCTGGCCCAGTACCGCTCGCTCGAGGCCTTCGCGCTGTTCGCGTCCGACCTCGACGCCGCCAGCCGTCGTCAGCTCGACCGCGGCGCCCGGCTCACCGAGCTGCTGCGCCAGCCGCAGTACTCGCCGTTCCCCGTCGAGAAGCAGGTCGTCTCGATCTGGGCGGGCACCAACGGCAAGCTCGACAAGGTTCCCGTCGAAGACGTGCTCCGCTTCGAGAGCGAGTTGCACGACTACCTGGCGAGCAAGACCAAGGTGCTCGACACGCTGCGCGAGACCAACGTTCTCGACGACGACACCAAGGCCGCTCTCGAGAAGGCCGTCGACGCGTTCTCGCTCGAGTTCCAGACCAGCGACGGCAAGGCGCTCAACGCGCCCGGCACCGAGACCTTCGAGGCGACCGAGATCGAGGACGTCAACCAGGAGAAGATCGTGAAGTCCCGCCGCTGATCTCGATACGCCCCTCCGGGGCTACTCGATCACCGATTTCCCCACACCGATAGGAAGAAACGACATGGGAGCCCAGCTTCGGGTCTACCGGCAGAAGATCCGCTCTGCCCAGACGACCAAGAAGATCACCCGTGCCATGGAGCTGATCGCCGCGTCGCGCATCCAGAAGGCGCTGCAGCGCGTCCAGGCCTCGGCGCCGTACGCGCGCGCCGTGACCCGCGCGGTCTCGGCCGTCGCGACGTACTCGAACGTGAAGCACGTGCTCACGACCGAGCCCGAGACGATCGAGCGCGCCGCGATCGTGGTCTTCGCCTCCGACCGCGGTCTCGCCGGTGCGTTCAACGCGAACGTGCTGCGCGAGAGCGAAGAGCTGGCCACCCTGCTGCGCGGCCAGGGCAAAGAGGTCGTGTACTACGTCATCGGCCGTCGAGCCGTCGGGTACTTCACGTTCCGCAAGCGTGCCTCCGAGCGCGCCTGGATCGGCGACACCGACAGCCCGACGTTCGCCACCGCTCAGGAGATCGGTGAGGAGTTGGTGGCGAAGTTCGTCCAGCCCACCGACGAGGGCGGGGTCGACGAGATCCACATCGTGTACAACCGGTTCGTCTCGATGCTCACCCAGGAGCCCGAGGTCGTGCGCCTGCTTCCGCTCGAGGTCGTCGAGGGCGTCGAAGAGCCGGGCGAGAAGACGGCGCTGCCGCTCTACGAGTTCGAGCCGGACGCCGACGAGGTGCTCGACGCGCTGCTGCCGGTGTACATCCAGAGCCGCATCTTCAACGCCATGCTGCAGTCGGCCGCCTCGAAGCACGCGGCTACGCAGAAGGCGATGAAGTCGGCCAGCGACAACGCCGACACGCTCATCCGCGACTACACCCGCCTCGCCAACAACGCGCGCCAGGCCGAGATCACCCAGCAGATTTCCGAGATCGTCGGCGGCGCCGACGCCCTCTCGGGCTCGAAGTAGGACCCCAGAAAGAGGAACCCATGGCTACCGCAACCAAGACCGACAAGAAGGCCGCGACGGCCGCCGCCGGCGGTGTCGGGCGTGTCGCCCGCGTCACCGGGCCCGTCGTCGACATCGAGTTCCCGCACGACGCGATCCCCGGCATCTACGCCGCGCTGAAGACCGACATCGTGCTCGACGGCGAGTCGACGGAGATCACGCTCGAGGTCGCCCAGCACCTCGGTGACGACCTGATCCGCGCCATCGCGCTGAAGCCCACCGACGGCATCGTCCGCGGCCAGGAGGTACGCGACACCGGGGCGCCGATCTCGGTCCCGGTCGGCGACGTCACCAAGGGCAAGGTCTTCAACGTCATCGGCGAGGTCCTGAACGGCCAGCCCGGCGAGAAGATCGAGATCACCGAGCGCTGGCCGATCCACCGTGAGCCCCCGGCCTTCGACCAGCTCGAGTCCAAGACGCAGCTGTTCGAGACCGGCATCAAGGTCATCGACCTGCTCACCCCGTACGTGCAGGGTGGCAAGATCGGCCTGTTCGGCGGTGCCGGCGTCGGCAAGACCGTCCTCATCCAGGAGATGATCCAGCGCGTCGCGCAGGACCACGGTGGTGTGTCGGTGTTCGCCGGTGTCGGTGAGCGCACCCGTGAAGGCAACGACCTCATCCACGAGATGGAGGAGGCGGGCGTCTTCGACAAGACCGCCCTCGTGTTCGGCCAGATGGACGAGCCGCCGGGAACGCGTCTGCGTGTCGCCCTCTCGGCCCTGACCATGGCCGAGTACTTCCGCGACGTGCAGAAGCAGGACGTGCTGCTGTTCATCGACAACATCTTCCGCTTCACGCAGGCCGGTTCCGAGGTGTCGACGCTGCTCGGGCGTATGCCCTCCGCGGTGGGGTACCAGCCGAACCTGGCCGACGAGATGGGCATCCTGCAGGAGCGCATCACCTCGACCCGCGGTCACTCGATCACCTCGCTGCAGGCGATCTACGTGCCGGCCGACGACTACACCGACCCGGCCCCGGCGACCACGTTCGCGCATCTCGACGCGACCACCGAGCTCTCGCGCGAGATCGCGTCGAAGGGTCTGTACCCGGCGGTCGACCCGCTCACCTCGACGAGCCGCATCATGGACCCGCGCTACCTGGGCGAGGACCACTACCGCGTCGCGACCAGCGTGAAGGCGATCCTGCAGAAGAACAAGGAGCTGCAGGAGATCATCGCCATCCTCGGTGTCGACGAGCTCTCCGAAGAGGACAAGATCACGGTGTCGCGTGCGCGCCGCATCCAGCAGTTCCTCTCGCAGAACACCTACATGGCCAAGAAGTTCACGGGCGTCGAGGGCTCGACGGTCCCGCTGAAGGACACCATCGAGTCCTTCGACGCGATCGTCCGCGGCGACTTCGACAGCGTGGCCGAGCAGGCGTTCTTCAACGTCGGCTCGATCAGCGACGTCGAAGAGAAGTGGGCGCAGATCCAGAAGGAGAACGGCTGATCATGGCCGAGCTCCAGGTGAGCGTCGTGTCGGCGGACCGCGAGGTCTGGTCCGGTGCGGCGAAGCAGGTCATCGCGCGCACGACGGTGGGCGAGATCGGCCTGCTCGCCGGGCACCAGCCGGTGCTCGGCGTGCTCGCGTCCGGTGAGGTGCGCATCACCACTCCCGAGGGCGAGCTGATCACCGCGAAGGCCGACGACGGCTTCCTCTCGCTGCAGAACGATGTCGTGACGATCGTCGCCGGAGACGCCGAACTGCTGTGACGGACCTGGGGGGAACGCACCTGGGGGGAACGGTCGAACCGACCGCGGTGGCACCGCTGCTGGTGGTCACGGCGGGTCTTCCCGCCGCGGGCAAGAGCACGATCGCCGAGGTCGTCGGCAACCGTCTCGGGCTGCCGGTGCTGTCGGTCGACCCGATCGAGGCCGCGATCCTCAGCGCGGGGATCGAAGCCGAGCAGCCGACGGGTCTCGCCGCCTATCTGGTCGCCGAGGCGATGGCCGAAGGTGTGCTCTCGCACGGACGCGGCGTGGTGATCGACGCGGTCAACGCGGTCGAGCCGGCTCGCGACCAGTGGGTGAAGCTGGCCGCGCGGCAGGGCGCGACGCTGCGCTTCCTCGAGGTGGTGTGCTCCGACCCGGAGGTGCATCGTGAGCGTCTCGCGGCCCGCAACGGCCGGCACGCGGTCGTCGATGCCGCCTACGCGGTCGAGCAGAGTCTCAGCGAGTGGGAGCCGTGGACGGGTGAGGCGGCGTCGGTGCCGCGAGTGACCCTGGACTCGGTCCGCCCGCTCGGGGTCAACATCGAGCAGGCCCTGTCCTTCCTCGAGGGCTGATGCTCGTCCTGCTGCCGCCGTCGGAGACGAAGCGGGCGGGCGGCCCGGAGGGCACCCGGCTCGACTTCGCGGCGCTGTCCTTCCCGGAGCTGACCCCGGCACGGAAGACGGCCGTCGAGGCAACCCGCCGGCTGGCCCGCAACCTGTCGGCGGCGACGGCAGCGCTGAAGCTCGGCGGTACGCAGGCCGGCGAGGTGGCTCGCAACCGGGTGATCGCGACCTCGCCGGTGCTGCCCGCGATCGACCGGTACGAGGGCGTGCTGTACGAGGCGCTGGATGCGGCGACCCTGACCCCCGAGGAGCGCGCCTTCGCCGGCCGCCACGTCGCGATCGCCTCCGCGGCGTTCGGGCTGACCGGAGCCCTGGACCCCATTCCGGCGTATCGGCTCTCGCACGATTCGCGCCTCCCGGGCGTGGCGATGGGACGCCTCTGGCGCGGCCCGCTCGCCGCCGTGCTCGCGGAGGTCGACGGCCTGATCCTCGACCTTCGATCGGAGGCGTATGCGGCCCTCGGCCCGCTGCCGGATCGACCCGATGCGGTGTTCGTCCGGGTGGTGAGTGTCGACGACACCGGACGACGGCGCGCCCTGAACCATTTCAACAAGACGGGCAAGGGCCTGTTCGTGCGCGCGCTGGTGCGTGCCGGCCGGGATCCGGCGGACGTGGATGCGCTGCTGGAATGGGCCGCCGCATCCGGGATCGCGCTCGAGCGGGGCGCGCCGGGCGAGCTCGATCTCATAGTCTGAGCGCTATGACGGACCCGATCGGAAACGACACCGCCGCCGGCGTGTGGGTCATCATCATCGCCTACGTCGTGATCTTCGGCGTCGCGTTGCTGATCGCCTACCTGCTGACCGCGATCACGCTCAGCATGTTCTTTGGCAAGGTGGGCGTCGAGCGCTGGATCGCCTGGGTGCCGTTCTACAACCACTGGCGCTGGCTCGAGGTCGGGGGTCAGTATGGCGCTCTCGCGCTGCTGACGCTGATCCCGTACGGCGGGATCGTGACGGCGGTGTTCCTGGCGATCGGGATGTACCGCACGGGCATCGCGTTCCGCAAGGACTCCTCGTGGGTGGTGCTCGGCATCTTCCTGCCGTGGCTGTGGTGCATCCTGCTCGCCCGGCCGGAGGAGCACTACGACCCCGCCCTGCTGGCAGCACACGGCTACCCGCCCCCGCGCGCGGGCTTCGGCGCGCTCGGCCCCGCCGCAGTCGCCTAGCCCGCCCGCCAGCAGCCGGCCAGATGGTCATCGACCATGCCGGTGGATTGCATGAGCGCGTACAGCGTCGTCGGCCCGACGAAGCGGTAGCCGAGCTTCTTCAGCGCGCTGCTCGCCGCCGTGGACTCGGGCGTGATGGCGGGCACGTCGGTCCAGGTCGCCGGGGGAGCGCTGCGCCGCGGGGGAGCGAACCCCCACAGCAGCTCGTCGAGCGCGCCCGGCCGGCCGGCGATCAGCTGCTGCGTGACGCGTGCGTTGCCGATCGTGGCGAGGATCTTCGCGCGATTGCGGATGATGCCGGTGTCGTTCATCAGGCGCTCGATGTCGGCCTCGCCGAACGCGGCCACCGCGTCGATGTCGAACCCGGCGAACGCGGTGCGGAAGGTGGGCCGTCGGCGCAGGATGGTGATCCAGGACAGACCCGATTGGAACCCCTCGAGACTCAGCTTCTCGAACAGCGGCCGATCGCCGTGCAGGGGCGTGCCCCACTCTTCGTCGTGATAGCGCCGGTACTCGGGATCGGTCGCGCCCCAGGCGCAGCGCCCCTTTCCGTCGTCGCCGACGACGACCCCGCTCACGCGGCGGAGGACGCGTCGTCGTCGAAGGCCGACAGAGTGGGTTGCGCGATCGATCGGTGGGCGATGCCCTCGTGGTCGAGCAGCCAGGCCTTGGTCGGGATGCCCTCGCCCCCGCTGTACCCGGTGATGCGGCCGTCGCTGCCGAGCACGCGATGACACGGCACGATGATCGGCACCGGATTGGCGCCGACGGCCCCGCCCACGGCTCGCCCGGCGGTCGGGCGGCCGGTGCCCATGCCGATCTCGCCGTAGGAGATCACCTCGCCGAACTCGAGGTCGACGAGCTGTTCCCAGACGGCCAGCTGGAATGCCGTGCCGGCGAGCGCGAGCGGCAGGTCGAAGTCGCGGCGGTGGCCCTCGAAGTACTCGCCCAGCTGGGCGACGGCCCGGTCGAGGACCGCGTGGCCGTGCTCGCCGTGGTCATCGTGCGGCAGGGTGCCGTCGCGCTCGATGGAGAGCGAGACGATCGCCTCGCCGTTGCCGACGATCTCGATGCGCCCGATGGGGCTCGTCATGCGCCGCAGCGGGAGCGGGTTGGGGGTGCTGGTCTGCATGCTCCGAGAGTAGACCGGCCCCCCGACACGAACTCGCGGAAATCGGACATGGCGCAGAACGCCTCCCGACGCCGGCCTGGGGAGGACAAGTAGCCTCGAGAGATGGAACTCCGCGCGCTCGGCCCGTCGTCCTTCCGCGTCTCCGCGACCGGTCTCGGGTGCAACAACCTGGGCAGAACCGGCACCGCGACGGAGACGACCGAGGGCACCGCGGCCGTCGTCACGGCGGCCCTCGACGCCGGCATCACGCTGTTCGACACCGCCGACGTCTACGGCAAGGAGTACGGCCTGAGCGAGCGTCTGCTCGGGCAGGCGCTGCGCGGGCGGCGCGACGAGGCGATCGTGGCGACCAAGTTCGGCCATGCCGGCCTCGCGCCCGATCTGGCCGGCGGCGCCCCCAAGGGCTCGCGCGCGTACATCCGCGCCGCCGTCGAGGGCTCACTCGCGCGGCTCGGCATCGACACCATCGACCTGTACCAGCTGCACACTCCCGACGCCCGGACCCCGATCGCCGAGACGCTGGCTGCTCTCGACGAGCTGGTGCAGGAGGGGCTCGTCCGCGAGATCGGCTGCTCGAACGTCTCGGCCGCGCAGCTCGAGGAGGCCGCGGCGGCGTCCGAGCACAGCGGCGGCAGCCGGTTCGTGAGCGTCCAGAACGAGTACAGCCTGCTGGTGCGCGGCGACGAGACCGAGGCGCTCCCGGCCACCGAGCGCCTCGGCATGGGATACCTGCCCTACTTCCCGCTGTCGAACGGGTTGTTCACCGGCAAGTTCACCCGCACGCAGCGGCCGGCCGACACCCGCATCTCGCGGCAGCGCCCGCACGTCGCCGACCAGGCCCCGTGGGATGCGATGGAGGCCTACGAGCGATTCTGCGCCGAGCGGGGCATCACCATGCTCGAGGCGACGTTCGGGTGGTTCCTGTCGCATCCGTCGTTGTCGAGCGTGATCGCGGGCGCGACGAAGCCCGAGCAGGTGCGGGCGAACGCCGCAGCCGGCGACGCCTGGCGCCTGGATGCGGCGGAACGCGCCGAGATCGAGGCGCTGTTCCCGCGGGGCCCGGCCACCGCGTCCTAGGGATTCAGCACGGCAGCCGCGGCGTTCAACGTCGTGGCGTAGGCCAGCCACGCCCCGTACGGGATGAGCAGCACCGCCGCGAGCCGGCGCACCGGACGGAACCGCAGGGCGGTCAGCAACACGAGCACGTCGAGCGCGACG
>Ga0182739_1001106_pt1 | contig 29699 bp, 45 predicted proteins | sample eDN5th30CBELigBY_FD_128873 | JGI IMG/M metagenome (GOLD analysis project Ga0182739, IMG submission 128873) | Enriched backyard soil microbial communities from Emeryville, California, USA - eDNA 5th pass 30_C BE-Lig BY (version 2) (version 2) | ecosystem: Environmental > Terrestrial > Soil >... | reverse complement strand
GCTATACCGCTATCGTATTATCACTTTATTGGAAAGGCGGTTTAGCAAAAGCTCAAATTGCCTTAGCTAAGGGCAAAAAACAATACGATAAACGCGCCAGTGAAAAAGACAGGGATTGGCAACGCCAGAAACAACGCATCACGGGCCGCGGTTAGTTAATTTAAAAATATTTTGTCATCTGGCTTTTCTAATCTAAATCAACTATAATAGTTAATTACCAAAAGGGGGCGACATGGCTTCGACGTGGGTCGCGAAACCTGAGGTGCATGTCGAGGACGTAACTTACCTCGTAAAACACGTTGCAAAATGATAGTCGCAAACGACAACTCAAAAATGGGCAGATTCGACGCTGTTGCTGCGTAAGCAGTATAGCTCGACTCGTTCCGCTTAATAACCGGAACCCATCCACTACCTAACGCTGCTTGTGGCGGTAGAGCTTAGTGGTCATATTCACAAGATCGCAGTTTAGTCGCTCTTAGCTAAACTGTTAAATTAAATAAGAGCTCGCTGTAAGTAATCCTGCTGGCCGGAGTGCTTACCGCTAATTAAAAGACTAGCTAAACATGTAGTACCAAGGGCGTAGGTTCTGCGGACGCGGGTTCAATTCCCGCCGCCTCCACCAATTCAGTAATATTTCTAAGACTACAATCAACCATCATTGACCACGCTGGACAGTATGAAAACAAAGGCTTCCTGCATCTTTTTCTATTTAATTTAATTTTGTCATCAGCGGTCTCTTATTGTCATCTTCTGTCAGAAGATCGGCACAATAGCGGCACAAGAATTTCACATCACAAATTAGGCACAGCCTAGGGGGAGGCAAGCAATGCAATCAGAGGTAGATATAGAAATAAACAAAAAACTTCGTAAATTAGAATATCTAATAAAAGAAAAGGCTTATCCTAGTCTTAGGATGCCTGTTGAATTTAGTGTTTTTGATGATGAGGAATTAAAGCCAATTAAAAAGCTATATGATAGATACAACCAGGAAAGTGAGAAACTTTATAGTGTTTATCAAGAAAAATATAAAAACATGGTTACTAGGATAGTAAAAAGAAAGGTGCCTAAGTTAGTTAAGGAGATAAGTAATCTAGCTATTGGTATTAAATAAATAATTCTGCACAACTATTTTTTAACTATAAGGAAAATAAGAATATTTATATTTTCTAAAATAGGTGGAAAAGGAAATTATGGCTAAGAGCTTCGAGGAAATAGAAAAAACAATCGCCCAGCTTGATGGCATAAGCGGCATTTTTCAAACTCACGAATTACACGCATGGCGTGATATGCTGCTAAGTGATATAAAAGAAATATGCGAAGAAAACCGGCGACTCAATGCTGAAAATAGGAAATTGAAGGGGGTTAAGTGATGCGTGAGATTAAGTTTATGTAAAGTTTTGATCAAGCCAGTCCCTAAGTGCTTCTAACACTTAGAGACATGCAAATACTATTACTGGGATTGACTTCCAAATAAAGCACTTAATGTACACAGAACATGTATATTATCGCTGTTTTCTTTAAGTTATTCAATTAAAAGTATAGTTTAACTACTTATCATTTTTAAGCAAGCCAGCGGTTTTATTAATAATAGAGCCGCCGAATTTATAGATATTAATTCGTTGCACCTCTGTCATCAATCCACCTAGCATAAAACTTAGCACCGCGGCCTCTTCTGGGTTAACATTATGCCCCGCAAACAAATGAATCGTATAAGCTGCTATGCAGAAAAACCCGCATAGTATTACGCTAGAGACAATCCAAGAGCCATAATCTTGCTGGCCTAGTTTAGCTAATTCCACCGCTGTGCTACGCGCATTAGCGACGTCTAGAAGTCTGTTTTTTTCCTGCTCGCCCTCTATGCGTGCCATTTCGATGTCGACTTGCGCCAGCGCAATACGCTGTTCTGGCGTAATGTTTTGTAAGGCTGTAAAAAGTTCATCATCCCCCACATCCGACTTGCCGAATATTGTATTTTTCAGCGCAATAGCGGCGCCCGCCACTGCGCCGGGTACGTTGCCAGTTAACGCGCTAGCAATAGCCGGCGCGAACGGTTTTACTATAGATGCCACCTTATCCCACATGGGCTAAATTCCATGCCAACGATAAAACCCAAGTTCCAATAGCCACCAAAGCATAGCAGCAGCTTAAACGAACAAACTTATTCTCAAAACATTTACATAATTTCATTAACTAAATCTCCTATAATCTTCTATAAATTGCTTAACAGTGCCCTTGCCTTTATACGTGTTGTAATAATTCTTCCAGTATGCCGCTAGACCAATAAGGTTGTTAGCTTCTGGCAAAGCCTCTTTTACACGTAAATAATGAATGCGGCACATTGCAGTCGCTAATGTGTTATCAGAAACAAGCATCTCTGCGACCGGCATCTTTTGATAGCCGCATAAATCCAATAACCGCTTTTTTAAATCCGGTCTGTAGGCTAGATATGAATCACGGATATCGTTATATGTTGCAGGCTCCATTTGATAAATACCGAGCGCAGGGCCGCCTACCTGCCTGACATATTTGCCGCAGTGCGATTCATGCGCGCATGTTCCAAATAAAAGGCTCTCCGCCGCTTGGCTATATAGGCCAAGGGCCGTTAACGTGGGCTTGATGATTTTTTCGCGAAGTTCGCTTGCTTGAATTGCTTGGTTGAAATTTGACATGATTAAATCCTTTTTATGGAAGAGGTGCTATTAGGTAACCATAGAAATATGTTTCATTCCATTGCCTGATGCCTCCGGTTGTAAAGCCTGTATAATTTGCATAAGTGCTTATGGTATCGCCAATATTTAAATCGATTAACGTAGAAGCAATAATGTTTCCACTATTTGGGTTGGGGGTGTCATAATATAAATCGCCTATAGCGATTTCCTCTGTGCCATTTAAGTAAAGATAATCATACAGTGACCCCGCGCTTGCGCCGGATAAATTTGTATACTCAATCGAAAGAAAGAATAAATAAGAACCCTTAAATTTAGCTTTAAAATCGCCGGTAGCAGGATTATAGCAATTACCGTGGTTACTGATAACATTGCCCAATGCAAACTTATGCGGGCCTCCGCTCGGTATTGGGATAACAGTAGTTGTGTTGGCTTTAAAGCTAATATGAGGTGTAGTGCTTCCAATCTTAGCGTAGCGTGCATCGGCTGTTGCTAAGCTGATTTTATCTGTCAATCTTTCTGTAACAAAAGGCGCATTGGGATATTCGTCAATATCAGCCTGCTCTATCTTGGTTGTGCCGCTTGCAACCTTTACCGTATAAATACCAATTTTACCTGCGTCAGGCGTTGGCGTGACTTGAGTGCCATTTAATGCTGCAACGCCTTGCTTTAACTCGACCAGGCATCTACCCTGCCTAGTTTGGTTTTTGGTAAGCGTAATTATTGCTCCAGTATCAGGGTCTTTGAATTGGCGAGAAGCGCCATCGGTATCATTTTCTAAAAATGAGACCTGTATTAAGTGATTGGCGGCAAACCCGGCGGTGGATGGCACAGGGCAAGCCAAAGTCACTTTATCAAGCAGAAGACCTTGCTTTAGTATCTGATGGGTATCAGCAGGTAATGAGCTATAAGCCGTGCTATCTATAGGCTGCAAGGAATATATTTCACCAGGCGATACCACTATATTGGTGGAGGCTGGCGCGGTAGCAGTGCAAGCTAGTCCATTTAATAAAGTATTATTACCAAGCATCATGCTCGATAACTTAGATAATGCTACCATAGCATTTCTATTAGTTTTTAATACATCGGTATCTTGTAGCTGTTCATTCGGGGATACAATGACTCTATCCACGGTTTTCTCCTAATCTACTATTTCAACAAGTGCAGTAACGCCAGCGGCTTTAATCGCTTTAATTAATGCGTAAATATCATCATCAGTCACTTGGCGACCAATCATGTTCGGGCTCCATAAATAGCTATCGCCATTTAAATAAAAATCATTATTTATTGCTGGGAAATCGGTGCCGGACGCAAACGGCCTAAATACTGTGATAAAAAAAGTTGCCTCGTACTGATCGTAACTGGCCCCGTAAGTTGACTGATTAAAAAAAGCGTCTAAGTTATAGGCGCCGCTATCTGAAATATTCCATGATTCAAAAATAATAGGTTTGCGCCCTGTCAGCGTTTCTATTGCAAGGCTTATACCAGAGCGCGTAGATGGGAAAGGAAGGAGATTTGCTTTAATCCGATTGCGATAGGTAATATCGTCCTCTCCTGCCCTACGCCTGAGCTTATTGCCAAGAAAATCTTTAGCAATAAGGTCTAGGTTATCCTCGGTTGCTGTTGCTAGGCGCGTTTGCAGCCTGACGTAAGTCAGCATGTTATAAATATAAGACTGTGTGTAAGCGTAGGCTGAAAGCAGCCCGTCAAGCACGGGATTTTCATCGCCAAACCATGGCGGAATTACGGCTTGTAGCCGTTGTAAAAAGTCGTTTTGATCACCTTTCATGTTAAATCACCGTGGCAGTTACAATAGGTTGGAAAGCTTCTTTAGTGGGGATGGTAATATTGGATGTGCCACCATTTAGTAGCACATTTGAAACATCTAACACGCCTTCCGTATCTACTGCATAAGCCCACAAGTAAGACCAGCGCAAGGTATCGCCCATATTGAGGTCGTTAATGTAATCACTAATCGATTTTTCTACCGCGGTCTTTACTTCTTCAGCCTCATAATTATGGTCGCGCATCGCAGTTAGTGTCACAGTAACGGTGTCAATAATAGGCGCATGAACTTCAAAGCGGATGCCGCAAGCCCTGGTTGCATCCACAGCGTTATAAACATTAGCTAGCAATGTGGGTGATGGGCTGCCGGATTTATCATCGACTACCACATAAAAATAACCTTTTCTATCCGCTCCGGTTTGATAATCAATAAACTCTACAATCACATACTCAATGCCGTTTTGGACATTTTGTATAGCAGATTTAATAGCGGGGACGCTAGCTTTAGCAAGACCAGATAAATAACTAACAAATCGCGCCTTAAGAGCATCATCACTTTCTATATCTTGCCCGCTTGCAAATGCAATAGGATTCGTTACCGTATCAATGCCAGGTATCCCTTGCAGTATTGTGTTAATTTCACCAATCCCAACATTACCGGACTCTCCTGCTACCGTAGCAACAACAGGTATACTAACCGAGCTTACCCCCGCAGAAACTACATAACTATTTAAATCAGCGATATAGTTAGGATTTGATGTATCAGCAACAACAGAGAAAACTTGTGAGCCGTTGGCCGTCTCCACTTGGGTACCGACGGCAATAAATGCTTGGCTCGTGGCGGTAAATCTGCTAAAGGTGACACTGCCCCTCGCCGCAACGGCAGGAAGCCGAGTCAGGCCAAAATCTGCCACGAAGGTATCCACATCACTACCGGTGCTAGTGCTAAGTCGTGTAGCGGCCAATACTTTGCTGGCTTCTGCTTCTTGCCACAGCGTTTGCATTGCATTAGCCTCAAGGACTGAGCGCAATACCGAGCCAGTTGATAAGTCAACTAAATACCTGCACTTTGCTTGAATAGCGGTCGCTTGCTCACTCACCAAGGTATCATTGCTTTTTAAATCTAATGCCATTATCTGCTCACTTGAAAATTAAGGGAAATTAGCGCCTTGCTAGCCGATTCGGTATATTGAATAAAGCACACAAGACCGGTAAGGCTGGGGGTTATTTGTATTTCTGGTGGCGGAGATTTCGCCACGCTTGATTCAAGCAATAGCTGAGATGTAATAACCGATTTAATCTCGCGCTCAATCGCGATAGAAAGCGGTAATCCAATATACTGCCCTAGCCCCGCGCCATAATCTGTATGCGAAATATAAGATTTTAGCGGCGTTAATAATCGCCTAATAATTCGCTGCTCGCTGGTTTCGGTATTTTCCGTAAGGCGCAAGTCGCCATTGACGCCAACGACTAAGTCATTGCCGTAATTGTGATAGATGTCCATGATTATCCTGAGGTTAGAGAGGTGTGCTTGGGGTGCCGGTGTTACCGCTTCCGGTTTCAACGCCGCCATGAGTGTGGCTATTGTAAGTATCTCTGATATTGCCAATGCTGCCCTTTGTGCCGTTTAAATCGCTAATACTGCCGCTGACAACAAGATTGCCATCAATCTTAGTATCGCCAGTTAACTCAAATAGGTTAGCCGTAGCTGAGACGCTCCCAGAGGCATTAAGCGCGACATTACCGTTAACAGTAATATTAAGCGTGGGAGCGGTTACATTAATTTCAGCATGGCCATTAATAGAAAGATTGCCGTTGTTGGTTAGCTTTAAAAATGACCCCGTTTTATGAACCAACCAAAATTCGCCAGATTTAACAGGCAAAGGGCGCTCATCATTATTAAAGTTTAAAAGACATGCAAATCCATTGTTATAAGAGCCTTCGACGGATACGACAAGGCATTCATCGCCGATAGAGGGCGCCGCAAACAACCCCCATCCATCCCCGACCCATGGCGCGCCAAGCGGTATCTCTTGAGTCAGCACCTCTTCCGGCTGTAGCAATACTTTAACTGCCCAGTCGTTGGGATTAAAATTAGTGATGATGCCTTTTTTGCTGACTGAAATAGCGCCCTGCGCTAAGCTGGCCTGCATTCGCATGTGGTTAGTCAGTTGATGCGTGTTCATACTAAAATGTTGCTCTCGGTAGAATGGTTTTTGGCTGCTATAGTCATGTTATAACCTTCGGTTAGGCTCATTCTTCGGGTGATTGAATCCACGTAATAAACTTGGTCAAACGCCGTACCCGTGCCAGCAAGCTGAATAATATTATCTACAGTTAAAATATTATCCGCTGGAAGCTCCGCCATAAGTTTTACCTCGTGCGCTGTAATATCTCTTAATATTTGCTGAGCTTTCTGCAAGGCTTGCTCAGCGGTAAGCCCTGGGAAAATGTAACTATATTCTTGTATGCCTGGCTGTCTTCTTGAGCCTTTATTACGCGTTGAGCGAGCCACTTTAGTAAAAGGTTTTTTCTGTTTAGAGTTCCAGCTTCTCACTTTAACAATCACATCTTTAGCCATCGTCAGGCTACGTGATAAGCGAAGACGCTTGCCGTTATAGCGCGGGTAAGAATACTCTTCATCAGTTTTTTGCCATTGCAATACGTAAGGGTTGTCATTGGGTTCGGCCTTTGGTTGGAAATAAAGCGTATTACCGTTAACAAATACGCTAAAATTTTCCTGGTTGGCTAAAAAAGTGAGCAAATCCCATTCGGTATGCTGGTAAGTGCTAAAGCTTTGCGTGTTGCTATAAAATGTGCCGACTTTAGTGGTTGTGGTAATCACGAAGGCATTAAGACCTCGTCGCTCAGCTAATTTTGTTGCTACTTGTGAAGCGGTTAGGTTATCAAACCCTTCTGTGGTTTTGTTATCAATAAAACGAGCGGCTAAGTTGCGACCCGAGAGCGTTATTAATGCCGTTTGTGGGTTAAACTCCAGCTCATCAACCTCACCTAAGATGAGGCTTTTTAAATCTTCATTGCTGTAAGATTCAGGGTCATTAGGGAAGCCTGCAAATATTTCTACTAATAAAGGAGCTTCTGTTGCCCAAAATTGAGGAGTAAGTGCCTCATCTTGCTCGCTAATAGGCAGCTCTATTCTAAATGTATCGGCCTGGTAGTGATTGTTATTAACAACCTCAAATTCTACCCAGTTTATAGGTATATCATTAATAACCACCATGCCGCGCGGACGTCTACCAAAGGATTGCGCCGGAACCTCATTAAGCATTTAAAATGCCTCCGGAGGATTGAGCCACTTTAGAAGGGATGATTAGCTTAACAATGCCATCTTGCATTGGGTCAATAAGGTTATTAGCCTTCGCTATTTCCGTCCATAGCATAGCATCGCCATATTCATCAGCCGCAATTTTAAACAGATTAGGATTAATAAACGTGGCCGTTTTGGCATTATCAGGTGAGTTAATCAGCAGCAGGTTAGCTTTAATGCGACCTAACTTAGCCTGCAACAAATACAGATTAGCCAGAGTTGTTAAGTTTTCGGCTATTTCGTTATTGGGTAATGTGGCCATTGTTGTTATCTTTCTCGATAAGACTAATTTTATAATTCAGGTATTTACTTAACGCTGGCGTGGCTTGATTAATAAATATCCCAGCAGAACAGATCAAAATGGCAACGCCAACACAAAAATTAATAAATTTACTGTTAGGCATTTGAAAGTGAGTTCCGTTAACTTAGTTAATTAGCCCAACCAAAAAAAGTATTTTTAAAAGGTAAGCCATAGAAAGACCAAAAAAGCTAATACCAACTAACAGCCCTATAGTGCATAAAAACCACAAGGCAGTACTCCTTTGTTTATCATTTATTTTTTCGCTCATAATGACCTCTTTTAGTGCGCTTGCAATATTGCTATAATTGAACATATTCAATTATCTCCTTAACAGGTAATTGACGCGCCTTCGGTAGTTGCGTTACGCGAAGGCATAAAAAAAGCCCTCAGAGGTTGCTGCCAATGAGGGCTTTGTTGTTTCTGTAGGTTATTTAATTAAAACAAGTTTTTGCTCAATGCTCCAATAGCTGAGCCAATTTCACTCTGCGCCCGACTTAACGGCCTTAAAATATTATTCACCACTGGCTGAGTAAATCCACCTAACCCAGGAATCACCTTAACAAGGTCATTGATTAGCGAAACAGCCGTGCTAATCGTAGGATTTCGAATAGCATCAGCCAAATCTAAAGCATCTTGAATATCACGCTGAATATCATCAACAAAATTGGTTATTGGCAACGACCGAACGGGGTCGGTTAGATTATCAATGACCAGCAATGATATTTCATAAGGTAACTTATTAGTGCGCTCAAAGTCGCAATTAAAGGTCTTAATCAATACCGTGTAGCAGAAATCACCCCACTGGAATGATAAAGGCTTACCATCCCGGCGTAAGCTATCTAAATACCTAGCCCTGTCTAATGCGCCCTCACCAAAAAACAGCCCAGTCCAATTAATATCGCGCTCAGTAGGCCCCATAGCATCAGCCACAACAACGCCGCCCACCTCTCTATGAGTAGCGATGTTTTGCTCACCGCCGAATGGCATACGTTCAGGAAATTCATTAGTCTGAAACTCAAAGTCACCGAGTCTTACTCTTATTCTAAGGCTTAGCATAATTATCTCGGGAAGTTATAGTTGGGGTGAATTGGAGACATGCGCCCGTTAAAATCAGAGGTGCCTATGGGGGGAGTATTTAATTGTTTAACCTGATGCTCTGTTACTGCTTCTGCTATTTTCCTGCCGTCTATATTTATGGTGCTATTAACCTGTACCTGGGCTGAAGACGGCGAGGATTGAGGCTCAACGTATGCTCTAGGTCTTCCAAATGGAGAAGATGGTATGTAGCTTAAAGAGCCTCCACTATTAATAATGCTGGAAGCACCAGCAACAGTCGATGTGAATCCGGGGCTTGTCTTTAATAAAATATTACCTGCATAGTTGCCGACCGACGCAATCTTATCTTTTGTTGAAGTGTCTTTACTGCTAATATTTTCCAACAAAGATGCTGTAACGTTAAGAAACCCAGTAAGGCGGTCCATGGCACTTAAAATAACTGGTGAGGTGAATTTTCCTAATGCGGTTTCAAATCTAATCATTGCCTCATTTAATGCTTTTTCTTTTCCTGTTGTTATATTTAAAGCATTATAGAAACTTTCATTCACGCCCCATGCTTTAGGGCTGACTTTCATAGATAAAATGGCTTTCTCCAAGCTAACATCTATTAGCCCTGCCAAGGCCGCGCCAGTTCTATTGCCAAAATCATAGTTAATTTCATTTAGGATATCTTTCTTGCTTGTAATTCCTTTTTTGGCCAATGCCGGCAAATAAATGCCTTCGAACCATGCTATAGGGTTGTCGCTTAGCGCCTCAGCTCCCAATGCAGCACCCGGCATAACTTTTTTAATAGAACCTACTTTATTATACTTTAATTTATTTTTATCAATTAAACCAAGTTCTGCCAAACGTTCTGCCGTTGCTTGCGTCATGCTGCCGCTTTGAAGCTGGCGTTGAATTGACGTAAGGCCAGTACCTGTCCTATGCCCGCCAGCTTCTTGGATAATTGGCTCAAAGGCATAGAAGGTGTCTAAGCCTATACCTTTGGCTGCAATGCCGCCCGTTTGCATAAAATTAAGAAATTGTGTTGGTAAAACCCTGCCGCCAGATGAATTAACAACTTTTTCAAATACTTCGATAACCGGTTTTAATTTATCTGGGTCGGATGTACCGGTATACATTTCAGCAGCTCTTATTAAATCTCTATTCTGAGCATGATTATAACCTGGGATCATTGAAGTATTAGCAAATTCAGCCCTTGCGAGCATCGGTGCCAACTTTTCAGCTGCTATAGGATCTTTCAAAACTTGGGCAGCATCAGTTAATGACCTTAAGAGAGCGGTTGGTGAAATTCCTTTTTCTTGATTTTTTAAGGCAAACTTAACAGCCCTTTCTTTTGCCGCATCCCCAAAACCCATGCTATCAAATTGAGCCAATGCTTTTTGATATTCTTTTTCGGCTTGATAAGACCCTTTTGTTAATCTATAGCCACTATAAGCAGCAGTACCGATTGCTAAGGAGCCTGGATTATATCCTAGCGGCCCAAGATGCAGCCCTCTAACATGTATATTGCTACTATCTCCTCCGCGCGATGATGCGCCCTTTCGCTCTCTGCCTGCTACAGTAGGCCCGCCAATGCTTTTTGATTGAGCAACAGTTGCATTTAATCCTTCCATATTTGCGCTAAGCTGCTTTACCTTTGTAGACAAAACATCAATTTTAGCTATGGACGCAGCGGTTTTATTATTAAATCTATCAAAACGACTGACAGAATTTAGTGTTTTATCGTTTAAACCAGAGAAAGAATTATTAAGTAAATTCAATACATTTCTAGAGCCATAAAGTCTCTCACGCATAGTTTGAAGTTTTGGGTTAAGCTTACCAATAACCTGATCTAAGCGTGTTAGCTGGTCGTTAAGTGGTCGTAGACGTTTATATAATACTTCAGTTGCCTCATTTGCACGCCTAACAGCACGCCAATATGATTGCAGCTTTTTTTCAGCATCCCCGCTTATAGTTAAGCGAGTTGCTATAGCGTATGCTTCTTCAAAATGCGCCATAACCACCCTTTAATTTTTTAATATTCTGATCTGTCAACCAGAGCTTCATTGATAAAGAAATTATTTTTTTAATTTTATCTCTGCTTTCAAACATGGCCGCCCCAAGCACCGGCCTAGGGGGTATATGAATAGTGCCAAGTTCCTGATAGGCCATAATAGGATCTCTTGAGCCATTTATTACTGAGTCACCTTTAACAACATACTCTAAAGAGTCCATTAATTTACCGCTTCTATGAAGGGGGTCGTTAGGCGAAAATCCAGCTTTTTCGCGTTGTGATTGCGTAGAAGACTTTAGTTCTGTCCATTCCTCATAAAGACCATTGTCTTTTTGATAAACGCCAAACTTTCGTTTACCTGCGCCTTTAAGATAAGATCCTGCGGTATGTAAAGCAGCCTTTTTATAGACTGCCTCTGTAGCTATTAGCTTCTTGATATGGTCTTCGTATTCTTTAAAGCTTTTAAAGGTTTTCATTCATCAGCGCTGTAGGTTAAATATTCTTTAAATGATAGGGCAACTTTAGGTAAATTTTCAGGGGAAAAGCTACTCCAATTTATTTTTTCATATATTTTTCTATCGAATTTAAAAGAAAACGCTAAATGTTTTTTCTTGTTTCCATAATCATCTGGGATTACTAGGTAAACATGAGTATTTAATTTATCAACAATAGAGCTTTCATAAGCTTTCATAATAATCAATCCTGCGTTAAACAAAGCAATAAACTCTGCAATTTCCACCCTATTTAAGTTTATATTAGTCTGTGTTATATCTGGATTGATGATATTAGCCTTTTGTAAATTAGGAATGGATTTTAATATTTCTTGCATATCAACAGAAATATTCAATAATCCATTGTCTATATAAAATACAGTTCCAGTTTCTTCGAGAATTTCCCTTGCCGGTTCTAAATTTAATTCTAGCTCTGCCTGCAAGTCGGCAAATGAGTTAAAGCTTAATAAAACTAAAAATGAAAAAATAAAACACTTAATTTTAGCAACAAGTCTCATTATATATTCCTCAGTTAATAACCAAGGAATCATAAGCCACTTTAGCTTGATTTTACAATTACAACTTATCCTTTCGTTTTTTATTTCTGCTCTTCAAACCTAAAGTTATTCCAGTTGAATTTGGCGCCTTTAAACTCAGAGAAACATATGGAAAATGCTGTTACAAGGTAGCTTGGCATTTCACCCTTCCAAGGCTTCTCATCGCCATAAACCGCATCCCAAGGCATCCTGTTGTATATTAGCCAAGCCCGCTCTTTAAACTCGGGAGCGGTAGCTATTTTTTTACTAGGGATTTTTCCCCCTCTTCATTTAGAGCATCATCTGCTCCAATAATCTGCATAATCCCTTCTAGAATGGCTTCGTGCCCTTCATATCCTAGTCTTTCAATAAGCGCATGGAGTTCTCTTTCTGTTGTTTTTGCTGCTGGCAGTCCATCAATAGCCGAAACCCAATTATAAATACCAACTTCCCTTACATAGGCCTCATTGTTTGCATTGGCTCCAAGAATATTTATAAAAAGAAATTTATCAAGAATTGGGGGCTTTCTTATAGTTATAAGTCTGCCTTTTGAATCCTTAACGCTTACGTGGTCAGATTGCTTTTGCTGAATCTGAATATCATCTTTCAACACTTCAACTTTAACTTTAGTCATTTTGATACCTTTTAACTATGATAGATTTTTAATGAATAACCAAGGAAATACCCCAAAGGCTAAGGAAAATAAATATTCCCCATCCAATAAGTTTTGAAAACATACATAGAGAGTCAATAACCCTGTTTTGCTGTTCTTTATTTATCTCTTTGCTCATAATAATCTCTTTTAATGCAGTCATAAGACTGCTAAAATTAAGCATATTCAATTATCTCCTATTTAGGTAATTGACGCTCTCTCGGTGCTGGTAACACGCGAGAGAACTAGCCCCTTAACTGGGGCTTTTTTATTTCAGCTGACTAATCACATAAATTGCTATAAACGTAGTTACCAAGGGAATGCAGGCGGCTGCTAACAATCCAGCAAGATAAATGGCATCCAGCTTTCGTTCTTTTGATATTTTCTCTAACATAAACCGCCTCCAAATTAGCTTAATTTCTGCTTTCTAGCGGCCTCAAAGCTTAAGCGCTGGGTTACAGGCGAATCGCGCTGGAATGACCCGCCATCATCAAGAGAAAGCCTTACGCCCGTGTAAATATACTGGCTAATGCTGCCATCTGCCTCACTAATGGTTTCGGTAATACTAAGTTCTGGCAAGTTTTCGCCACGATAGAATGCCGCTTCTTGAGAGATAAAATAGTCTGTAACTTTTGGATTATTTCGCTCGATATCAAACGAGCCAGACCAGCCTTCATAAAACACTTGATTGACACTGGGTGAATCAATGGGCTTTATTCTATTCTTGGTAACATCCTGTTTGGCATTGAAATTAATAACGCCAATACCAAAATCTATAGCGCCATTTTGATCGTAGAAATGCAGGGTAATATCCTGACCTGTTGAATAACCTGAAGAAGGCATTGCAATAACTCCTATTGAACGGTAACTTGACCGGTTTGTAAATTAACAAGAAATACGCGGATAGTTTTTAGGAAGACAACCTGAACCTCTGCCTGCATGTAACCAAGCGCCACCCTTTCAGATGGATTATTAGATACATCTAACACCACTTTAAATGCTGGGCCGCCGTTTACATCTCCAATCATGCCTTGCTGCTCAAGATTGCTTAGGAATGTTTGAATCGTGTTCTTGGCCTCAAGCCGCACGGAGGTGTTTTGCAATCTTCCGATATACTTACCCAGCGCGCTATTGAGCGTATAGGCAATATAGTTAGTCATCCTGCAATATTCGTCAGTATTCGTAAGGGCATTGCTGCTAGTGCTTTGACCTAGTCTAGTTGAGTAATAGTCACCGCCTGGCGATGGGTTAGTAATTACATCAATGCCGGCCTGTGATAATTGGATAATCTCGGCGTCAGAGTAAATCTTTTTATTGAATGTGGTTTGAGTACCAAGTATGCCTAAAATGGGCTGATTCATACTAGAGCGCTCGGGTGAGAGATTGGCTAATCTTCCCGCAACAACTGATTGAGGGCTAACTAATCGCGTTTGATTGTTTTGATTGTCCTGGAAGTAAACCCAGTCACCGAGCATAATCTTAACTGCATAGCTATCAATTCCAGCGGTTTGTTTATCTGCGATTGCCGCTGATATGGCTTGCCCTGCGGCTCCTGTTAAAATCATGTAGCATCCTTCGGACAGGCCGAAAGAAACCTGGGCTGTATATGTGGCCGTATCATCGCAGTCACATAATGCAACCACGCTAGCTCCCGTTTTTCTTAACGCATACATGCCGCTACGAGTGCCGGTATCGCTTCCAACCAATACGCTTCCAGTAATAGTCGTATTACCATTTGCGCCACCGCTTAATGTGTAATTAGTCAATGCTGGCGCTAGCGTAGCAGTTCCTTTAGTTGCTATAACTAAATTTGATGGTGCTCTAAGAGGCCCCTGACCATTATTAATTGCATCAACCAGATTTTGCCACAGCGCGCTGCCAGTTCCGCCGATATTATCGTAAATTTCAGGAAGGCCATTAGGCAGAGCTATAATTGCTTTGAAAGTTGGGGCGGCGACGGTTGAATTAGTTCCAGCGCTTAATGTTACTCTTATTGAGTTACCCACTGTTCCAGTGTATTTTGCTGTTAATGTCATGCCTTTGACGGGAGTATCTGGCGTGGTGTCCATAATATCTTTAGTTGCAGACGTGTCAGTACCATCCGTTACACGCACACAGCGAAAATTATTGGCAAAATTAGCACAGGCTAAGTTAACTGCCGTACCTAAATCATGCTTTATGGCCAGCATTGGGCCGAAATTTTGCTGATAATCATCAGCGCTGCTAATAGTGACCGGAGAATTAACAGGACCCCATGACGCTAAGCCCACCAGGCCTATAATATTGGTTGGAACGCCATTAATAATGGTTTGCGATGGCGGCAAAATCTGCACATAAACATTAGGTGCGGATATTGCATTGGTATTAAATGAACCGTACTGTACAACAGGCATTATTTATTCTCCTTTGCATGGATTTTTATAACGTGGGTAGAATGTGATGCCAAAACGGTTTCAATTATTTTTGCATCAGTAATCTCATCGCCTCGCCGGTAATCTGCAAAGGCTTCGCGCACCACCAGCCTTAGCTGTGGCGTTTTTTCTTTTTCTGCCATGATTTTCTCTCTAAATAGTATTGAAATAGGAGTAAGAAATTGTGTAATTTTCTTCTGAATGAATGGTGGTGTAGTCAACGGCATAGCGAATGTCACGCCGATAGATTGCGCCCTTTTGCAGATAGTCGTCCTCAAAAGCGCCTTTATAGCTTAATGCGGCAAACGTCTTATCAGGCATTTGTATGCGCTGAGTAAGGCTATATTTGACCTCTATAGCGGTAGCTAATATGTCCCTGATAATAAAGTTTGGCGCCCATACGGTAATGCAAAATACTTTCTCCTGACTCTTAATCGGCATCGCGCTTATCCCTTTTGTGGTTACGCGGGCTTCCAGACTATTAACGCCGGTCATGGTGATTGTATTTCCAGCTGCTGTAGCGCCTGGGATTAATAAGGCCAGATTTTCGGCTATTGACTCTAGCGTGTCGCCTTCTTGTACCGCATAAGCGTAGCCAGTCCCATTTAAAATGACCATGCACGCTTGTTGCATTGCTATCGAGCCCGATATCGTTACAGAGTCGTTATAAACCGTTAATATAATTGTAGAGGCGCTGATACTAACCTCGCGCAATTCTCGTCTATAGCGGGTTGTATTGCGCTCCATGCCGCTCATTGGGTAAATTGAAACCTGGGCATTACCATTAGCTAAATCATTCTCCAGCTTGTCTTTTTGAGGCCAGCCTGAAATGATTTCAACATCAACGCCCGCTACGCTTGGATAAGCTATGCCATCTGGATAAACAGCTGATGATGCCAACGCCCCAAGACCATCCAGCACCTGCAATAGTGTAGCCATTATGCACCAACCTCTTGTATTGTCAGCCGCCAGCCAAGGTCGGTAAGCTCATCACCGCTTATCACATAGCGCGTGCCAATCTCATCAATAACAATATCCCCTGTCTTAATAATAACTCCGCCGAGATAAGGCAAAAGACATCGCATCCATGGCATTTTGGTGTCTCCTGGGATCTTCGCAGGGCTGGACTCTCCATTGCTATTTTCAAGAATGGAAGCCGGGCAATTTTGCATTAATGTTTCTTCGGTAGCCGCCGTGTTGCCGCTATAGCCTTGGTAGCCTTTGCCTGGCTGCTGGTAAGGGCGCTTTACTGTAACTATCTTGTTGCATTCAACGCCTAGGATAGGAAGTAACGGCTGCATACCGGCAACAAAGTAAGTAGAGCTACCGACCAGGTAATCAAATCGCTGTAATTCCCTTCCATCTGCGACAAGTTGCCATACTGCATTGCCATATTTATTAGCCCGCATATACTCCCAGCTTACATTGGCGCTTACCAATGTTGTGCCTTGCAAGTTGCTAGGGTTAATTGGGTTTATGGCGGTAGCAGAGCGGTAAATGCCATGCTCAAATCCTATTCGCATAGCTGCCTTGCTATACCCTTTATAAACTAGCTGCTGCAATCTATCGCCGTTCATTATATGACCATCCTGATGCCGCCTTGCCCAAGCCCTGGACCAGGAGGAACCCCGAGAAACCCGCACAAGCGACGCCGCCAGTTATCCAGCAATTGCTCTCTGTCAGCCACCTCGTTTTTATTGCGATGCCAGATAGCAGCTTTGTCAGTGTCAAGATTGTCTCTGGTGTTAACAATATCGCTTTCAAGTTGAGATAAGTTAGCAAGATAGGTCTCTCGCACGACCTCCTCTTCGCTTGGCTGCATATTATTCATCTTGTACTCAAGATTACCGTACCAGGTGAAAAATCGATAACCAAAGCCTTGTGTTGGCTGTGCGCCAAACACGGGATATCCGCAATAACGCCTAACTGCTGTTTTTTCTGCGTCTGATAAAGCCATAATTAACTCAAGTAGCGAATGGGTGCTTGATTGTCAATTAGCTGTTGGATAGTTTCTGGATTGGCAACAACTTGTCCTTCCCTGAAATGCCGAGTAACGCTAGCATCTTGCCCTGGCATTCTTAATACCAACACATAATTGCTAAGCATTAATACCTCAGCTGGATTAGGTTGCTTAGTTTCAATTTGCAAAATCTCTCCACCTTCATTATTAACTATATCACCAGCATCAGTCATGTTATCAATACCGCCAAAAGGAGCAGAATTATCCCGCTCCTGTTTTTTGCCTTTATGAGTTGCAGCCATTAAGCACCCCCTACTTCTAGGACAACAGCGCGCTTAAAGTAGCTGTTATTGGCGGTTGGAATGATGGTTGGGTCGGCGGTAACGTCCGTAGGAACGCCAAAACCCATAATCGTATACCATGATTGCGCTACGATTTGTTGCAATCTATCTAGCATCATACGAGTAACTTGAGCCGTATCATCAACCAACTCAACAATACCAGTGCCTTGATTCTGTAGCGCGTCCGTCATTCCTTCAAATACGCCCTTAATCAAGCAGCCCTCGCCACATATGATTGGACGATGAACCCTTACTCCATTAGTTAGAGATTGCTGAGGCGCTTCATTGGTGCGAATTAAACGTAAATCTAAAATTTCTATAATTTGCGCCCTGCGATACTCTTCAGCGCTCATCCCAGTACCCCTGAATAACAATTGAAACTCGGGGTCAGCATAAAGCTGGCGCATAGAAGTGTCGTCTAGAATACAGTCATACATGCCACCGCGACCTTCGACGCCGTTGTTGCGTAAACGGGTTACACCGTCCAGCAATAAAGACATCGTTAAAAGGTCTCCGCTAGTCAGTGCGGCGGTTGTGGCCCTTGCGCTGGGGCGTAAAATGGTCGGCGCTACGCCAGCTACCACAGCCTTGCCTAGGGTTGCATCGGAAACGCTCACATTGCTGCTAAATGTTAACGTACCCGATATGCCATTAGGCGCGGTTGATACGTTGACAGTGTCAGCAGTGGCGCCGATTAGCGTATAGGCTCCTGCGCCAACTGTTACAGCCAGGGTGTTGCTCGCATTAACCGGCACAACCTGTCCGTTTACAATTTTGCTACGAAAACCACGGATATCATCAACAGCAACAGTAGTGCCAGGGGCGCCCAAGGTGGCAGTAACACGGGTGTTTCCTCCCAAATAAGCGTCGAAAAGGTAATTCCTAGCCAGTCTGTCAATAGTTTGACGAGCCTGAACGCCATTAACTCGCGCATTCATTAAGAATTGCTTTTCAATACCAACCTTTTGGTTAATAACGTTCAGGTCGATAGTGTCGCCATACTCGTTAAGCACCATAGTGTACTGTTCAACGCTATTGGGTGCCGGCGTTAACCCGTTATCAAGATTGGTATTAGCAGCCGGGTTAAGCGGTGTGGTGACGGGTGCTTTATGCCCATATTTGGTTTTGGTTAACGTTTCACCGATTTTTTGAGAAAAAACTTCTCTATCGGCTACTGTGCCGTAACCTAGTTTGGACGTTAAGCCTTCGCTAAACATCCGCTCCAAATAACCTTGTTGAATTAGCGGCTGAAGTGCCGCTGGGAAATTAGAGATACTCATTGAAACATGCTCCTAAGGGTTAAGTAAAAGTTTCTTACCGCCCTGGGAGCCTGTCCCCGATGGCCTTACATTCTCTGAGAGTCAATCTCCGATAGAATGCGTAGTTAATTAATGCTAGTTAATGCCGAATTTGGCTATATCCTTTTTCCATTCATCATCAGGCATATCTATTGCTTTTTTCCCTAAAGAGCCTGAAGGATTTGGCAATTCGGGGTTGATGCTCGTGTTTTTTACTTCTTTAAATAGGTATGGCTTGCTTTCCTTTAGCTGCTTAATTAGCTCGTCGGCACCGATAACATCACCGTTATCGTCAATAGTGACCTTCGATAAGTCGGCTAACTTAAGTCCATCCATATCAATCATGCCTGATAATGCGGCCTGCGCTTTAAGCTCAGCTCTGATGATTCGATCATTGTTAGAACGTTGCAGCTCATCAATGCGCTGCATTGCTTGCTGAGCTTTACTTTCGGCCTCTTGAGCCTTTTTTTCCGCCTGCCTAACTTGCAAACGTCTAGCCTTGGCTTCTGCACGAAGGCGCTTAATATGAGCGCTTTCATCGTTACCAGTATCTTCATTATCAGTATCGATATCATGCGCCACATCTTCTTGATTTATATCATCTATGTTAGTTTCATCAGTCATCTGACTTGCTCCTTTGGGTGTCTACCCTGTTATTAATTACTTTTGGTTGTGTTTCAGCCTCTTTCTTTGCGTCTGCATCGATTTGCTGTAACTCTTTTTGAACTTCTTCGATGTCATAGTCTTTGGAAATGACTTTTACACCGGTTTCTTTTGAAATCAGCTTATTATTTGATAGTGTTACAATGGTGCTTGCATCCTTCTGCTTGTCATCAGCAGTTGGTGGGTACCAATCTGGCCATCTCAGCGTTATTTTTTCTTTCTCGTTAAGTTCCGGTATTGCAGAGCCGTCGACCTGTATTTTTATCTTTTTTGAAGCCTTAACTATCATCTTCAATAAGTCTAAAAGTCCGCATTCGCCGTAACCTATCCTTAGTTCATCTGCCAGCCACACAAGCGCTTGATTCATGATTTCCATGGCTCTTCCGGACTGTGCGGCCGCAATTTTATCTACATTGACTCGATTGCCACGCACCGTCTCAAGCCCCAGCTCGCGCAAGGCTCTAACATATTGAATAACGGCATCGGCTGCCTTGCCGTTTATCTCTAGCAGCTCTGCTCCACCGTCAGTCTGCACAATGAGCGCATTGCCGCTCCCTTCTATTGCTTGGTTTGGATTAGCCGGGTTTTTAATAACAAGTTTTGGGTCGGCTGAGTATTTTAATGCTCTGCCAGCCATTGATAGCTGATAGTCAATCTCTATCGCTATATCAATAGCTGATTTAAATGTGCATCTCCCATCACAGCCCTTGCCGCCTGGAAGGTTTTTAATCCATACTATTGGAACAAAACCAAGTTCGTGGCGAGTGCTTTTGCTTTCATCTAGTACCGGAGCCGCCTCTTCGTCTGAACACAGCCACGGAAAATAAACATTCTCGCTGATTGCGTCCCAGTCTCGTTGAAACCAGTGCCAGCTATTCAGTTCTGAGCTTTTTATGCTATAACCGACTTCCCTTAGCGAATACCCGCGCACTTTGTATTTTTCAACAACCCTAACAAGGGTGTCAGGTGCCTCTCTATCAAACTCGGGAGTTAAATATTGAGTAGAAAGAACTTTAAAAAACACCCTATTGCGTAGCACCTGCATTAGAATTGCAACGCTTCCAACGCTACCCGTGCGGGCTGCTTCAATCATTACCTTATTGAGCTTTGACTCTTTGATTATGTCTTGCAGCGTTTCGCGCAATATTTCGTCATTACAATCAACTTGAGGGAAGTGCGACTCACTAAAAAGCATAGAAACGCTGTCATTAACAATGATTTCCGGCAACCCATAGATAACGGACGGTATGCGCTTATGAACTGGTATATACTCGTTTACGTTGTTGTATTCGACGTGAAAAGGGTTTTCTAGATGGTCGTAAATCTCGCCATCTAGCACTCTAGTGTAAACGTCAATCCAAAATGAGCGCTCAGGATAATCCTTGTCGTACTGCTCTTTCAGCGGTTTTATAATTGATTTGAACATTAACGACCCATAATTGATATTTGCTGCCAGCGCGGCGGTTCGCGCCTGAATAAAATCATCTCACTTAGTGCTTGTGTAGTGCTATCCACATCGTCATCGTGTGCCGCATTGGGGAATGCTGACATATTGTCTATGTAATCTATTACCCAAGGCTCGCCTTCTGGCAAGTAAAGGTTCCCCGCTTCTTGTTCTGGAGAAACCGCATAGGCCCTAGCCACTTTGTCGCTATCCACTTTGATTGGCTTAAGCGGCAAGCGCGTTTCGCGCTGTAATTCCTGAATCAAGCTTTGCCCAGACGCCTTATCCTCAATGAGAACAACGCTGGGTTTAAATTTATCGGCAAGCTGCACGGCCACGCGCTTAAGCTCTGGAAACTCTACTTTTCCCTTCCACCTATGCAGCAGATAATAGCCATTTTGCGCTATACCCCACGTGGTACATACTGAGTAATCGTTTTCCTGATTTGTTTTAAACGCTGTATCCCATGATTGATAAATTCTAATAAACTGCGGAGGTGTTTTGTAATATTGCCAATCCTCGCGCTTGAATATCGCGCCTTCCTGGCAAGAATCCCAGTCACCATCTAGCCATGCTTTAACGAGCCAGGCTGGGCCAGATGACCTGATTCTATCAATGTAATCAGGATCGTTTTCTTGAAGTATTTTGTTGTCTGAAAGCCTAGACGGAATAAAAACGCGCCATGTGCGCTTTTCTTCGTCGTAAAAAGGTGTTAATGGCTTAGCTGGGGCTATATATCGATCTTTTAGCCATAAATGCCCTACGCCGCCGGGATTGGCTGTACCAAGCATTCTGCAAGGAACACCATCCGCGCTACGCAAAGTAGCCCGTATTTTATCTACGGGGTCAGGGTTTGGCCAGTTGCCAAGCTCATCAAAGGCAGCCCAGGTATAGCTATGTCCCTGATATTTCTCTGCATCAGCATCTCTTTCCAGGAAACGCATTTTAAGAGCCGCACCATCAGGCATGAACCACGTGCGTTTTGATGCTCTATACAATCCTCCTAGCGGTTGCAATAGCTCGACAGCCCTGCGCTGAACCTCCTCCAGCTCGTTAGTGCTTCTGCGAAATAAAATACCTCTGGCGTGGTTTTTATAGCGCCCAGCATGGCTTATCCAATGCCCGAGCATACCGTCTGTTTTGCCGCCGCCTCGCGCTCCACCAAATAATATATCCCTTACCGGGCATGTAAGAAGCTTAGTTTGCGGACCCGGTTGTGGCCTCCAGATTACTTGCATTCCAATCTTCTATGCTTTCTGCTTCTGCGGGAATCATTGCAACATAACCAGTATGCTCAACCTTCCCTTCTACTTCTACTTTATTAAACATCCCAATGCACTTACCAATCAGCTCTAACGATCGATTTGCGCCCGATGAGTCAAATTTGTACTGACCCAGCGGATTACCTTCCTTGTCAGTGATTGGCTCTGCTTGCATACAGCGCTCAGCCACCTCTTTAAGCTTATTTAAAACCCAGTCTTGCGATATTTTTGTGCGTTCAACTAGCTCATCGCGCGCCAATTTTAGTGCTTTTACAATCTCAGGGTCTTTTAGTAGTCTTGATGCCTGTTGCTCTGCTGTTTTTGCGCTATAGCCGCATCGTATTGCCGCTTGCTTCGCATTCATATCGATTAGATATTCCTGCACGAACAAGCTTCTTTTATTGAGTTTTCGTTGCATTGAAAAGAGACTAGATTAAATCACCTCAGCGTCCATATTCACGTTAATATCCACGTCTTTATCTTCAGCATCTTTAAGCTTGCCCTCCAGCTCTTTAACCCTATGCGTCAGCGCATTGAAATAATTACCAACTTCCAGCACAGACTGACTTAGCTCAAGCCCGGCATATGCAGAGTTTTTTAATGCTACGGTTAAAACATCGTGAATTTTTTGTTCCATTTTTTTCTCCTAAGTTAATGTTTATAATTAAATTGATGTTGCTAGTTTGAATGTTGTGTTAGCTATGTTGCTGTGCATTGATTTAATTTTTACATATAGATCGAACTTTGAGGCATACTGAACAACATAAAATTGCATCTGTCCGCCAATTAACATTTTATCGAAACTGGGCTCGAGCGCTGACGCTCTAATTACAAAGCTCTCTTCAAACAGTGAGCCAGCGGTATGGTTTCTTCCTCCACATATAACATTATGCCATTCATCATAAAAAAATATGAGCGCATCTTTCGGCAATGTGTTTGTATGTGAAGGCATTCCATATGAGAGCCTAGGAACCGCGCCCGCATCGACAACAGTATCCTTATCCTTTTTAATGCGCCCGATGTAGTACCCTTGCGTAGAGTCAGTATAAAAGGCCAACGAATTGTTAGGCACAGTGGCCGATGAAAAATCTGGCGCAGTCGTAGAGGCGGATAACAACGGACTTGCATTCACAACAGTGCCGTTATTCTTTCTAACGCGCCCAATATAGTAATCTTGCGTAGAATCTGTATAAAACGCCATTGAGTTGTTTGGAACTCCGGCAAGAGTTGGCGCGGTTGCGCTAGCGTCTAAAAGTGGTGCTACAGTACTTACCGTTCCGCCACTGTTTTTAAATCGCGTGAGGTAATATTTTTCTGTTGAATCTGTATAAAACGCTATAGATGCATCAAATAAGGCCGCACCATCGGGCGCCGCCCCGTTAGTTTTAACTCTTAGCGCTACAGATTCTGCGGTTAATCTTGTAGCTATGGAGTTGCGTGTATTCGCATCTGACGGCGCACCCTCCCAGGCTGTACATATATCTAGCGCCGTTCTTGTTGAAGTCCCAGTTTTATAGTATGCCCCAGCCAGGAATCTAACAACGTTACCGTAAGTTTGCGACGGCACGCCTGGTACAAGTGCAGCAAATATGTCTTGAAAAGGTGTTATTGCAGTTCCAGACCAGTTCGGGCCTTCTGCGTTTAGCAGTAACGGTATATCCTTTGGAAATACTAAGTTCGTTGCCAAACTAGCTGCGTAATTATTAACTTGTAAGCGGCCTTTCCTGGCTTCGCTCAAATTGACACCAAGGCCGGCAAAATTAGCGTCCGCACCTTGCATTGCAAATTGACGAGTCCGCACAGTTCCGCTGATTTTATGCTTCAAATACTCGTTGCCGCTCGTGTCAATATAGAGATTAGCCGTATTGTCTAGTAGATTAGCGTCGGCTACTGCCGTGTTTTTAATGCCGAGTATTTTATCGAAATCAGGCGCCGCAAGCGCATTTCTTGCGTCTTCGTCTGTATACCCCGACGGCATTGGCGGTAAATATTGCGGGTCTATTTGCTTCAAGTCGTTCAGAGGGGCGATACCGTTTGCCTTGCCTATGCTTTCGTATAGCGCTTTGAGCGACTGACTTGTATTGCTTAAGCGAAAATCCTCCGCATCAGCAATTTTATCTATATCCAGACCTACGAGCCCATTAGGTTGATTTCTATAATTTCCTAAGGTTTCATCAAACGCTACCGGAAACTTCACATCAAACGCATCATCGAAACGGGTTTGCGTAAAATATTTCCTAAGCGGGTCCTCGCCCTCGGGGACCAGGTCGGTTGTATAGTCGCCGTGCTGTGCTTCGATATTCGGTCCCGGACGACCAAAAACACTGCGAACAGTGAAAGGGTCTGAAATAATTTTCCAGTTATTTATGTCTGATGCCGGCGTCTGAAATAGCTTATAATAAACTGATTCATCCAAAACATAACATGTGTCGCCCTCGTCGGCATCGGCTATTGCTAACATCTCAGCTACCGCCTGACGCACGAAATCTTTAGACACAATAGGGCTAAGATATCGATTAGAGATGTAGCCATCACTCTCGACAGGTACCGGATTACCTGGAATGCCCATATCTTTTAGCACAAAATTTTTGATTGAGTTTGCAGCAATTCCCGCGTCTAATCCGCCGACAATGCCTGGAACAACGTCGCTCCCGGATATCTCTACAGCTAACGGCAATTGGTCAATAGTGATTTGGTCTGATGCTAATGCCATAATTAGGCTCTCTATCGTTTTGTTACTAAATACTGACCACTTTTAGTCATATAGTATTTAGCGTTTTTTGTGACATAAAATTTTGAAGGAAACGGAACGTATGGTTTTTTTCTGTTAAACAGCAGCAATAGCGAACTCATACGGGCCTCACAGATACAGCTATTCTCGTTTCCGCTGGAACTGGAGAACTGCAAACTAATCTATAGTAACGAGCGCCGTAGAACATATAGGGCTGCAACGGTGAATTAACCCCGGCGCGAACCGGTATTGCAACGTCGTTACCTGAGCCGTCATCCACCCGCTGATAATTTACGCCGTCGTAGCTTGTATGCACTGAAATAGCGCCGCCAGCCCATGTTGCTGGCATAAAAATCATTGCTATTTGAGCGCCAGCTATGTCGTGAGCGTCGCTAGCTGTCTGGCCTGCCGGGATTGTAAATGTCTTAATTTCGAGTCTATTGATGTAGTTCATGCTGAATTCCGGGCATAAAAAAAGCCCGGAAGGTTTCCCCGCCGAGCTTTCTTTAGATACAGTTATCAAATTTTAGATAATATTAGTAAGAAAAGTGTGCGCTGTCAACAGTTATAATATATTTATTGTAGTATTTTCATTTTCATATCGATAATTATTTGACAATCTCCCCTCAAGCCACATTTTAGCCATTTTTACATGCTCATGAAATGTGCGAACAGGCATCTGAATTTCTTTAGCAATTTTTGACAAACTCTTATATGAGCTAGCAAAGTATTTCTTACGTAGAACGCTTGCTAGTGACGGATATCGCTTTGCTAATTCTTTCACTAAATCTTCGATTTCCTCCGCATTACGGTTAGTTGGCGGAACCCAAGGCCCGGTCATTTTAACTAGAATCCCTCCGCCATCTCTTAGCCTTTGCTCAATCGTTTTAGATGGATAGCCGAGACCGCTAAAATTACCGCGACTAAACCACTCACCCCACTCTTCTAACCGGCTTTCTATGTACTCATCTGAACCAGACCGCATTACAGCTCCATATCACAAGAAAAACACAATATATTGTATATAATCAATGCAAAGAATACAACATGATGTATAAAAAGGCTTAACAAATCTTAACAGTTAATTAGCCGAGCGGCCTTGACTGCCGCTCTCTGCTCATCCAATTTTCAGCATAGCGTTTAGCTATATTTTCATCATGAATCACGAGTAAATTTTCCGCGTTTCTTAGCTGAGCCGCTTTAGTGAAATTAAATGAGCCCGTGATAACAGTTTTGCCGTCGATAATGATTACCTTGTTATGAGCTATGGCGACTTTGTAATCTATCCATGTTGGTATTTGATAGTTTTGCAGCATTGTAGACGACGAGTACTTAGCCGTTTTTTGACTCTTATCGAGAATGACTTTTACTTTAATGCCGCGCTTATGAGCATCTACAAGCGCTTTAGCGATGGGTGCCGATGTAAAGCTATATGCCTGCACTAAAATGGATTTCTTTGCGTCTCTAATGGTATTTACAACTAGCGAGGTACAATCTTGCCCTGGCGTAAAACATAGTTGAATTTTTGATGTCTCTGCAAATGCGTTGCAACAAACGAACATTAGTATTAGTAAATATTTTTTCACGTACAATCTCACTCAAATAATAATCAAAAACTACAACCACATAAAACAAAAACTACAATCACATAGCGCAATCCCTTTATTTTATTGAGCTTGCGTTAATTCACTTATTTCAAAAAATACAATCAGTTACATAAAGAAGTGCAATATAGCAATATGCATTTTTTGCATACTGCCATCTTAATCACGACATGAATATGGCTACCAAAATTTATATCGCTAGAAATGACATTATCATATCAACCTGCTCTTCCAGCTCTTTAACCCGCTGCCGCAACGGCTTTTCTGATTCTACATCTGTAGTTCTATATTCAGCATCTGGCTCCTGCCATTCCTTAAATCCTGACAAATTTGGGCTTTTTTCACCTATATTAAAAACTTCAGGAGTTCCGCATTTTTCTAATACATAGTAATTGTCGCCCAGCTCTTTAGAATATCTGAGCTGAGCGCAGAACAATTTTTTATCATCAAGACTATAAAACTTCCCAACCTCAAGCTTAATCATTTTATCACATCTCCAGGATTAGAGTTATAAGCAATACCGAAACCAAGCACTCTTAAAGCAATCGCCCAGTTCTTATCACTTTTAAAAAAACAGAACTCTGTTGGTAAATGGATATATAATTCTGATTCATATAAATCACGAGTAAACGATAAATGCGGAGTATAAAATTTAAATTTTGGTTTCTTCATATATTAATACCTTTTTTCACAATAAAATTTAACAAGATTTTCTTTGCAACACTAATGCCGCAACAATAAAAACTATATTGACGCTAGCACGGCTCATCGTCTACACTTTGCATTAATATGACCTACACCCCTGCGCTTGCGTACGTGTCGGTTCTCAAAATATTTGTTTATTCTAATTTTTTAATATACCTATCCAAATACCACCTAGCCTTTTTCAAATCTTCTAACGGATTTCTCTTATGCTCATGCCTCAAAATATACTTAACAACATTCCCTAAATGATAACCAAGTTTGAATTCCTCTATGACTTCGATAACTTCGAATTTCGCATGAGTGTAGTGAGGCGGATGATTCACGCTGTCATTTTTTAACATAAACACCCCTTACCTCATCTTTTTTATAAATTTGAGTCCACTTTTGCCCGATTACTTTATAAACCTGGTCGCCCATAAATTTAATGTCGTCAGCTACAATCTCGACGACGCGGCCGCTTCCTAATGTAATATGATACGATTTCACTTTAAATACTCATCCACTGTTTTCATAAACTCATCTATAGAACGCACGACCTCGGCTTTATAGCCCTCTCTTGTTGCTGTAGCTATAAAATTGCGCTGCTCTTGCGTCAATCTACCCTTCTTAGTCTTAAACTCGATATACAGCCCGTTAAACCCATTTTTAGCGCGCATCAGAAACGAATCGGCAACCCCTTTGGTTAGCCCTTCCTTTTTGCATTTAAGTGCAGCCATGATGTTTTTTGACCAAATGCCGTTAGGTATTGCATAGTAGTTCATAGCTAAGCTAGGGTATTTCATTCTAAACAGCTGAAAACATGCAGCCTGCAGTTGATGCTCTGTCATACAGCACTCGAAATCAACATGAAGGTTGCAACAGTAGCTAGGGCTAAAACTAGCCAGCAAATTGATTTTCTTAACTTGCAAGGCTTGCGCTCAAAGCAGTTGATACAAAAATCATTTAGAACATTTTTTTTGCAATATGAGCATTTCATTTATCTATTCCTTAAACCTAATAATTTCCAACATTTGCTTAACTCTTCCCGCGCAGCAGCTTTATTAACCGATGGTCTTGGCAGCGCTTTGAATTCAGGTACTTTTGGTGCCTTAATGTTGCAAATTTCAACAAACTCAGCAGGATTCGGTGGAAATTTACTAAATTCAGTTTCCCCGAGAATTATTTTGTTAATTCCAAGCTGAACCCTTTCCATGCTAAGCAATTTGAGAGAGTACTGCCAAAGCCTCTTAAATGCCTCATTCATACGTTTATTTTCTGGTAGCCTATCAGTCCACAGCGCCCCGTAATGCAATCTAAATGCCATAAAAACCTTGCTCTGTTTAGCGTCATCAACTATTGAGTCTCGACATTGCTCTTGCGTAGTCCTCTTCGAGTTCTCTATCAATTTCAACTCTGCGCTGTTGACGTGTTCGCTTATCGTCTGCATAATCATTACCTCTCTTTGTTTGTTGGCCCGACGTTATCACCGTCGGGTTTCTTTTTGCCTCAATAAATCTCTTAATGGCATCCGTGTAATAGGCTGGCGTAGTAATGCGCTTATCTGTGCTTCTTGCATTGACCGCCATCATTACATGTTCCACTTCTTCCTCTGTCACGCCCTCTTGCGCTAAGTAAATGCAAAGCCCGTTAACATTTGCATTAGCCAGCTGCATCCCAAACCCTCTTTTTTCAAAAAATGACATCCATTCGCCTATAGTATTAGTAGTAGTATTACCGGATACCGGAGGTGTAGCGGGTTTTGCTATTTTGGGTATGGCGGGTTTTGTGGTGGGATTATTGTTAAACCCCACGTCATTATTGGTTTCAAACGTGTCGGCTTGTGTGGCGGGTTGACGTAGCGGGTTTGTGGCGGGTTTATTTTGGGCGGATTTATCCTGTGTAGCCAAAACGCATTTAAAAATTAAACGCTTACCTTCGCTCATATTCTTAATTACACCGTTTTTTTCTAAAAACTCTGCCGCTCTAATAACCTGGTCTTTGCTTGGAGAACCGCTACCAATGCGCCCCTGATGAGGTTCTACATAAAGCTCTTCTCGCAACGACTGCCACGATATTCCCCGTTTAATGCCCGTAATGCCGGTTTCATAGTCCATATATTGTCTAATGCCGAAGATGTATAAGCATCTGTGTATGTGCGGAAGCCCTTCCATAGCTGCTAATTCTTCGTCATTAAGGCGGATAGACATAGATTACTCACCACCATGGTCTTTGATGGACTTGATAGCTCTTCTGATCACTCGTCTTATCTTTTCTCTTTTGCGCCCGTTATTTAGTCCGTGCTGTAACGCCGACTGCTTTAATAGCTCAACTAATTCGATAATTTCTTCAAACGCAGGCTTCTGATTTTCTGACATGTTAATAACTCTCGTAGCAATAAAAATGGCGGAAAGGGTGGGATTCGAACCCACGACTCGCTTTTACGAGCGTCTAGCTTCAAACTAGCTGCATTCAGCCTCTCTGCCACCTTTC